>PPYF01526234.1_pt1 | contig 11246 bp, 9 predicted proteins | sample 1559871 | NCBI WGS metagenome assembly PPYF01 (sample SAMN08240021, study PRJNA423297) | Human gut metagenome, whole genome shotgun sequencing project. | reverse complement strand
GAGCCGCTGGGTGAGCAGCTTCATCTCGTTGTCGGCGGCGCGGTCCAGTGCCGCTTCCGGAACGGCGACGGTCAGGTTGGCCCCGGCCATCTCCAGCAGCTTCTGCCCGGCGGCGCGGTCGGCGGCGTCCTCGTGGATCTTCATCTTCTTGGCGCGGACGGCCTCCCGCATGGCAGCGAGGGAGGCATAGCCCAGCGATTTGGCGAAGTCCTCCGTCAGCTCCGGGGTGGTCTTTTCGGCCACCGAGTGCAGCTTGATCTCGAACTGAGCCGTCTTGCCGGAAAGCTCCGGCACCCGGAACTCGGCGGGGTAGGTGAAGTCGAACCGGAAGGTCTCCCCGGCTTTGTGGCCGTAGATGGCATCCTCGGCGGCGGGCATCAGCTTGCCGTCGCCCAGCACGACCATGACCTTTTCCATCCGGCTGTCGGGAATCTCCTTGCCGTCCATGAAGCCCGCAAAATCCAGCAGGACGCGGCTGCCGCGCTTGGCACCCTCCTCGGAGTTGTGGTAGGAGGCATGGAGCCGGGTCTGGTGGACCATCTCGATGTCCAGCGTCTTTTCCGAAAGGCCGCGCACATGGCGGGTGACGGCCAGCCCCTTGTACTGGCCAAGCTTAACTTCAGGGATATTGTTCTGATTACTCTCCATTTTGTAATACTCCTTTTGACGTTCATTTACAGTCCGTGTGCGGCCAGCCAGCCTTCCGTGACCTGCGAGAACATTTCGGGATACTGGGCGTTTTCGGCGTCGAAGACGTGCAGATAGGTCTCCACTTCCTCGCGGGTGGGGGCTTCGACCCGCTCCCAGATGGAGAAGGTGTAGCCGTTGCCCATATCGAAGGTGGCGGCGAGGGTGTGGGTCTCGTCCCGCAGCTGGATGAACTTGGCGTTGAACCTGTGGCCCAGCTCCGTATCCGGGGCCAGCGTTGAGGGGAAGGGGTCCGCCGTGATGACATACTTCGCCTCAAAGAAGCCCATGGGGAAGGTGTGGGTGCCCGGCACCGAGAAGCTGTCCGGCAGTTTGCCGTCCAGCGGGTGTTCCGGCAGCATACAGTTCCGCAGATGGCCGGGGTTGTACAGCATGTCGTCGGGGATCATGTACGCGGTGTCGCCCTCGCCGAGGTGGGCCGTGAGCCATTCGGTGACGGCTTGGATCTGGCTGAGGTCCTTCCGGTCATAGGTCAGCTCGTCGAAGTGCATGTACTCGGTCAGGCTGGCCGGATGGATGGTGTGGATGACCAGCTCCGGCAGGGCCATGACCGTCAGCGGCGAGCAGCGCACCGACACGGCGAACACCAGCGTAAAGGCCCAGTAGCAGAGCTTGGGCACCTTGAACTTGTCGATGCTCTCGGCCAGCCCGGCGGCACCTACCAAGAAGAGGATGACGTAGGCGGGCAGGTAGAGCAGCATCTGATGGGAGCCGGAGTTCTGCACCCGCGTGAAGAGCACCATGCTCAGGGCCAGCTCGCTCAGGGCCAGCTCGGGCAGGGTGAAGAGCTTCCGCCGGAAGCAGAGCCAGAACCCGAACAGGATGAGCACGAAGTTCAGCAGACCGGTGCGCATTGCGTGGTAATACAGCTCGGTGACAAGGCCGCCCACATTGTAGTAAGAATAGCGGTCGGAATAATCGAAGGCCAGAATCTTGCTGACCATGGGCCAGAGCAGGGCCACCATGGCCACCATGGCACACAGGCCGAACAGCACAAGGTTGCGCACCCGGCGCAGGGCCAGCGCCTTGTCCCCGGCTTTGGCGAGCTTCCCGCTGCTGACGAAAAGGAGCAGCGCATAGGAGAAGTAATAGCCCACCACAAAGTACAGATACCACCGGCGGGTCAGGATGATGGCTGCAGTGGCGAGGAAGATGAGGGCGAACCGCCCCGGCTCCAGCTTCTCGAACCGGTAGTCCAGCGTCAGCAGCAGGATGGCAAAGGCGAAGATGAGGCCGAACCAGTCCGGCTGGGCCAGCATGGCGCTCATCCGCAGAAACGGGAAGGTCAGCACCCACGAAAAGCCGATGAGGAAATGGTAGAACCGGTTCTTCACATGGAGCATCTGGCCGATCTTCACGGTCAGGCCCGCCAGCAGGACCATCAGGGTAGGCAGCACGCAGAACACCTGCGCGAAAGCGTAGCTGTCGCCGGTGCGGGCCGTCAGGCAGAAGGGAAACTCGGTGAAGAGGGTGATGAAGTTGGTGTAGTCATCGGCAAAGGAACCGAAGATGTACGCGAACCCCGCCGCCGGGCCTTGGGCAAAGGCGGTCTCGGCGCTGTACTGCTTGACGATGTAGTTGACGTAGTCCCACGCATAGATGAACTGCCGCCGCCCCAGCGCCCAGTAGAAGTAGAGCACCGCTGCGGCCCAGAGGCCGACGAGGACGGCCCGGTGGAAGAAGTTCAGTTCCACATCGGCCACCCGCAGCACCCACAGCGCCCCGTAAAAGAGCACGCAGCTGCACCACAGGCTCACCAGCGGGAAGAAGGCCCCCCCGGTGGGGAAGACAAGGCCGATGACCACCAGCGCCAGCGCGCCGAGGCCAAGGCCGATGCCGCCCTTGCTCCACGGGGAGAGGGCGGGTTTTGCTTGTTGGGAAGAAAGCGTTTTTGGCATAAGACAGAACCTCTCGAAAAAACCTAATATTTCATGTTACAGTATAACGGTTCCGGCCCCGGCTGGCAAGGCCATGGGGGCGCTGAAACGCAAAATATCCCGCCGCATTTTCAGCGGACGGGATAGTTTTGCACAAAGATTACTTTTTGGAAACACTTGCGGCGGCTTTCCGCTTGGCGGCAGCGGCTTTCCGGGCGGAAGCCCGTGCCGCGTCGGCGTGGGGAGCCTCCGGCGTCAGGCGGAGCATCCGGCTGCCCATGGCGGGCAGGTCGAGGGCAAGGGTGTAGTCCCGGCCATACACGCCGCCGTCCGTGGTGTGGAAGCTCTTGGTCCGGCTCTTGTCCGCGCCGTTCCAGCGGGGGGCTTCGCTGTTCAGCAGTTCGTCCGCCGCGCAGGGGAACTTGAGGTAGAGGGGGAACTTCTTATGGGCGGTGTTCTGGGTGTTCATCACGCAGAGGATGGTCTGCCCCGCGCCCTTGCGCAGCCATGCGTAAACGCCCTCGTCCCGGCTTTCGCTGGCCACCCACTCAAAGCAGCCGGGGTTGTACTCGCCGTCGTAGAGGGCCGGTTCGGTGGCGTAGAGGCGGCCCAGTTCGGCAAAATATTTCTGGAAGCTGTCGTGGAAGGGGTACTTCATCAGGCCCCAGTCCAGCTCCTTCTTTTCGTCCCACTCGCGGAAGTGGCCCAGCTCGTTGCCCATGAAATTCAGCTTCTTGCCGGGGTGGGTGAACATATAAAAATACAGGGTGCGGAGCTGGGCACACTTTTCTTCGTAGGTGCCCCAGAGCTTGTCGATGATGGTCTTTTTGCCGTGGACGACTTCATCGTGGCTGAGGGCCAGCAGATACAGCTCGTTGTAGAAATACTGCATACTGAAGGTCAGCTTGTAGTAGGCATCCGGCCGCTGGCCGAAGGGGGTGGCGAAGTAGTCGAGGGTGTCGTGCATCCAGCCCATGTCCCACTTGTAGTCGAAGCCAATGCCGTCGTAGCGGGTGGGGGCGGTGACTTTAAGGAAGTTGGTGGAGTCCTCGGCGGTGTAGATGCCGGTGGGGAAACGTTCGTTCAGCCCATGGTTCAGGTTCCGCAGGAAGGTGACGGCACCCTCGTTCACGCCCCGGTTGGGGTCGCCCTGCCAGTAGAGCGCACGGGAGATGGCGTCCATCCGAATGCCGTCGCAGTGGTAGACATCCATCCACAGGGCGGCGGCGCTGTTCAAAAAGCTGCATACCTCCCGGCGGTAGTAGTTGAAGTTGCAGGTGCCCCACTCGCTGTGGCCCACATCGCTGTCGTATTCGTAGAGGTGGGTGCCGTCGAAGTTGACGAGGGCGTCGCCGTTGGCTGCAAAGTGGACGGGGACAAAGTCCATGATGACGCCAATGCCCATCCGGTGACAGGCGTTGACGAAGGCGGCAAAGTCCGCCGGGGAGCCGTAGCGGCTGGTCACCGAGAAGTAGCCGGTGGTCTGGTAGCCCCAGCTGCCGTCAAAGGGGTGCTCGGCCAGCGGCAGCAGTTCCACATGGGTGAAGCGGTGGTCCAGCAGCCACGGGATGAGCTCCCGCGCCAGCTCCCGGTAGTTGTACCAGCCGTCAGAGCCGTCCTCGCAGGTGGAGTTGGGGGTATGCTTCCAACTGCCCGCGTGGAGTTCGTAGATGTTCAGGGGCAGGTTGCGGCACTTGTCCCGCCGCTGCATCCATGCGGCGTCGTCAAAGGGAAAATCGAGCTTTGTCAGGATGCTGGCCGTGCCGGGGCGCAGCTCGGTGGCAAAAGCGTAGGGGTCGGCCCGCATCACGGTGCTGCCGTCCCTGCCGTGGATGCGGAACTTGTACATCTCGCCCTCCTGCAGCCCGGCGACGAAACCGTTCCAGATGCCGGTCTCGGCCCGCTGCATGGGCACGCCGGGACCCCAGCCGTCAAACCCGCCGCAGACCTCCACGGCCACAGCACCGGGTGCCCAGACGGCGAACCGCCAGCCCTCTTCGCCGCGCTCGCCGCGGCAGGGGTGTGCGCCGAGGGTGCGGTAGGCGTCAAAGCACGCACCCAGAAAAAACGAACGGTCGATCGAAGGAAATTCCATGCCAAAAACTCCTTTTTTCTACGATGAACGATTTTTGTCATAGTTACTAAGAAATCAAAAACAAAATCGTCAAACTTGCTGATTTTAAAGGAAACTTTGTACAAAAAATAGCAAACTTCCACACTTTGCGAAAAAATATGCTATACTATCCCTACCCCCCGCATGGGGCGGGGGCGGGAACGCTTGCTAGAATGGGAGAGACAAAAACGATGGCTTGGTATGACAACGCTGTATTTTATCACATTTATCCGCTGGGGCTGTGCGGCTGTGCGCACGAGAACGACGGCCAGCCTACGCCCGGTGCCTTTGAAAAGCTGAACGCATGGGCCGAGCACGCTTATAAAGACCTCAGCTGCACGGCCATTTATATCGGCCCGCTGTTCGAGAGCGGCTCCCACGGCTACGATACCATCGACTACCGCCTTGTGGACCGCCGCCTTGGCACCAACGAGGAGTTCAAGCAGTTCGTGGCCAACTGCCACGCCCGCGGCCAGAAGGTCATCGTGGACGGCGTGTTCAACCATGTGGGCCGGGATTTCTTTGCGTTCCAAGACCTGAAGGCCAACCGTGAGAACGCCCGGTATAAGGATTGGTTCTGCGACATCAACTTCTGGGGCAACAACGAGTACAACGACGGCTTCTCCTACGGCAACTGGGGCGGCTTCAACCTGCTGGTCAAGCTGAACCAGCGGAACCCGGAGGTGCAGAACTACCACTTCGATACCATCCGCTTCTGGGTCCATGAATTCGACATCGACGGCATCCGGCTGGATGCGGCCGACGTGCTGGACTTCGACTTCATGAAAGGGCTGCGCCGCCTCGCCAACGAGATCAAGCCGGAGTTCTGGCTGATGGGCGAGGTCATCCACGGCGATTACAGCCGCTGGGCCAACCCCGAAATGCTCCACTCCGTGACCAACTATGAGCTGCACAAGGGCCTGTGGAGCGGCCACAACGACCACAACTATTTTGAGATCGCGCATATTATGCGCCGGCTGCAGGGTTTGTGCCACGACACCCGGCTCTACCTCTTCTCGGACAACCACGATGTCGAGCGGCTGCCCAACAAGCTGCGCAACCGGGCGCACATCCGCCACATTGCCCTTCTAGTATATACGCTTTGGGGCATTCCGTCCATCTATTATGGCTCGGAATTTGGCATCGAGGGCAAAAAAGAGTGGGGAAGCGACTGGCCGCTCCGCCCCTGCCTCGACCTGAAGGATTTTGAGAACGCCAATGGGGAGAACCCCGTCACCAGCGTGTATGCCGCGCTGGGCAAGCTCAAGGCTGAGTGCCCGGAACTGACGTGGGGCGAGGTGAAGGAACTCCACCTGACCACCCAGTGCTATGCCTTTGCCCGTGTGCTGGACGGCAAGGCCGTCGTGGCTGTCTTCAACAACGGCGACAGCCCTGCCCAGTTGGAGTTCCAACTGCCGGTGGACGCATCCGGGGCCGAGGATCTGCTGGCGGACTGCGTGGGCAGCCAGCCCATCCTGACGGACATCGAGTGGGGCCGGATGAAGGTGCAGCTGCCCTCCAACTACGCCACCCTGCTCCGCCTGAAATAAGCTTGCACATTCCGGCGGGGTCTGCTATTATAAAAGTATCATAAGCGGAAGGGAAGACCGTGCCTTGAATGCTGCACAGCGCAGAGAAGTGATATTGAAACGCCTGAGCGAGGCCGACGCGCCGGTGAGCGCCAGCGTGCTGGCGGCCCAGTTGGGGGTCTCCCGGCAGATCGTGGTGGGCGATGTGGCCCTGCTCCGGGCGGGGGGCGCTGCCATCGAGGCCACGCCCCGCGGTTATCAGTTCCACCCGGCCCCCGGCGGGTACACCGGCATTCTGGCCTGTGTCCACCGCACCACCGACGAGATGCGCACCGAGCTGTACGCCGTGGTGGATCAGGGCGGCACCGTGGTGGATGTGGCCGTGGAAAATCCGCTCTACGGCGAACTGCGGGGCAACCTGAACCTTGCCAGCCGGTATGACGTGGACAATTTTATTGAACAGGCGGCCCACACCCCCGAAGGGCTGCTCAGCCGGATGACCGGCGGCGTGCATCTGCACACTCTCCGCTGCCCGGACGAAGCATCCTTTCACCGCATAGAAGCGGCACTGGAAAAAGCAGGGATCCTGTATAAAAAAGAGTAACAAAACCGAGCAGTTCTGTCTATCAGCAAAACACGAAAACCGTTGGATATCCGACCAAATGAGGAAAGAGGTGGATTATTTTTGGACATCCGCATCGAAAAAACCGACCGTGCCATTGAAAAGGCCTTTCTGGAGCTGCGGGCAAAAACGCCGCTGGAAAAGATCAAGATCAAGGATCTCTGTGCGCTGGCGTGCGTGAACAAATCCACCTTTTATGCCCACTATGAGGATATCTACGCGCTGTCCGACCAGCTGGAGAAAAAGCTCATTGCGGACATCTTGGCCAGCGTTTTGGCTGTGAAGCTGACCGTGGCCCAGACCGAGACGCTGACCCGCGACCTGTTCCGGGCCTTTGTCCAGAACCGGCAGGCCGTGAACATCCTGTTCTCCGGCTCGCGGCAGGGCATCTTCGCCAACTGCATCGAAAAGGGGCTGCGGGAGCGGCTGACCGCGCAGGACCCGACCTTTGCCGCCGACCCCAAGCGGGGCATCCTGCTTTCCTTCTGCGTGCAGGGGTGTTTCTACGCCTTTGCCAACAACAGCAGCCAGATGGACGAAAAACACCTCGTCGATCTTCTGGCCGAGATCGCGAAAGCGGCCCAGAGAATCACCGTATAACACAAAAGGAGCTTCCGGCAGCCGCCGGAAGCTCCTTTTGCTTGGGGAGAAGATCACACACCCGAAGCGCCGTAGTTTGCCAGTACACGGGCGGAGGGGTCGTTGACGTTGCAGCCGGGCCATGCCTTGTTGGGCATCCAGAAATCGACGATGGTTCGGCTTTGATCGTAATAATATTTCTCGAAAATTTCGCGGTAGAACAGGCTCTCCTTCGTAAACGGCATACAGTGGGCCGAATAGTTTGCCCGGCGGAGCTGGAACTCCTCGTCGGTGTAGAGGCTGTCGGCGTATTCCTTGATGTCGTCCACCATGCTGTGACCCACCGCATCCGAGAAGGCGGCCTTTTCGCGCCACAAGATCTCCGGCGGCAGCCAGTCGCCCTCAAAGGCCTTGCGGAGCAGATACTTGCCCTTGCCATAGCTGTTCAGCTTCTTTTCCGGGTCGATGGCCATGACATAGCGCACAAAGTCGAGGTCGCCGAAGGGGACACGGGCTTCGATGCTGTTGGAGGAGATGCAGCGGTCGGCGCGGAGAACGTCGTACATATACAGCTCCCGGATGCGCTTCTGGCTCTCCTGCTGGAAGGCGTCGGCGGTGGGGGCGTAGTCGGTGTACTTGTAGCCGAACAGCTCGTCGGAAATTTCACCGGTCAGCAGCACGCGGACGTCGGTCTGCTCGTGGATCGCCTTGCACAGCAGGTACATGCCCATGCTGGCACGGATGGTGGTGATATCCCATGTGCCCAGCAGCCGGATGACCTCTTCGAGGCTGTTGATGACCATATCCCGGTTGATGATGATCTCGTGGTGCTCGCTGCCGAGGTACTCGGCGGTCTGGCGGGCGTACTTCAGGTCGATGGCGTCGGTGTCCATGCCGATGGCGAAGGTGCGGATGGGCTTGCCCAGCTTCTTGGCTGCAATGGAGCAGACCAGCGAGGAGTCGAGGCCGCCGGAGAGCAGAAAGCCCACGGGGGCGTCGGCGTCCAGCCGCTTTTCCACGCCCGCGATCAGTTTTTCGCGGATGTTCTTCAGGATGGTGGGCATGTCGTCCTGCATGGGGGCGGGCACATCGGCGATGTCCTCGTAGCGGACGAAGCGGCCGTCGCAGTAGTAGCTGCCGATGGGGAAAGGCCGGATGTCGTCGCACCAGCCGATGAGGTTCTGCATCTCGGAGGCAAAGGCGATCTGGCGGCTGGATTTGGAGTAGCCGTAGAACAACGGCCGGATGCCGATGGGGTCGCGGGCGGCAATGAGCCGGTCCTTGCGGGAATCGTACAGGATCAGTGCGAATTCGGCGTCCATGTGGCGGAACATGTCGAGGCCGTACTCATAATAAAGCGGCAGCAGGATCTCGCAGTCGCAGTCGGACTGGAACTTGTAGCCCCGGCGCTTCAGGATCTCCTTCTCGAACCGGAAGCCGTACAGCTCGCCGTTGCAGACCACACAGTCCGCCCCGCGGTAGAACGGCTGCATTCCCTCCGGCGTCAGGCCCATGATGGCCAGCCGCCCGAAGCCCATCAGGCCGAAAGGCCCTTCCACGACCCGCTGGTCGTCCGGCCCGCGCATCACGGTGCGCAGCAGATACTCTTTGAACTTGTCGGCACTCAGATCGTGCCCGGTATAGCCCATTACACAACACATATTTCTTACCCCTCTCAAATGCTTCGAGGAAAACAAAAATACGGCAGCCTTCCTCCCATTGCTAGGACGAATGCTGCCGTATCCGTGGTGCCACCTAAATTACCGGTACGCAGGGCATACCAGTCACTTTTGTGCGCTCTCCCCGTTGAAAGCACTGCCGCGATAACGAGCGGCGGACGTCTGCCCCTACTGTACGCCTTGCGCGGGTTCAGGGGGAAGCTCACGGGGGTTCGTTCGGGTTCGGCTCTTTGCGCGGCTTCCACCTGCCCGCGCTCTCTGAAAAAGAGCGGTTGAACCTTACTTTTCCCGGTCAACGCTTTTCTTGCCTGAATTGTATCACGGCTTTTTGTCCGTGTCAACACAGCAATCGCATTTTTGTGCGGTCTGCTCCGGTTTGGCCTGATTTTGTGCGCAATAGCGGCACAATCCGTACAAAACGCTGCCCTCACACTGAAGGGTGAAGCCGTGTTCGGCCATCAGGTGCGCCCGCACCTCGTCCATGAAGTGACAGTCGAGGTGGTAGATGCGCCCGCACTGCACGCACTTGAGGTGCAGATGCTCGCGGCAGTGGCGGCCCTCGTCAACGTACTGGAACACCGCTTTTTCGCCTTTGTCCGCCACATATTTCATAATGCGCTGCTCGCCCGCCAGTTTGTCGAGGTAGCGGTACACCGTGGTGGGGTTTGGGCTGGCGCCCTCGGCCTCCAAGTGTTCCAGAATGTTCGACGCACTGACCGCGTGCTGCCGGTTGTTGATGAGATAATCCAAGATGAGCTGACGGGTCTTGGTGTTGTAGCCGCCGCGTCCTGCCATGATATCCGCCTTCCTTTCTGCACCAAGTGTACCACAATTTATTCATCGATGCAAAACAAGACGCGGAAGTTGGTGACAAGCACAAAAAACTTTGTCAAAATTGCGAGAATATCGGGCATGATCTCTGTACAAAACGGAAAAGCTCCCAATCTTTTGGAAAAACTCTTGTAAAGATTGACCAGTTGTGTGATAATATCCATATGAGATGGCTTGGATTATTTTAGGGATACAAGCTGCCTTCGGGCGGCTTTGTGTTGTGCTGAGCAAAATTTGGAGCAGAACTTGAGACGCTCTGTTTGATTAGGAGATTGGAAAGATGAAAGAGATGGAACCCCAGACCAAGCCCAGTTTGAAGCTGCAGGCTTACCAATACCTGAAAACAAAGATCCTGAACTGCGAGTACCGTCCCAATGAGTTTCTCAACGAGCAGAAACTCTGTGCGGAGATGGGCAACATCAGCCGCACCCCTATGCGGGATGCGCTGGGGCGCTTGGAGCAGGAGGGTCTGATCACCATCCTGCCCAAAAAGGGCCTGATGGTTTCGGGCATCACCGAAGAGGACGTGCACAGCATGTTCGAGATGCGCTTGCTGGTGGAGCCCTATGCGCTGCGCAATTACGGGGACCTGATCCCCCGGCAGGAGCTGGAAGATTACAAGGAATTGATGCACCACCCGGACTGCATCGACGACTTCTGCAAGTCGGACGACGACTTCCACGCGCTGCTGATGAGCAGCCTTCCCAACAAGTACCTGCGCTCGGCCTATGACCGCATCACCGGCCTGAACACCCGCTTCCGCATTATGACCGGCAAGGTGAGCATGATCAATCAGGATCAGACCTGCGAGGAGCATCTGCTGATCCTCGACGCGGCCCTGAACGACAACTGGGACACCGCCGCCGATGCTCTCCAGCACCATCTGGAGCTGGCCCGCGATAAGGCCGAGGGTGTCATTAAAGTCATTCGTCTTTGGTAAAATAACAAAAGGGTTTTTCCACACGGGAAAACCCTTTTGTTATTTTGGCAAAAAAATTTCATAGAAATCATAAGAAATTGACATTGAAAGTTATTTAACAATGTGGTACAGTAAGAACAAAGAAATGCCCTGCCGCTCGGTGCGGGGCAAATGGATTTGGAGGATATAAACTATGGCTGACCGCATTGTTCTGAATACCATCTCCTACCATGGCCACGGTGCCATCGAGAACATCGTTCCCGAACTGACCGCCCGCGGCTACAAGAAGGCTTTTGTCTGCTCTGACCCGGATCTGATCAAGTTCGGCGTCACCAAGAAAGTCACCGACCTGTTGGATGCTGCAAACTTTGCCTATACTGTTTACAGCG
>PPYF01000524.1_pt1 | contig 11246 bp, 8 predicted proteins | sample 1559871 | NCBI WGS metagenome assembly PPYF01 (sample SAMN08240021, study PRJNA423297) | Human gut metagenome, whole genome shotgun sequencing project. | reverse complement strand
GAAGATTACGGTATTATTCTTCGTGCAAAGGGAATGCTTCCTGCAGAAGACGGAACATGGATTTATTTTGACATGGTTCCGGAGGAAACAGAAATCCGTGAAGGTGCACCGGAATACACAGGCCGTCTCTGCGTAATCGGCTCTAAACTGAAAGAAGATAAACTTGCAGAATTATTTGGGCTTGCATAATGATCATGAGGAAACAGCGATTTATGGCAATCCTCTAAAATACTGCATCTGGATTCAGCTCATCAGAGTGTGAAATCCTCTCGTCATAGATGCGCGACTGAATGATTTCGGCAGATAATAACAGAATCAGAATAAAGATAAAGGAATAAATTATATGATGGATGATATCAGAGTTCCCATTTATTTGGTTACGGGATTCCTGGAAAGCGGAAAGACTACTTTCCTGGATTTTACATTGCAGCAGGAGTACTTTGCCATTGACGGCAAAACTCTGTTGATCCTTTGCGAAGAAGGCGAAGAAGAATATGATATGGATAAACTGAAACTTACAAACACAGTTGTGGAAGTGATCGAGGATGAAGAAGATCTGACACCACAGCGTCTGGCTGCCATGGATATCATCCATCAGCCGGAGCGTGTTGTGATCGAGTACAACGGAATGTGGCTTGTAAGTAAGTTTGAGCAGATGGAGCTTCCGGAAGGCTGGGGCATTGAGCAGGAGATTACCTGTGTGGATGCAACTACTTATCAGGTTTATATGGCAAACATGAAATCTCTGTTCATGGATATGATCAGAAATACAGATATGGTTGTATTTAACCGCTGTAAAGAGGGAGATCCGCTTCCTGCATACAGACGTGGGATTAAGGTTGCAAATCAGAGTGCAGAGGTTATCTTTGAAAATGAAGAGGGCGAGATGGATGACATTTTCCAGGATGAGATGCCGTTTGATATCAATGCACCGATCATTGAGATTCCACCGGAAGATTATGGTATCTGGTTTGTGGATGCCATGGATAATCCGGATAAATATGTAGACAAAATTGTCCGCTTTAAAGGACGTGTCATGAAACCACGTGGAATGGGAAGTAAATTCTTTGTTCCGGGACGCGTGGCAATGACCTGCTGTGCAGATGATACCACTTTCCTTGGATACGTGTGCAGAAGCGATTATGCACCGCATATCAAAGAGGGCAGCTGGGTAGAAGTAACAGCGAAGGTCGCATTTGAGAACCGTACAGAATATCAGGGTGAGGGCATTGTTCTTTATGCAAGTGATGTGAAAGAATGCGAGCCGCTTAAGGAAGAGATGGTATATTTTAATTAATTATCTTAGCGTGTGTTTGAAAAATGCTTTCCGCAAGATGTGCGTTACAATTTGCAGGATTGTTTTTTTGAACACACTTTAGAGGATGTAAAAAAATAAATTTGACATCAGGACAGGTATGGTAATTCCGGAAAATGGTGTTAAATTAAGCAGGAGACACATATATGTATTTAGTAGTTGGCCTGGGAAATCCCGGGAAACAGTATGAAGCAACACGCCACAATATGGGATTTGATACCGTTGACCGTCTGGTAGAGGATTACAATGTCCCTCAGGGTGGTGTGAAATTTAATGCCATGTACGGTAAAACCATGATCGGCGGAGAGAAAGTGATTCTTATGAAGCCGCTTTCTTTTATGAACCTGAGTGGCGGTCCTGTTCGTGAGATGGCGAATTATTTTAAAATTGATCCGGAATCAGAGCTTATTGTTATTTATGATGATATTGATCTGGAACCCGGGCAGCTTCGCATCCGCAAGCAGGGAAGTGCGGGTGGACATAACGGGATCAAAGATATTATCCGCCAGCTTGGCACAGAGAAATTTCTCCGTATCAAAGTAGGAGTTGGTACAAAGCCGAAGGGATGGGATCTGGCAGATCATGTACTTGGCAGATTTTCCACAGAAGACAGGAAACTTGTGGATGAAGCAATAGCAAAGGCGGCAAAGGCTGTGGATATCATAATCTCACAGGGTACAGATGCAGCCATGAACGAATATAACAGAAAAGTACCTGTACAGAAATAAGCAGACAGGAAACAGATGATTGTTCAGCAAAAGGTATAGAAAGCGGTAACTGGAAACAGAAGCCGCTTTTATTACGTCGAAGGATCATGAGGGGTGAAGATGAAAGCATTTTTAACACCTCTGCAGGGGCTTGCAGAGTTTGAACAGATTAAAGAAAAAAGCAAAACGAATAAGGGAATCCTGCAGGTTTCGGGGTGTATGGAATCGCAGAAATCTCATCTGATGTACGGACTTTCCGGGATTGCGCCTTATCGTCTGATCCTGGCGGAGGACGAACGCCGCGCCAGAGAAATTTATGAAGATTACAGATTTTATGACAGAAAAGTGTATTCTTATCCTGCGAAAGATCTTCTGTTCTTTCAGGCAGATATCCATGGAAATCTGCTGATACGTCAGAGGATGAAGGTCATTAAGGCGTTACTGGAAGAGAAAGAACTGACAGTTGTTACAAGTATTGACGGATGTATGGATTTTCTGGAATCTCTGGAAAAGATAAAAGAACAGCTGATTCATTACGAAAGTGACAGCACCGTAGACATAGAACAGCTGAAGAACCAGCTGGTGGCTTTAGGTTACGAGCGGGTAGGACAGGTGGAAATGCCGGGGCAGTTCTCTGTGCGTGGCGGTATTGTGGATATTTACTGTCTCACTGAGGAAAATCCATGGAGAATCGAGCTTTGGGGAGATGAGATTGATTCTATCCGGAGTTTTGATCCGGAGAGTCAGCGTTCCCTGGAAAATCTGGAAGAACTTACGATCTATCCGGCGGTGGAGCATATAGGGGACAAGGATATGGTTTCCTTCCTGGATTATTTTCCGGAGGAAAGAACCATAATCTTTCTGGATGAACCAAACCGACTGACTGAGAAAGGCGGGGCTGTAGAAGAAGAGTACAGACAGAGCCGTATGCACAGAGAGGAAAAAGGCAGCCGGAATCTGCCGGAAAACTGGCTTTGTTCTTTTGAACAGCTTCAAAAAGAACTGAATAAACGCAACTGTATTTCTGTATGTGCGCTGGAACCGAAACAGGCAGGCTGGAAAGTGAGGGAGAAATTTTACCTGGAGGTAAAATCAATCAGCGCTTATAACAACAGTTTTGAACTTCTGGTAAAAGATCTTCATCAGTATAAGAAACAGGGATACAGGATCGCGTTGCTTTCCGGTTCCCGCACAAGGGCCGAGAGGCTGGCAAAGGATCTTCAGGAAGAGGGACTGGCAGCCTTTTATGGACAAGATTATGACAGGGAGATCTGTCCGGGCGAGATCATGGTGGTTTATGGCCATGCAAAGAAGGGCTTTGAATACCCGTTGATCAAGTTTGCGGTAATGACAGAATCTGACATTTTTGGACAGGAACAGAAAAAAAAGAAGAAAAAAAATTACAGTGGAAGCCGTATTCAGGATTTTGCGGAGCTTTCTATCGGCGATTTTGTTGTCCATGAAAAGCATGGTCTTGGTATTTACCGAGGAATTGAAAAAGTTGAAGTAGACAGGATCGTTAAAGATTATATTAAAATTGAATACAGAGGCGGAAGCAATCTCTATATTCCTGCTACTCAGCTTGACTGTCTGCAGAAATATTCAGGGGCAGATGCTTCAAAGGCTCCGAAGCTGAACAAACTTGGTACTCAGGAGTGGAATAAAACAAAGAGCAAGGTTCGTGGGGCAGTTAAAAATATTGCAAAAGAACTGGTAGAGCTTTATGCAGTGCGTCAGGAAAAGGAAGGATATGTCTGTGGTCCTGATACTGTATGGCAGAGAGAATTTGAAGAAATGTTTCCATATGAAGAGACAGAGGATCAGCTCAGTGCTATTGAGGATGCCAAACGTGATATGGAGAGTACCAGGATTATGGACCGGCTTATCTGCGGGGATGTGGGATACGGCAAAACAGAAGTGGCGCTGCGTGCCGCATTTAAGGAAGTACAGGAGAGCAGACAGGTAGCTTATCTTGCACCTACAACGATCCTTGCGCAGCAGATTTATAATACCTTTGTGCAGAGGATGAAGGAATTTCCGGTACGTGTGGAACTGTTGTGCAGATTCCGGACCCCGGCACAACAGAAGAAGGCAATCGAAGATCTGAAAAAAGGTCAGGTGGATGTGATCATTGGAACGCACAGAATCCTTTCCAAAGACGTACAGTTCAAAAATCTTGGCCTGTTGATCGTTGATGAGGAACAGCGGTTTGGAGTTACGCATAAGGAAAAAATCAAGCAGTTAAAGAAGGATGTGGATGTCCTTACACTGACTGCAACGCCCATTCCCCGTACTCTTCATATGAGCCTGATCGGAATCCGGGATATGAGTGTCCTGGAGGAACCTCCTATGGACAGAATGCCGATCCAGACATATGTTATGGAATATGATGAAGAGACAGTCCGAGAGGCTATCAACAGGGAATTGCGCAGAGGCGGACAGGTTTATTATGTTTATAATCGAGTGACGGATATTGCAGATGTTGCTCTGCGTATTGCGAAGCTGGTGCCGGACGCAAGGGTGGATTTTGCTCATGGCCAGATGAGTGAGAGGGAACTGGAGAATGTGATGTATTCCTTTGTAAACGGGGATATTGATGTGCTGGTTTCCACCACGATCATTGAGACAGGGCTGGATATTTCCAATGTAAATACTATGATTATCCATGATTCAGACAGATACGGGCTTTCTCAGCTTTATCAGCTTCGGGGAAGGATCGGGCGTTCCAACAGAACTGCCTATGCGTTTCTGATGTACAGAAAGAATGTGATGCTGAAGGAGACGGCTGAGAAGCGTCTGGCTGCGATCCGCGAGTATACGGATCTGGGAAGCGGATTTAAGATTGCAATGAGAGATCTGGAACTTCGAGGTGCCGGAAATCTGCTGGGTGCGCAGCAACATGGACATATGAATGCGGTTGGATATGATCTTTATTGTAAGATGCTCAATGAAGCAGTGAAAGAGGCGAAGGGTATTCGTACAATGGAGGATTTCGAGACATCGGTTGATCTGAATGTTGATGCGTATATTCCTGATTCCTACATCAGTAATGAATTTCAGAAGCTGGATATTTATAAAAGAATTGCGGGGATTGAGACACAACAGGATTATGATGATATGCTGGAAGAACTTCTGGACCGTTTCGGAGAACCCGGAAAGGTAGTGCTGAATCTTCTGGCGATTGCGAAGTTAAAGGCGATTGCTCATCAGGGGTACGTAACGGAAATAAAGCAGACTGGAAAAACAGTCCGGTTTACCCTTTATGAGAAAGCAAGGCTGAATACAGAAGGCTTTCCGGCTCTTATGCAGAAATACAGAAGAGGTCTGCAGTTTAAGAATGAGCAGGAACCGAAATTTATCCTGGAACCACAGGGGAATCTGATCCTGGCATTGACGGAATTTGCAGAGGAACTTAAGAGCATGGCGGAAAATATGTGAAATATACTACATATTTTTCGATTTGCCTTGCCCTTCGCAGGAAAAAAGTTTATACTCTAATAACAGTACATTCTGGGAAAGTGGTATGGAAGAAAGACCAGATTGATAATATGGAGGAAGAAATGAAAAAAATGGTAAAGAGAACAGCCGTTGTGACACTGGCAGGTGTGATGTCAGTTGGTATGCTTTCCGGCTGTGGAAGTAAAACATTAGATGGAACAAAGACAGTGGCTACTGTTGACGGAACAGATATTCCGCTTGGAGTTGTAAGTCTTTATGCCCGCGAACAACAACAGCAGACAACAACCATGTATTTAAATTATATGGGAAGTGCAGATCATATCTGGGATCAGACAGCAGGTGATGATTCAGATGAGACTTATGGTGATCAGGCAGTGACAAGCAGTCTGGAGTCTGTTGAGAAAATGTATATTCTCAAAGAGAAGGCTGCGGATTATAACATAGAGCTTACAGATGATGATGAAGCAGCGATCGCAGATGCAGCATCACAGTTTATGGCTGCAAACAGTGAAGAGACAATTAAGGAACTTGCGGTAACGGAAGATCAGGTAAAAACACTTCTGGAGCTTCAGACAATTCAGAAGAAGATGTATGATCCGGTTGTAGCAGAAGGAAAGATCACAGTTTCTGATGATGAAGCGAATCAGACAACCTTCACTTATGTAAGTATCTCTACAAGCGGTGATGATATAACTGATGAGGAGAAAAAGACTAAGAAAGAACAGGCTCAGGAGATTCTGGATAAGATGAAAGAGGATCCTACAGCAGATATGAGTGAGATTGCCAAGGGTGTAGATGACAGTTATTCTGCAGTACAGGGTAACTTTACAACCAAAGAGAGCAAAGATGAGGATAAAGATTCCGGCAGCGAGGCATATCCGGATGAGGTTCTGAAGGTTCTGCGAGGACTGAAGGACGGAGAAGTTGCAGACAATATTATTGAGACTGACACAGGATACTATGTAGTAAGACTTGACAAGATCAATGATGAAGATGCCACAGCTTCCAAGCGAGAATCTCTTCAGAATTCCAAAGAAAGTACCTATTTTACAGATACAACTGCTAAATGGCTGGATGAGGCAGATGTAAAGGCGGTTAAGAAAGTCATTAAGACACTTAAGATTACTGACAAACATACCTTCATGGCACCGACTCCTACCCCGGTTCCGGAAACACCGACACCTGAAGTGACAGAAGAGGCAACTCCAACACCGGAAACAGAGGAAGTTACAGAAACACCTGCAGCAGAGGATACAGAGACAACAGAGACTCCAGCGGCAGAGGAAGAAGCAGCAGAAACTACTGAAACACCGGAAGCAACACCGACAGAAGCAGCTAAATAAGAAAATCCGAACTGTCAGTAGCCTGCTGATAGGAATTGAGTATTGTAAATTAAAACAGCTATGATGAAAACCTGAGTGTTTTCACATAGCTGTTTTTAAGTTTAAATAAATCCGAAATCATTCTCCTAAATATGCAAAAATAACACAGATAAATAGAGATATGATAATACGTTATTTTGTATGTTTTGCTAAATGAGATGGAAATGCTTCAAAGCATTGGCAATTCCGTTATCTTCGATATTGGTTGTCTGGTAAGTGCAGTGAGGCAGGATCAGGGGATCCGAGTCGCCCATTGCGATGCTGTTTTCGGCGAACTGCAGCATAAGAAGATCGTTCGTGCTGTCGCCGAATGCATAGGTGTCTTTGACCGGAACCCCAAGGCGGTCTGCCAGAAACCGGATTCCGGTTGCTTTGCTGAGATTTTTCTGAGTCAGTTCCCAGGCTTTGTCTTCATGTATGAAACACAGAAAATGTTCATCTGCAAATTTGCGGAAAGTTTCCATATCAGAATCAGCAGACGGAAAAGCCAGAAACTTGTCAAATGTAAAATGGTTGTATGTTTCGGGCGGGTAGAGAGCCAGATCTTCTACTATAACTTCTGCTTTCAGCTTCTGAACAGTTTCAGGAACAGCACATGAACTGCTGTCATATAAAATCTTATCCGGGCGTTCAAAAAACGCAGGAATTCTGCATTCCCGCAGTAATTCTGTTGTTTTACGGCAAAGCGGATTTGGAATAGAACTGGAAAACAAAAGCTCTTCATTCATATAAATCTGGCTGCCGCATCCGCATACATAGCCGTCGAATCCCATTTCTTTAATGATTTCCGGAATCATTGTATAGGTACGTCCGGAATTGATGAAAAGGAGATGACCATTATAGCGGGCTTCTTTTAAAGCCTGTTTCGCACTGTCCGGAACTGTCCATGGGTAAGGGGTTAACAGGGTTTTGTCAATGTCAAAAAATAAGAGTTTACGATTATTCTCCATCAGATGTCTCCTCTGTCTCAGTATCTGTATTGTCATAAAATTCGTCATCAGAAGGATTTTCATTTCCTGTATGTACGCGGATTCCGTTCAGTTCAACTTCGCCTTCCATTGGGATCACAAGGCACTTGCGTCCGTCAATTACGCGTGTTTCCACAAGATCGACACGTTCAGGATCTACATGGACTACAACATCCGGGGTTTTGATCTCGAATCTTTTTGTATTGGTGATGTTGGAAGCAACCAGAGAGGATTTTTCCCCGGCTGTGATCTCGTATTGTTCATCAAATGACTGTAGTTTTTCATCTTCTACGCCGCATTCTTCAAAGAGGCGTTTTACCTCAGATTTGGTCAGAACTACAGGTTCCGGCTCATCCTTCTGTGATTCGATCAGGTCGTTTAATTTCTCGTGAATGCTTAATACAGTGTCATATCTGCAGTCGTCGCCCAGAGTATCTTCAACCAGTGCGTTAAAGGAATCACGCTGTCCTCCTGCAGAAAGAGGTGCTGTACATCCAAGCAGTTCATCGATAAAAATATCCCGAAGCTCGTTTGCATTTTTACTATAATAAAGGACACCATGGATGTCAGTGCTGCGGTCGTTAAACTGCGGGAAAAGGAAAGCAACATCCGGAAGTTCCACGATCCAGTCGCGGATACGGTCCTGGATGCTGTTGGTTTCGGCATTGTAGCAAAGACCTGCCTTAGAGAGTTTTACAGGACAGATACAGCACATGATGTGCTCATAAATCTCATCAGATGCATCAAACATTTCTGCACCGTCGGAAGACTTTCCGGGGATATCATATACTCCATGGATCAGGATGATGTAGTAGTTTTCGGGATAATCATAGTTTTCAATGATCTTATCGTAGAAACTTTCTACCAGTGCATCATCGGTCAGTTTGCTTTCTCTCAGTTTCATAAGAAAATGTTGAGTTCCGCCCTCAGTTTCCTGCTCGAGAGGAAATTCCATGTTCATCAGATTTTTTCCTATTGTTCCGGAAAGGGATTTGCGGAAAATTTCAAAGTATTTGAACATTTCTTCTTCTGATAAAGAGAGAAATGCTTCTTTCAGTTCGGTTTTTTTATTCTTTTCTCCGTCAACGTAACATCCGCAGATGCGGGTGAGAGAACAGTTCTCGGGAGTGAACTGTTTCTTGATTTCAGAAATTTCTTTTTTGTTCATATAGTTTATACCTCATGTTAGTCTGTTCTTTATTATAGACCAGTTGTGATGCAGGGGCAAGGAAAATTGCCTGAAAATTATGGGAAATACAGGTGAGTTTTGGTAGATGTAGTGCTATAATATAGGAAGATATTGTTGCCTGACTGTGTTGCTGAGAACGTGGTGGACAGTAATGTTGCTTTGACAGTGATGAAAATAAATACAGGAGGATATGAGACATGAATGAAACAATAAAAAATCTTTTGGAGCGAAGAAGTGTACGTGGTTATAAAGAAGATCTGGTGCCGGAAGAAGTGTTGAATGAAATTCTTGAAGCAGGGGAATACGCACCAAGCGGAATGGGACAACAGGGTACACTTATGGTAGTAACACAGAATCCGGAACTTGTTGCGAAGCTTTCTAAAATGAATGCGGATGTGATGGGGACTGAGAGTGATCCGTTCTATGGGGCACCGACAGTTGTTGTGGTCTTTGCAGACAGTAATATGCCTACATGTGTGGAAAATGGAAGTCTGGTTATGGGAAATCTGATGAATGCTGCTCATGCCCTTGGGGTTGATTCCTGCTGGATTCATCGTGCAAGAGAGGTGTTTGCTTCTGAAGAAGGAAAGGCATTGAAGGCAGAGTGGGGTGTGCCGGAGTCTTATGTTGGAATTGGTCATTGTGTGCTTGGTTATCGCTCCGGGGAATATCCGAAAGCGAAAGCGAGAAAAGACGGATTTGTAATCAGGGTGTGATTGTAGTGTGGCGGCAGAGTGATTCCTGAAACAGGCTGGCAGGAAAGATGTGAGAATGTTCGGGAAATCAAGTTGCCGGCACAGTAGCTGTGAGAGAGGGTTGCTGTTGAGTATATTTGATTTTAAGAGAAAGAAGTACAGAACGTTTCTGCAGGATTCTGAGACAGGTGAGGAGATTGCTGAGGAGTATGAGAAAGGCCGGGGAGTCTGGAAAAAGCATGATGTTCAGGATGGGAAGGGTTCGGAGATGAGAGAGAATCTGATAAGGAAGCATTATTGGTTTTCGGGGAGAGTGCAGGGAGTTGGATTTCGCTATCGGGCCTGTTATATTGCCAGTTCTCTGGGGGTTACCGGTTGGGTGAGAAATAACTGGGATGACCGCGTGGAGATGGAGGCACAAGGGAGCAGGGAGCTGCTTGCGCAGATGGTGGAGATGTTGGGGAGACAGAGGTTTATTGAGATTGAGGGGATTGAGGAGAGGGTGATTCCGGTGGAAGTTGAGAGTGGGTTTTATTCCAGATGAAAGGGACGCAAGCTCAAACAATTCTCTTTGGCTTGGTTTCGGATCTTAAGAAAAGCTAAACCTCAGGAAATCTGCTAAAGGGGGACGCAGCCCCAAACAATTCTCTTCGGCTCGGTTTCGGATCTTAAGAAAAACTAAGCCCGGGAAGATCAGCTAAGAGGGACGCAAGCTCAAATCATTCTCTTCGGCTCGGTTTCGGGCCTTAAGAAAAGCTAAGCCCCGGAAAATCTGCTAAAAGCATTCACAGATAACTCAAACTCGCCGCGAAGCGGCTCAGACAGTGAGTGATCTGCGAATAACGCAGATTTCCCGGGGCTAAGTTTTTCTAAAAGCCCTGCAAATGTCGCCGAAGAGAATGATTTGAGCTTGCTGGCTGTTGGCTGTGACAGAGATGGCTGACAGAGAAGCGGGATGGTGGTTTGTTAGTTTGGCGGAATAGAAAAGTTTCCTATATATAGTATGAATGGGACGGAAAAGCTGGGGTGTTGTGTATATATGGTATGTGGGTGCTGCAATATAGGAAGGATAGATGGGGAGGATGGTTGGAATTCCGGTGTCAGATAGACTGGATGGTTGTTGGGAATTTAGTGGAGATTAGGGTGAAAATATAAAAAGTTTGTCAAATTATGAAATTAACTGTTGACAGGGGCTGCTTTCGGTGTTATATTAGTTGAGCTGTCGGAAATAATTGTTTCTTAGATAGAGACAATTCAATGTGATTTCTGAAAGAAAAAAGAAATTAAAAAAAGTGCTTGACAACTTAAAACAAATATGTTAAAGTAATCAAGTCGCTTGAACAGAGCCGACAATCACAGATCAGAAGAACAGCCCGGAAATCCGGAAGAGTTCGAAAAACTTTGAAAAAACTTGAAAAAAGTTCTTGACAAAGAAAAAGAGATGTGATAAAGTAAACAAGCTGTCGCAAGACAGACAACCTTGATAACTAAACAGTGAAACACATACGATTCTCGAAAATTCTTTACATTT
>PPYF01028869.1_pt1 | contig 11250 bp, 15 predicted proteins | sample 1559871 | NCBI WGS metagenome assembly PPYF01 (sample SAMN08240021, study PRJNA423297) | Human gut metagenome, whole genome shotgun sequencing project. | reverse complement strand
ATCGGCAACTGCCAAGTCGTAGTAAACCACCACGTTGAACTGACCGAGGAAGAAATCAAGGAAGCCAAGGAAAAGGCTATGCAACAAGTGATGAAGGAAGAAGCGGAACGTATCCGCAAGCCTAAGACCTCAACAAAGCCAAAGGCTCAGACCGAGACCGCTAAGCAACCCGAACTATCACTCTTTGATTTTTAATCCGATGAAACCAAAGACCAAACTACAAAAGTCAGTGGCAGGGAGCATTAAGTTGCTCCCTCCGCTTACCGACCACCAAAGGCATGAGGCAATCAAGGCTATGCCGCATATCGCCAAACTTAATTCAAAGAACGAATATGTTTGTCTTGAATGTGGGCATAAGTGGTATGGTGAAAGAGCCGAGAATGTTGTCTGCCCCCACTGTTCTACCAAGTTGAGTGTTGACACTGACCGCAAGCAGAAATACAAACTAACTGACTACTTTGCAGTCGTGACAAAGTGCAATGGCTATCAGGTCATTAGAATGCTTCTTGTCAAGGCTTTCCTACGCAAGGGCGAGAAAGCCGAGTATCAGATACTTGAACCATTCCAACGTTGGATAACGCCAAAAGGTGATAATGTGATTGTCGGACTTCGCAGACATTTCTTATGCCACTATATTGACGTATGGGATTTATTCTCTAAAATGGAAATACGAACAGAACACGAAGTACATACACTCATACCCTCAGCCATTATCGGCAGAATGAGCATAATTCCGGAATTGAAGCGAAACGGCTACAATGGCAACCTCTATGGCTTAAATCCATACCGCTTATTTACGGGATTGCTCAAAGACCCACGCATTGAAACGCTCTTGAAAGCCGGTCAGATAGAATTGATGAAGCACTTTGTAAAGAGCGACTATCAATTAAACCGATATTGGCCAATGATAAAGATTGCAATACGCAACCACTACAAAGTCAATGATGCAACAATGTGGCTTGATTTGCTTTCGGCTCTTGAATATTGTGGCAAAGACACTCACAACGCAAAATATATCTGCCCACCTGTTCTTTGCGAGGCTCACGACCATTGGATTAAGAAGCAAAACGAAATCCAGCGCAAGAAGCGTGAAATCAGAGAAAGAGAGCTTTATATGGCAGACCTCAAGCAACGTGAGATTGATGAGAAGAATTACCACGAAGCCAAGAGCCGTTTCTTCGACATCTCCATATCTGACGGCACTATCACAATCAAAGTGCTTGACAGCGTAAAAGCATTTTTTGACGAGGGAGCGTATTTGCACCATTGTGTAGCAGCGAACAAGTATTACAACAAGCCAAACTCTCTGATACTTTCAGCCTTAGTTGACGGAAAGCCAATGGAGACCATTGAGTTATCGCTAAGCACATTGGAGGTGATTCAGTGCCGAGGAGTCCACAACCAATCCTCCGACTACCACGACCGCATATTGGCACTGATGAGAGCCAACATCAACGAAATAGCCAACCGAATAGCATAATTCCTTATCATAGCGAGAGCCACGCCAAAGGAGTAAAATCCGATGACGTGGCTTTATTCTTGTTGGCGAGTTAGCCAGTTATATTCATGGAACTATGATTCCGATACCTATTTTATATTCTCCCAATATTCTTTCAGTTTCTTTTTAATCTCAGCCACCACTGTGGCAAACGGCAAATTCACTTTGGAATTCAACTTGCGGATAAACGCATTCCACCTGATTTCAAGACCTTGATCTTTCGAGAAATTATCTGAGAAGAACAGGTGGTCGCTGTCATACGAAGTGTGCCTGTTTGAAAATGTTGCCAATACGGCCTCTTTAAGGAGTTCTCCATCGTAATTTCCTCTTTGAAGAATCGTGTAAAGATCATAAAAATCCTTCATCCTGCTATTGAGGATGCCACGGTCAATCACAGTCTGAAACTTTTCTGCGATTACAGTTTCTATTGAATATGCCAAGATTGTCACTTCGCCTGTTCCGTCAAGCATAATCGGATAGTCAAGCATTGTCGGGGCCGGGGTTACGATGTCTCCAAAGCCTATGTCAATTGAGACTACCTGTTTAATGGTGTCAAGAGTTGCTGTTACCGCGAGACGGACTCCCGGATATTTCTTCTCTACTGCGATGTCGGAAGTTTTGATTGTTTCGCTGTGGAATTTGACACCGTCTTCAGCATGTTCGATTTCGCATATTTCCTTGAAGGCTCTCGCTATGTTCGCCTTGTCGTTATCTATGCGATTCCCCATGAAGTCAATATCCAAAGTCGGGCGCGCCTTGAATCGTTCGTATGCGTAAAGTAGCGCGCCGCCTTTGAGGATAAAATGCTCCTTATAGTCGCTCATTGACAATCTGAAAAGCAAGCGTTCCTGAAGATAGCGAGTCAACAAAAGCTGGTAACGCTGTTGTTCATTGCGCGATATGTTCAATAAGCGGGCTTTAATTGAATGCCCGAAGTCTTTTACCTCTTTTACTGCCATAGTTCAAGATACTTTTTTAGCGAAGTTGCAACTCGGAGTTGTCGCGCATATCTGTATAGCTTGTCAATGTTGCGGTTATCTCCTCTAAGATATGTCTGTACAATCTCAGCCATGACATCTATGCCTATTTTATTGCGGTGCTTTATCGCATCACAAACCGAACGCTCCTTGTCAAAGATTTTGACATTGAATCCGCCAATCTCCATTTTTGTTTGTCCCAATTCAAGCTGGTTTTCCGACTGATAGGACAGGATAAATTCTGGATAGGTGGGAAGTATTATTTTCCTTTTCTTTTCAATGGCCACATAATACGCATTTGGAATTTGTGTAGTCAGATTATAGACCGCCCATGCGGACCACAGGCACAAGATGCCTCCGGGAATGATTTTATCAATGTCAACCATGGTTGTGGCAAGCGAGTCGGTGGAAGCATAAACGCCGTTTCTGATTTTAGTGACAATGCCCTCTTTAACGCCGGCGTACAGTACGCGGCATTCATAATCAGTGAGATTTGCCACGGAAACAAATGCTCCATGCTCCTTAAATATGTCTTCGGCAGTTTTCACACCACAAAGTTACGGATTATTTTTCAATTATCCGTATATTTACGGTGATTTTTACGAAAATTGAACCTATTATATTCCTTGAACAGTATTTCAGGGCGGAGCGACGGATATTAAGGCTGCACTTCGTCAAGTTGGCAGCGATTCGGTCCGCTCCATGCAGTTTCGATGTTGCTTTATCCGGGTTCTTGGCAAGCCAAGCGACTTCGGCGATAATCGGGCAGTCGCAGAGAGTGCCGGACGAGCCGTTCACACACTGCTTTGTGCTCGAGACCCGGAGCCACGTCGCTGCATCGAGTCTCCCTGCTCGCCAGTTGCCACTCTGCCTACGCTTGCCCATATCCGTTACTACCGCCCTCCGTACCTCTTGTATATAATTCGGTTTCATTGTATAGATATCTAAACCATCATTTTTATCATTTCAATATCTTTCCCTAAATTTTTATCTGACTGACTATTATATGCGATTCCCATTCTTCCTGTGTTGAGCCGTAGGGGATTTGGGGTTGCAAAGTTAGAGGCTGACGGCTGTATGCCAAGGCCAAGCATGTTCTTGACTGAAAGATGTTGCAGGCACATACTTCACTTGCAATATCTTTCGTCAGCGAAGCCTTGTCGTTGACTGCCGTTCAGCAACTTTGGTGGCAACCGAAATCCCTCGAACGGCTTCGACAAAGAAGATCCGAGGCAAGGGAGGATAAAACGACCAAACCACAATGAATTATGCACAGCCATATCATTCAAATCGCCCTTGACAGAATTGACAAGGAGAACTATCTCGATGAGGAGACTATCGAAACAGGCATAGGAGGTGTTGACTACACCGCTGAAATCTCTGCCGACACTCGCTCGGTGGTCATCAGCAACCTCGTAAACGCTTGGTTGCCAAAAGGAATGTTCTCGCTCGGAGAAGAGCCAGATACAATAATCTACAACGGAGGTCTTGACGAGTGGACACGCTGGGAGTGGCTATCCAAAATCAAGAAAGCAGCAGAGAACCTCAGCACACACAACGTGTTCCAAAACCTTACGCTTTATCGAATGGAAACGATGCTAAAGAATGCCCTTGGTATAGGCACATTATTCTACCTCTCTAATGAAAACTATCAATGCTATGCCGAAGAAAGCACCGCTTTTCTGGAGTTTGTCAATGGACTTGAACCCGGCACCACACTTTATGTCGGTGGAGTTTTGGACTATCACTTTTAATAGCAACGCAATATGAACGAATGGAGAATTACAATCAAGGAGCGTAAATCGTCCGCTCCAATCATCACCACCCATCACGGTAATCTTGACAAAGAGGGAGTAATCGAGTTTTTAGGTCTGCACCATTCCGATGTTGAGTGGTATCGCATCGAGCAAATAATCCTCATTGAGGAAAAGGAAAACCACAAGAGCGATGACGCAGACATACCTAACTGGCATGGTTTCCACCCTGTTGAAGAATAACCAACTTAACTGAATACAGACAAGTCCACCTCTGGCTTTCGAGCCGGAGGTGTGGCTTTATCTGCGAGTTGACCATTTATATAAGTTGTCAAATAGACTGCCTAAAGATTCTTTTTCTAAACTCCGAGCGGAGCGACGGATATTAGGGCTGCACTTCGGCGAGTTGGCAGGCGATACGGTCGGCTCCATGCTGTTGTGATGTGTCTTTATCCGGCTTTCTGGCAGTCGCAAAGTGTTCCGGCGGGGCCGTTCACACACTGCTTTTTGCCCGAGAGTCGGAGCCACGTCGCTGCATCGAGCCTACCTGCTCGCCTTTTCGCCACTCTGCCTACGCTTGCCCATATCCATCACAACCGCCCTCCGTAGTCGTTCCTCTTATATAATTCAATTTCATTGTATGATATCTAAACCAGCACTTTTATCATTTCAATTTACTTTTCTAAATCATTGTTTGACCGTCTTTTGTATTCGATGTCTGCAATTCTCATTCTTCATGTGTTGAGCCGTCGTGGAGTTCGTAGTTGCAAAGTTAGACGTTGACGTCCGTATGCCAAGACCAAGCATGTTCTTGACTGCAAGATGTTGCAGGCTCATGCTTCACTTGCAATATCTTTCGTCGGCGAAGCCTTGTCGTAAACAGCCGTCCAACAACTTTATAGCAACCGAAATCCCTCGACCGGCTTCAACAAAAGAAGCTGAAAAATAGGGAAAGAAAAACTTTTGTTCACATCATAAAACCATCAGAGTTATGGCAACATCAAAATCAGTGGGTTCAACGCCCAACACATTCAGCCTTAGTGGCTTCGTAGCTGTAGAGGCTACAATCAAGTCATTTGACAAGTCCGCAGTAGCACGTTTCCCCCTCTCCGTATCACGCAAGGAGACCAAGGGCGAGGAGACAATCCGCAAGTCCACCCTCATCAACTGCGAGGTATGGAGTGCCAACGCCGATAGCAAGCGTTTCGCTCTCTTGAAGAAAGGTCAGTTGGTAGTCATAAGCGGCTACATCAAGCCCGAGAACTACACCGACCGCAACGGAGTACAGCAGAGCCGCATCACATTCGTCTGCACATCGGTAGCGAACCCCAGTGCTGACAGAGCAGAAAAGACCGCCAAGGCAGAGCCTGTGGCAGTAGCCGAGACCGAGCCAGCACCATTCTGAAACATCATCAGCCATCAAAGGGAGGTGGCAGACATCAAGTGTCACCTCCCAAATTCACTAATCACTTAACACGCCTAAACAAGTATGGAAAGACCATTGACCGACAAGGATATGGAATTGATAGACGAAGCCTATTCAACCACCTACAAATCAACAGTCCGCTCACTGATTGAGCAAGCAGACACAGAGGAATGTCGCCGCATACTCACCGAATATCTAAAGGAATGCCCGGAATGAAAACGCCACTAACAATCCTATGCGAGATTGCCAGTCGCCTTAACTGGGGAATATACGTCTGCAAAGAGCAGAAATACGTTGACCTCAGTTGGCGACCGACAAGCGACGAGGACTTCAGTTTTGCAGTCCAAAAGATTGACACCTTAGAAAATATTGTCAAAGAGGTCAGAGACTACGCCTTCTACTTTGACCCCGAAGAACATACCGAAATGTGGCTTGAAGCCAAGCAGAGCGGCACACGCGGCATTCCCGACATCCGCACATTGCTTGAAAGTGCAGACGAGATAGCCGAAAAATTGGACGAGTTGTCAGAGGCTCTAATCCGCTTCAATCTAAAAGGTGAAATGCCACCTAGAAATTAACAATTTTACAAACAGATTTAATTCAAATAGATATGCCAAATTGGTGTTTTACTGATGTTGCCGTAAGCGGTGACGAGCAAGAACTTAAAACTCTCTTTGATAAGATGAGGGAGTTGGAGAATATGGACAAGGCGAGAGTTGAGAACGGCTTCGGCACTACGTGGCTCGGTTGTCTGATTGACGCGCTTGGAGGAAATTGGAATGGGATATACTGCCGTGGTTGGTGGTCAAACCTTGACGGAGACAAGGGTCAAATCACTTTCTCTATCGAGAGCGCGTGGTCGCCATCAACCGAAGTGTTCAGCTTCTTACAAGATAAGTTCCACTCATTAAAGATATACTATTATGCCGAGGAAGAGGGATGTGGCGTTTATGTCACCAACGATAGCGATAGCGTATTCTTCTCGCAACGCTTCATCACCAAAATTAACAGTGAGGACTGCGATTATATGGAAGAATACTTTGAGAACAAGGAAGATGCTATTAATTGGCTCAGCGACTTGGCTGACCCGGAAATCAAAACTGAGGAAGAACTCAAAAAATACGATGGCTACTTACAAGAGCAAGATGCAGACTATTACTGCTATATTCAACCCATAGAGGTTGTTGCCTGACACACTGATGTGAAGCGAGCCGATGCGAGATTGAAGTCTTGCATCGGCTCATTGACTATGTGCGCAGATCCATTTTTATTGGGCGCAGCTGTTTAGCCCAAAGTTTTCCTGGGCTTCGCTGATGTCTTTCTTGCCAAACCTCGCTGCCGCTTCGGACATGACCTCTTTTAACTCCTGGAAGTCGGAGCTTTTGCCAAGTCTGGAGCCGTTTTTTAGGATAAAATCCTCAATGTCATTGTAAACCTTTTCATCGAGTCTGTCGGCAGCGATCATCGATCGGACTTGCGCGATGTACTCTTGCATCTTGTCTATATCCATTTCTTTCTTGTACATTTTTAGTGGGTTTCTAAGAATAACACTTTTAGAGGTGATTTTTGGCGGCAACAGCCATTGATTTTATTACGGCGAAGTTAGGGCGCGTCAGGCAAATGCCAAGGCTCGCTCCGCTATCCACCTTGTCTTATTGCCTCTCTTAACGCACCCATTTGATTGCCTATAAAATCCAAATGGCCGTTCCCGAAGCCAAATGAAATAGAGGGAAAAGAAAAACATCAGTGATATGAGAGAAGACAAGTATATCGTGGTAGAGTGGCCCGAGAGCCAAAAACTTATGGAACTTGACGGCTTCCGTGAGAACTCCTACCTAATCAATGACGAGCAGGGCATCAGCGAATACGGCTCATCTGCCTATTTTGTCAATGCCGAGTGGCTTGCAAAGGCGACCAACGCACCCAAGAGCAAAATTTGGGTAGTGGCAACGCTCATCGAATACTCAGATGACTGCCCTACGGACAGCCACCAAGCCTATGCCGACTACTTTGAAGCTGTCAAGGCACTGAAAGCAGAGGTTGAGAAAGGTATGCTCAACTTCCCCGACCGCAAGGGCGAGGTAATCAACGACTATCAGACTATCTATGAATACCGCGAGGAAAACGGCAGAGGTATGACCGTGGTAATCGAGGAATATGAGGTATGAGAACAAGGACTTACAAGTATGTTGGGCGGCTGGTGCATCGCATCACTCGCAAGGCTCAGCCGCTCAACGATGCTTTCAGATACTATGGTCGAAACATCGTGTTGCAGTCCGGAATGAAAGAGTTTGTGGTCGTGACAGTCAAGGAGATTGATGACCGACACTTCGGTGACACATTGGAGTTTGACTATGATTTTATGACCCACAAATTATTCTTCAACTCAACCCAATGCCGCAAGATGACCGAGCGAGTGATTGACGGCTTCAAGGAGATATACGGACAAGACAACATCAAGGTTGGCTACCATTCAACAGAATATAAAGACGAAACAACACAACAACCAACACTACCGATATGACACAGGACTACATCATGAGCGTGGCTCATACAATCAAGCAACAACTCTATGGGCTGACAGAGTTTAACGTAATCTGCTCTTGGGGCATTGAATACCCCTTGCTCGCAGGCCAGTACAAGGATATGCCGACACTTGAAATCAAGGTTGACGCACGGCTGTTCAAGGGGAGAGTGATTATTGCACTCAATGAGGGTGATGACCTCTATGAAATCTATCTGAAAAAGCAGGGAGAGGAACCGACATTGTTGGCAGACGAGGTCTTCTTCGAGGATATGGGAAATATAATCGATACTGCCATAGAGCGTGGCAACAACCAAGCCGAATATGACGCTTTCTGCGAAGCCGAGAGAAAGCGAATATTCAAAGAATTATCCAACTGACCAACTACACGTCCGACGGCTTCATGCCGGAGCCGTCGGACTTTATTCAGAAATTTCAAACCATAAAAAAGTATCAATATGCAATTTTCAGTATCGTCAAAGGCTCTCAGCGTTCTTGTAAGCAACGTGGGCAGAGTTATCACCTCCAAGAATGCAATTGCCTCGCTCAATAATTTCCTCTTTTCACTGGAGGGAACAATGCTAACCATTACAGGCTCAGACATCGACAACACACTTTCCGGTAAAATTGAAGTTTTCAATGCCGAGGGAGAGGGAAAATTCCTCATTGACGCTCGCCGTCTTACCACGCTCCTAAAGGAGTTTGCCGAGCAACCCATCACGTTCACCGTCAACGATGAAACTCTTGAGATGTCTGTAAAATCAGCAAGCGGCGACTACTCTATGATAGGCTTGGCGGCCGACCAATACCCGACCTACAAGAATCAGACTGACGCAGAAGGCGAAACCAATTCGTTCATGTGCTGTGGCGACACGCTTCTCAAAGGAATTGACTGCACCGCCTTTGCAGTTGGCACTGATGACTTTCGACCACCTATGATGGGCATCTTCCTTGATGTGAAGCCGGACGGCATAACATTCGTGGCGACCGACACTCGCAAGTTGGTCAAATACCATTCTGCCAACGTTCAGCCAGGCATCGAAGCCAGTTGCATAATCCACCCCAAGGCAGCCGCCATAATCAAGACTATCGTGGCTAAGGAAGAGACTATCACTCTTGAAATAGCCTCCAACCTCGGCATACTAACCACTGGAACCTACACCTTTGTGTTCCTGTTCATTCAAGGACGTTTTCCGGACTATAACCGCGTAATTCCCAAGAACAACGATCATACCCTAATGCTCAACCGCAAGGAGGTGGTAAGTGCAATCCGCAGGGTGTCGGTATTCGTTGAGCCGGGAATGGGCCTGGTCAAGGCTGTCGCTGTTGATGACGGCATGTCGCTTAAATCGGTTGACACTGCAATGCAGACGCAAGGCAGCGAGAACATAGCTTGCCACTACCAAGACACGGAAATAACCATCGGTCTTTCCGCTCCCTATCTTCTTGAAATCCACAACATCATCAAGGCAGACGAGGTGAATTGGCTTCTCTCCGACCCAAGCCGACCCATCGTGATCCAGCCTGTTGAGCAGGCTGAACACGAGGAACTCACCATAGTCCTAATGCCGATGTCAATAGGCGAATAACACATCTTCTCTCAAATGTCAGTACCGACCCTCCCATAATCGGAGAGCCGGTGCTGACGTTTACGGCGTTTTAAATTGCCTTTTATGAGGATTAATTATTGTCTTTTTTAGATAACATAATACATCCTTTGGTGAATCGAATTTATCGAACTCTAGTATTTTCATTTCTTCTGGTTTTACAAACTCAATCCACTTAACCATAATCAGAGTAAGCAATTGATATAACAGGGAATTAGGATCTCCCTTTATTTCTTCCCTTACCAGAGAAATTGCAGCTTCTATTCGATTATCTAAATCCGGATATAAGGTTGAGACCAAATTTGTATTTATAAATCCAGTCGCCGCAAGTGACAAAGTTATTCCTATTATCGCTGTTAATTCTTCTTCTTTACTTGAACATTTATCAAGTATGTGTTCAATACTATGCTTGTCAGCCTCAAGTTCGTTATATGGTGTATCCTCATAATGCTCTTTTATACGTTATTGAGTCGGCATAACGTGTATATTCATCCGAATTGAATGAGTTCGGTAATCTAAAAATCTCACCTCTTGCCTGCTCCATATATTCAGGATTGGATTTGCTTGGCAATATCATTTTTCCTGTTTTCGTCACTTTTTGAGGGTAAAATTTTAAATTATTAATATATAACTATTTGCGATTGCTGTGTTTGGTAATTTGGGTAACGCGGGCTATATTTGCGATATGTTTATCAATAAGGCAAGGAATAAATCAGGCACAATTAGCATTCGCGTACTCGAAAAACGGGGACGGAACAATGTGCTTGTGAAGAGCTTTGGAAGTTCAAGCGATGAGAAGGAGATTAACCGAATGGTTGAACAGGCAAGGATGTATATCAGCCATCAGACGGGTACGTTTTATCATCTGTTTAATCAACCGCCACAACCCGATGTGGCAGATTTTATTGATTCAATCTCCAACAGCCAGATTTCAGTTGTTGGACCGGAAGCCGTGTTCGGCCGATTGTTTGACCACGTGGGATATGGTAAGATAGGCGGACTGTTCAGGCCATTGGTACTTAGCCGCCTGGTGGCGCCAGGCAGCAAGCTCAAGACTGTGGATTATCTCTGGCGGTACAATGGCGTTTCGTATGATGTGAATGTTTCGTATGATGTGAATAAGGTGTACCGCTATCTTGACATTTGCGACAGGGATGCGGAAAAGTCCGACATAAAGAATGTCGTGGAAGACATAACTTTTGCTTACAGCGCCACAACCATGGGCGGATGCGTGGACGTGGTATTCTACGATGTCTCGACATTGTTTTTTGAAGCTGCGGATGAGGATGATCTCCGCAAGACGGGCTATTCCAAAGACGGCAAGTTCGACTGTCCCCAGATTCTTCTCGGGCTGCTTGTTACAAGGGAAGGCCTGCCGATAAGCTATGAGATTTTTGAAGGGAATCTTTCAGAAAAGAAAACTTTCGTTCCTCTATTGAAAAGAGCGCAGGATAAGTTTGGCTT
>PPYF01017310.1_pt1 | contig 11250 bp, 9 predicted proteins | sample 1559871 | NCBI WGS metagenome assembly PPYF01 (sample SAMN08240021, study PRJNA423297) | Human gut metagenome, whole genome shotgun sequencing project. | reverse complement strand
CCCCGAGACCCTCAAGCTCATCAACGAGACCATCAATCGCCTTGGCTACCTGCCCAACCAAAGCGCCCGTCAGCTCGCGGGCGGCGCCACCAAGTCCTTTGGCCTGGTGCTCCCCCGTCTCGATCACGGCTTTTCGCTCCAAATCGCCAGCGGCGCCCACAACGAGGCCCGCAAGCACGGCTACGACCTGCTCATCGCCAACGCCGATAACGACGACATTCTCGAGGACCATTACCTGCGCTATTTTATGGGCACGCAGATGTCCGGCGTCATGGTTCAGCCCATGGCGTCCCCCGACTGGCACCCGGCCATGACCAAGATGCCCGTGCCGATCGTCCATCTGGACATCCATTGCTCCGAGCCCGGCTACTACGTAGCGGCCGACAACGAGGCCCAGGGCCGCATCATCGCCGAGCTTGCCATCGCTCGCGGTGCACACCATATCGTCGTTGTGGGCAGAGCGGCTTTCATGCAACTCACCCTGCGCGTCCTTGGCATTCATAAGGCGCTCGCCCTGCACCCCGATATCAAGATTGAAGTCATCGACGCCGGCGAATGGAATACCGCTGCCGACGGCTACGGCATCGGTGCCCAAATCGCCGAGCGCCCCGCGGACGAACGTCCCGATTTTGTCGTCGGCCTGACCGACGTGCTGGCCTCGGGTGTCGTTTCGGCACTGGTCGACAAGGGCATCTCCGTCCCCGAGCAGGTTCGCGTGGCCGGATGCGACGGCAACCCGCTCGCTTGGAGCGGATCGGTCCCGCTCACTACGGTAGCGCCCCCGGGCTACGAGATTGGCCGCAAGGGTGTCCAACTGCTCATGGAGCAAATCGAGAACAAGGTCCCGACAAAGACCAAGCATATCCACGTCGGCTCTGCAGCGCGCACCGTCACCGCGGTCACGGCCATCGAGGACATCAACCGCCAAGAACTCGTGCGGCCGTTCCTGCTGGAACGAGCCAGCACCCAGGCAAGCAGCCAGACCGACGCCACGGCCATCAACCTCGGTGCGTATCTATAGCACGCCCGCGAGTATGCTAAGTCGCCGCTCAAGCAAAAGGAGCCCGACCATTGCCGGGCCCCTTTTGCTTAAGCGCAAACGTGAGCAATCGCTCGTTTTAACGCCGCAATTTTCTAGCGCACAGCCTTGATTGCCGCCGCCAGATCGAACAGCGTATCGAGCACGGCCTCGCAGCCATCCACCACGTCCTGCGGCAGCGGCACGATATCGGGGACGGCAAAGACATGGCAGCCGGCCGTAATGCCCGAGACGCAGCCGTTGCGCGAATCCTCGACCACGGCACATTCCTCGGGAGCAAAGCCCGCGCGCTCGCAGGCGAGCAGATACATCTCGGGGTCGGGCTTGCCGTGCACGACGTCCTCGCCGCAGGTCACGGTCTCGAACTTGTCAAAGAGACCGAACGCCTTAAGGTTGCGCTCGGCGGTAACGTGGCGCGAAGACGTCGCGAGGCCCACGTGATAGCCCGTAGCCAAAAGCTCGTCCAGGCACTCGGCAGCACCGGCCTTAAGCTCCAGCTCGGTCTTGACTATCTCGTCGCGAATCTCCTTGTGGCGACGATAGATCGCCTCGGTGGTTTCATGGCTGCCGTAATGCTCATCAAGGATGTCCATAACATCGGGCAGCGTGCGGCCGATAAACTGATGGATCAGCGCATCATCAATCGCGAGCCCCAGCTCAGCGGCGCCTGCCTTCCAGGCCTTAATCCCCAAACGCTCGGTATCGACCAGCGTTCCGTCCATGTCAAAAATAACAGCCTTGATCATATCGGTCCCCCATCGACTCTCGCTGTCACGTTGCTGCAACTCTACCGCATTTGGCAACTTGTATATAACGTATATACCATATTGCACTTTCGTTACACAGATAGAAGTCTTATGGCAAGTAACGCATTAGGATTATAGTTTTCGATCGAGTACTCAACGATAAGGATCGTTTCATGATTTTAGACACCACGGCACCCGCAGAGGAGCTTCAAGACAAGCTATCGGCGCTCGAACAGCTGCTTTTGGCATACGGACGCGTGGCTATCGGGTTTTCCGGCGGCGTTGACAGCAGCTTTTTGGCCGCCGTATGCGCCCGCATCATGCCTACCAATACCCTCCTCGTCCATCTCACCACGCCGCTCATCGGCACGCCCGAGCAGGCTTCGTTTGAGCAGTCCGTTGATGGGCAGGCCAATGAGGGGCCGCATTTTAAGCTCCCCGTGCTCAATCTCTCGGTGGATCAGCTGCAGCTCCCCCAAGTAGCCCGCAACGATGCCAATCGCTGCTACCACTGCAAGCACGCCGGCTTTACCGCTATCGTCAACCACGCCAAGTCGCTCGGCTTTCCCACCGTCATCGACGGCAGCAATGCGAGCGATCGCGGTGACTACCGCCCTGGCATGCGAGCGGCAGAAGAGCTCGGCGTACGCTCCCCTCTCATGGAGGTCGGCTTTACCAAGGACGAAGAGCGCGAGCTGCTGCGCGCATGGGGCTATCCCGTTTGGAACCTGCCGGCGGGAGCATGTCTTGCCACGCGCGTCCCCACGGGCGAGGAGCTTACGCGTGAGAAGGTCGATTTAATCCGCGCCTGCGAGGATTACCTGCACGATCTTGATCTGGCACAGGTACGCGCACGCCTGGTCGGCGGCTGCATGCATATCGAGGCCGCACCCGCAGATGTTGCCAAGATTGCCACCCTCGGCGGTGCCGCCGTCGACGACAAGGGCAAGACCCCGCTGCCCGCCGTTATCGAGTCCGCGCTGCGCGAGCTGGGCTGCGACCACATCTCCCCCGAGGTCACCCCCTACATCCACGGCAACATGAACCTTTAGGTTACGCCGTTTTACAAACGGCGTAACTGCTCGGCGCTGCGCAGGCCCCGGGCACGGCAATCTGACGTTCAACTTCACGAGCGCGACCAAAAGGTCAGCGCCCGCTTGTTTCACGTCACCTTACCGCACCCGGAGCCTGCTCGCTCGCATATGCTCAACCTGGACTGCGTTAACTGACCTACCAAAAAGGGACAGGTTTATTTTGGCAGGTTTTACCTGGGGAAATATCGCAAGACAATCGCCCCTCTAGCACCCCTCTAGCTTCGAGAGACGCTAGAGGGGCGACCCGGCTGCATCTACTTCTTCCGATATCGGCGATTGCGGCTCGTCGATGAACCCATTACCTCGATGAGTCCTTTATCTGCCATTTTTGGCAGATGGTAGCTGACGGACGAATTTTGGCATTCCGTCTCTCTAAAACAATAGATTTATCTCTCTAACTTTAGAGAGATAAACGCCTTGTTTTAGAGAGACATTTAGAGAGATGTATCGAATTCGCTGCTAGATTGCCTAATGCTATCTCTCTAACCAACCTTCTCTTTAGAGAGACATTTAGAGAGACGAGTGCGACCTCTCTAATCATGGGCTCCACTCTTTAAGGTGCACACTTCCTAACCGTGCCCTAAGTTGCGGTGAAATAGTCCCCGATTAACCTGCCAAAAAGGGACAGGTTTATTTTGGCAGGTTTTATCTGGGGAAACGCGAACAGGGCCGCGACACCTATATGGCATCTCGGCCCTTTTCCTTGGAGAAGGATCAATTGATTGAACGGGATGACTGTTCTAGTCTTCGAGTCCGCTATTGATGAGCTCCGCAATCTCAACAGGATCGGTGCTCGCACGCACTTTGTCACGGAAGCCTGCGTCCATCAGCATCACGGCAGCTTTGGAGAGCAGGCGCAGATGCGTGGTTCCGGCCTCGCCGGCGGGCACGTACAGCGCGAGCGCCACATCGACGGGTACGCCATCAAAGCTCGGCCACTCAACAGGCTCGGACAGCTTGAGCACGGCCACACCCGGCGTATGGATCGCATCGCTCTTGGCATGCGGAACGGCAAAACCGGCGACAAGCCCGGTCTCGGCCTCGTTCTCGCGAGCAATAAAGGCAGCCTCTACGGCAGATGCGTCATCGGCAAAGCCGAGTTCGATGGCCTGCTCGGACAAATAATGCAGGGCGTCCTCGCGCGAGGCGGCGGTATACCCTATCGTCACTTGGTTGGCAGATACAAATCCCATGAAAACCTTCCTTACAACACGGACCTGACCGCAGCTTCGATGCCGCCGGCGTCCAAACCGTACTTGTGCAGCAAATCGACCGCAGGGCCGGACTCGCCATACACATCGCGCACGCCGACGCGACGCATCGGCACTGGATGCTGCTCCGCGAGCACCGAGGCAACGGCCTCGCCAAGACCGCCGATAATCGAATGCTCCTCGGCAGTGACCACGCGACCAGTCTTCTTGGCGCTGGCAACCACCAGGCGCTCATCAAGCGGCTTGATCGTATGCATATTGATGACCTCGGCTTCGATGCCATCGGCAGCGAGCGCCTCGGCAGCCTCAAGCGCCTCGGCGACCATAAGGCCACAAGCGATGATGGTCACATCGGACCCCTCGCGCACGACCACGCCGCGACCAATCTTGAACTCATAGTCCTCGTGATCGTTAATGACCGGTGTTGCCAGGCGGCCGAAGCGCATGTAAACCGGGCCCTCAAACTCATAGGCGGCGCGCACACAGGCACGAGCCTCGACGTCGTCGGCGGGAACGACCACCGTCATACCCGGAATCGTGCGCATGAGTGCGATATCCTCGCAGCACTGGTGCGTGGCGCCGTCCTCGCCCACCGAAATACCGGCATGGGTAGCGCCAATCTTGACGTTGAGGTGCGGGTAGCCAATGGAATTGCGGACCTGCTCGTAGGCGCGACCGGCGGCAAACATCGCAAAGGTGCTCGCAAAAGCAACGCGGCCCGTGGTCGCGATGCCGGCGGCAAGACCCATCAGGTTGCTCTCGGCGATGCCGGCATCGTAAAAGCGCTCAGGGTGAGCAGCCTTAAACTTACCCGTCTGCGTAGCGGCAGCCAGGTCGGCATCGAGCACTACAAAGTCATCGTGCTCATTGCCCAGCTCGACGAGCGCCTCGCCGTAGCTTACGCGCGTGGCGACTTTTTTGACCTCTGCCATTAGAGCTCCTCTCCTGCTGCCGCGAGCTCGGCCATGGCCTGCTCAAACTGCTCGTCATTGGGCGCCTTGCCATGCCAGCCAACCTGGTTCTCCATAAAGGAGACGCCTTTGCCCTTCACCGTCTCGGCGATGATAGCGACGGGCACGCCGGTCACCTCACGAGCCTCAGCGAAAGCCGCCTCAATCTGCGCCATGTCGTTGCCATCGGCTAGCTCTATCACATGCCACTTAAAGGCGCGGAACTTGTCAGCGAGCGGCATGGCCGAGTTGACCTCATCGATCGTGCCGTCAATCTGCAAGCCGTTGTGGTCGACGACGGCAACAAGATTGTCGAGCGCATGGTTGCCGGCAAACATGGCCGCCTCCCACACCTGGCCCTCCTCGCACTCGCCGTCGCCCAGCAACGTGTAGACACGGTAGCCGTCGCCCCAGTGCTTAGCGGCAAGCGCCATTCCAACTGCAGCAGAGATGCCCTGACCGAGCGATCCGGTGGACATATCGATGCCCGGGGTGTCGTTCATGTTGGGATGGCCCTGCAGTCGGCTGCCAATATGGCGGAGCGTCTCGAGCTCTTCGACGGGAAAATAGCCGCGATTTGCCAACACCGAATACAGGCCCGGCGCCGCGTGACCCTTGGAGAGCACAAAGCGATCGCGATCGGCCTTGTGAGGGTCGGCAGGATCGATATTCATTTCCTCAAAGTACAGATACGTCATGATGTCGGCAGCACCGAGCGATCCACCCGGATGTCCCGACTTGGCCGCGTGAACCGCAGTCACGACACCCTTCCTGACCTCATTGGCGACCTTCGCCAGCTCCTGGTTGGTCATACGAATTCCTCTCTTGAGAACAACCCCGGCACCGGATGACGCGATGCCGGGGCAATCCACTCGTTAAGCCTGAGCGACGACCTTCTGCCAGTCAGCCTCGAACGAGGCAAGGCCCTGGTCGGTCAGCGGGTGACGCAGGCACTTCTTGAGAGCGGCCATGGGCACGGTCGCGATGTCGGCGCCAAGAAGAGCCGCCTGGGTCACGTGGTTGGGCGTGCGGACGGATGCGGTGATGATCTCGACGGTGTCGTCGACGTTCTTGCCGGTCCAGTCATAGTTCTTGATGCAGGTCACAACGTTGTCGAGCTGCGAGATACCGTCCTCGGCGATGTCATCGAAGCGCCCCACAAACGGGCTGATGTAGCGAGCGCCGGCGTTGGCGGCCATCAAGGCCTGGGTCGGCGAGAAAACAAGCGTCATGTTGACGCGCACGCCTGCGTCGGCCAGGGCGCGGCAGGCGGCGAGACCGGCCTCGCACACGGGAAGCTTAACCACGATGTTGGGAGCGAGGGCAGCAAGGCGCTTGCCCTCCTCGATCATGCCCTCGGCCGTGGTGGCGGTAGACTCGGCAGACACGGGCAGACCCTCGCAGAGCTCGGCAATCTTGAGCATATGGGGCTCAAAGTCGGCGAGCTTACCGCCGGTCTTGGCGTACAGGGACGGATTGGTGGTAACACCGGCCAGGCAGCCCCAGCTCTTGGCCTCAGCAATCTCGTCAAGGTTGGCGGTATCGATAAAGAACTTCATGGTGCAAACTCCTTCGGAGGAATCCAAAACTCAAAAGAAAGGACAAAGGGGATGCCCCTTTGTCCTATGTGCCGGGCCTGCAGCTGGGACATGCCCCAGGCCCGGCGTCGTGTAGGAAAAACTACTTAGTCCTCGAGAGCCTTCTCGATGCGGCTCGTGACGCCCTTGAGGTTAAGACCGACGACGTACTGCTTGATCGGGCGCTTGATGTGCTCGATCACAAAGCGCTTGCCGTCGATGTCTTGGGCAGCGAGGTTGCGATAGAGCTTCTCGACCTGCTCCTTGACCTCGGAATCGTTGAACGCGTAGTGGCCGGAGACATCCAGAATCTTCAGGCTGAGCTCGTCGTCGGCCAGAATGTCGTCAACCTGCAGGTTGACATCGTCGCCAGTCATCCACTTGCGCCAGCGCTCGGTCTTGATGGCCTTGACCAGCAGCGTGTGATACAGGTCGGAGGGATCGTCGCACAGGCCGTTGTCGACCAGAATCTGCTCGGTAGCGCAGAGTTTGAGGTAAGCGCGGGTCTCCTCGGTGCCATACTGCGGAGCAACGTTGGAGGCGGTCACGTGTGCCGGGATATGCTCGAGCAGCGTCGCGTCATCCAGGTAGTCGGCGTTGTGCTCCTTCAGGCCCACGCCGTAGCGCTTTGCCATGTCGGCGAGCTCGCGGGCGTTCTTAAAGTTGTAATGGCCGACCTGCTCGGTCCAACGGGTGAGCGTACCGGTCTGGCCGACGATAAAGGTGGGCATGGGGCAGCCGCGCTTCTCGAGCTCGGGCTGCAGCTGAGAAATGAACTCCTCGTACTTATCGGTAGAAGTCAAGCCGCCATTGGTCTCCTCGGTACCGACCTCATAGGCGACCTCGGGCAGGTTGTGCTCGCGACGGTACTGCTCAAGGTAGTCGATAAGATCGATCGTGCGGCGAAGCACCACGTCGAGCGGAATAACCTTGCCGATCTGATAGGGGTCCTTGGTGGGGTCGACCATCAGCAGGTCAAAGCCCGCCTCCATGTCGGCGACAAAGGACTTACGGGCGAGCTCCATGGCCTCGTCCTCGGGCAGGTGGGCGTTACGCTCCTCGTCGCGCTGCCACGGACCGCCGTGATCGCGGCACAGGTAGTACGGACCGGTGTAACCCACCTCGTCGGCAACCTTCTTGATGTCGGCGGCAAAGCGCGTCTGGTCCCAACCGTTGACGTAGCCGGCGCCCATCTCGTCCATATCGACCTGGTTGCGGCTAGCGATAAACATGGGCGGGAAATCCTCGTCCTTGGCAAGCTCGAACACGGCCTGAATCAGGTTGGGGCTCATGGGGCCAATGCCGACCATGGTTGCGTGATCGCCGCTGTCCTGCAGCTTGAGCATGCCCTGAACGGCCTGGCGGATGGTGAGGTTGGACATTTTGTTCTCCTTCTCCAGAGGATTTTTGACAAAAGTTCCCTGGGACCCAGATGCGGGCCCTATCAGTACGGATGGATTTTGTTGTGTAGGGGCGGTTGTGCGGAGTCAAATCCATCCCTCCGCACAACCGGAGTCCTCAAAGGTTTACTTGGCCTGCTTATCGAGCGTGGGCTTCATGGCAATCAGGATTGCAGCGGCGACCACGGAGCCAATCACGATGTCCAGGCAGAACAGCGCGACGTTGTTGGTGGCCAGGGCGACGATAAAGCCACCGTGCGGGACGTAGCAGTCGATGCCCTGGAAGGCGGCGAGGGCAGCACCCACGGCAGAGCCGATGCAGATGCCGGGCAGGGTGTGACCGAGGTCCTTGACCGCGAAGGGGATAGCGCCCTCGGTAATACCGATGCAGCCCATGAACAGTGCGGAGATACCCATCTGGCGATCGGCGTCATCGAACTTATTCTTGGCGATGAGCGCAGCGAGGCCACAGGCGATCGGGGGAATGGCGACGGCGACGCGGAACATACCGTTGGGGCCGTAGATGCCGGAGGCCATGATGGCCATAGTAAAGGTAGAAGCGGTCTTGTTGATGGGGCCGCCCATATCGAAGGCGGTCATAACGCCAATGACCAGGCCCAGGACGACGGCGGAGCCGCCCTGCAGGCTACCGAGCACGCTGGTGAGCCAATCCATCACAAAGCCAAGCGGCGTGGCCAGGATGTAGATGTAGGCCATGCCCAGGACGAGCGAGGTCAGAATCGGGATGATCAGGATCGGCATGATGGTCTGGATGGTGTTGTTGACCTTCCAGGTCTTCATCCAGCGGACAAAGTAACCGCAGATGACAGCCATGATCATGGCGCCCAAGAAGCCAGTCGAAACGCTGTTGCCGCTCGGGGTGACGACGGCGTTGTTGACCAAGTAGCCCAGGACAAAACCGGGGGCGAGCGCGGGCTTGCCGGCCATCGAGTAGGCGATGTATGCCGCAAGCACCGGAATCATCATGGAGATGCCGGCCATGCCGATGGTGTTAAGGCTCACCATCAGCGGATTCGTAACCTCCATGCCGTTGGCGCCGGCAGTACCGGATGCCAACGAGAAGGCGAGGAACACACCACCGATAACGACAATGGGGATAAAATAGGAAACGCCGGTATTGAATGCATTGAGCAGCGTCTTGCCAGGATTGGCAAAGATAGACTGCTTGGACGCCGGTGTCGGGGCCTGCGGGGCAGCGGAGACGGCCTTCTTCTCTGCCTTGGCCTCGGCCTTGGGCGCGTCAACGGCACCACCCGTCGCCTTGATAATCTCAACAGCCTGGTCGATGATCTTGACCGGATCGGCGATCACATCGGAAGTACCGACCTTGAGGAACTTGCCCTCGGCCATCTTCTGCTCAAAACGGTCCTCGTTCTCGACGCCCACGTCGACGGACTCCAGGACCAGGTCGGCGGAGTCCACGTCTTCCTGCGTGAGCTCATTCTCGATACCCAGGCCACCCTGAGCCTCGACCTTGCACTCGATGCCACGGGCGGCGCATTCATCCTGAATCGCCTTCTGGGCCATATACGTGTGGGCGATACCCACGGTACAGGCGGCAACGCCTACGATCTTCATTGCTTCCCTCTTTTCATAGAGTTGCGTGCGCAAGACACCGTTTGCGGAGGCCTCCGGAGCATCCCCTGCCGTTTGGACTTGCTGTCTTTTCGACAAGACCAATATAGGTGCTCGTTTTTCTTAATGCCAGCTTATTTCGGTAAACGCGCAGGTCAGAGCGTTGGTTATGCGATTTAGTTATGCGTTTAACCAAAAATGAATCCTGCGATTTTACCCTCGATTTCAAAAGTCAAGAAGTATTTGATTTTCTCGGTAGACGGCAGATGCGCATGCCGGTCACAAATTTCGACCCCACCCGTATGCCGCATTTGTTGCATACTCATATGAAAGGATAAAACCGCTCACCGAAGCGCATCCCTCACCAAGACTCAAAGTCATCATGTTGGAAAATGCTCATCTGTCGGAAGGAGTCGCTGTGGCAAAACAGCGCGTTACGATCGCAGACGTCGCTCGAGAGGCGGGAACCTCGACGGCAAGCGTCTCGTATTACCTCAACGACAAACGAGAAAAGCTTAGCGAGAAGACGCAGAACAAAATCGCGCGCGTCATTAAGGAACTCGGATACGTTCCCAACGCCCAAGCGCAGACGCTCACCGGCAAGCAAACCCACGTCATCGCCATCATCATTTTGGATAACACCAACAAATGGGCGGGGCTCGTTCTCAATGGCATGGAGCAGGTCATGCTCCCCGCGGGCTACCAGACGGTCGTTTGCACGAGCAACTTTAACCCCGAGACCGAGCTCATGTACGTCGACAAAATGCTCTCGCTGGGCGTCGATGGCTTTATCATCCAGCCCACGGCAAACTTCAAAGCCGTGCACGACCGCATTAGACGAGCCGGCAAGCCGGTCGTCTTTTTCGATGCGGCCATCTATAGCCCAGGTACCAGCTGGATCAAAACCAACCTTTACGACGGCGTGTACAACGCCACACAGGCACTCCTCGACGCCGGCTACGAAGATTTCTTTTCCATTGCCGCCAACATGACCGAGATGCGCACCCGCATGGAGCGTTTTCAGGGGTATGCCGAGGCGCTGGCCGCGAATGGGCAGCTCTACAAAGCGATTCCCATCGATCACAACAAGCCGTCAATCAACGAGCTTACCGAGTACTTTAAATTCAAGTTCAATCCCGCCAAGCGTACGCTCATCTTTGTCCAAAACCAATGGGCGCTCCCCCGCGTCTACAAGGCGCTTCAGCCCATGGCCCATCTGCTTCCGCAGCAAATCGGCCTTTTGGGACTCAACTGCGAAGACTGGACTAATCTCACCACGCCGACCGTCTCCACCATCATCGAGCCCGTCGACCAGGAAGGTCGCGAAGCAGCCGAGATGCTGCTCGCCCTACTTGACGGCAGCGGCGAACCCGGCGAGCAGCGCATTCTCGAGTGCAAGCTCAACTGGCTCGACTCCACCTCGATCTAGACTGCGGGACAAATGAATCAGTAGTGTTTGTCCCAAATCTTGAGTATTTGTTCGGTGGAGCGGCCCCTGCCGGCTCCTGCTAGACTGGTAGATTCCCAACCGTCCATCCAGGAGCCTTCATGTCGCGCAAGTCCGCCTACAAGCAAGTACTTTCCATTGGTACCGCCGTGGTGCTGGGGTTTGCGCTGTTCACGGGATCGCTTGACGG
>PPYF01674736.1_pt1 | contig 11251 bp, 11 predicted proteins | sample 1559871 | NCBI WGS metagenome assembly PPYF01 (sample SAMN08240021, study PRJNA423297) | Human gut metagenome, whole genome shotgun sequencing project. | reverse complement strand
TGTCGAGTAGGTCAGCCCCATTGCTGGGGCTTTCCCCTCTAAGAACCGTGCATGAGAGTTTCCCCTCACACGGCTCAAGCAACACATTGCTATTCTTACTGAAGGAATAGTTCTGTCTCATTTCCTACTAATTTTATCTGGGTTAAACTTCTTGTTCTTACACGAGCTGTGTACGAGAATCTTGAACGGTTTGCCGTTGATAGTCTTCTTGATAGTCGTCCATTTCCGTTCATCGTCAATAATCTCCCCACATACTGGGCACCTCATTTCCTGATGAACCCAAATCATGCGTAGCAGGTCGTCAATCTCACGCAGTTGTTCCTCCGTGTTCTTTGACTTGCGCCTTGCATAATAAGGAGCATCGGCAGGGTCGTATGGATTAGTATTGGTTCTAATACGCACGTACTTCAATATGGGAGTGTCCGCCAGCCTTTTAAGACTTAAAGTCGTTTCCTTGCCCGACTTCTTATTCTTGGTTATGGCGGCAAAGCACCACTCACGTCCGTGCAGTTGTTTGAAATACCTTTCCTTAATCCACTGCTTGCCCTTTTTCGGATGCCTGCGTTGTGCCCATTGCCAAAGCGTCTTGTACACCTCATAGTCCACACGTGAGAATGCTTTCGATGATGCCCCGTAGCGGTAATAGTTTGTCCATCCGGGAATCATGTGGTTGAGCATCCTTATGAGTGAGGAAGCCTTTGCCGACTTGTTGCTCTTTATCTTCGTGCGAACCTTGTCACAGAAATTCTTCATCGCATCCTTTGACGGTTTTGTCAGAAGTTTTCCGTTGGACTTGTATTCACGGATGTTGAAGCCAAGAAAATCGAATCCCTCACTGACATGGGTAACCTTGGTCTTTTCTTCCGACAACATCAGCCCACGCTCTGCCATAAACTGCCGTATGAGAGGCAGGAGAACCGTTTCTATGGTTTCCTTGTCTTTGGCGGTAACGATAAAATCGTCTGCGTAGCGCACGAGATTGATTTTGGGTTCAATCCATTTTCGCCCATATTTCGTATCGGCTGGTTCCCAATGAGGTTTTACCGCCTTTTGAACGAGGGATTGAAGTCCGTCAAGCGTCATGTTGGCAAGGGTCGGAGAGATTATTCCGCCTTGGGGTGTCCCCTCTTCGGTCGGGAAGAGTTCACCATTGAACACAAAGCCACATTTCAGCCATTTGCGAAGCACTTCTCTATCCATTGGGATATTGTTGAGCAGCCATTCGTGGCTGATGTGGTCGAAGCATCCCTTGATGTCCCCCTCCAAGACCCATTTGGGGGCAACATCCCTTGAAAGTACATTATGACACTGGGCTATTGCATCTTGACAGCTGCGATATTTACGGAATCCGTAGGAGTGTTGGTCCCCTGTCGTTTCCGCAATAGGGTCGAGAGCCATCAGATAAAGAGCCTGCATCGCGCGGTCTTTCATTGTAGGGATTCCCAAAGGGCGTTTCTTTCCGTTCTTCTTCGGTATTTCCACACGGCGCAGAGGCATCGGTTGATAACCACGGCGTTTCAGTGTGTCAATAGCTTTGACTTTTGCCGCATCGGATGACCATCTCACGTGGTCAACCCCTGCGGTGTCTTTTCCCTTGTTAGTAGTAACCCGAACTACGGCAAAATAACGACCGTAGAACGAGTGGGTCAACAGCCATTGCAAGGATTTGACCTTGCCGTTTCTGCCTTCCCTTTGAGCCTTTACAATACGTGCTTGCAGCTTCCGAACATACTCCTCTGCCTTGTGTCGGTCAATGCTTTTCCAACGCTCGGTGTCCGAGAGAGCTATATTTTCAGGCGCACACTTTTCTTTCGATTTGTTCATTTGCTTTCCTTTCTTTAGAAGTTCTATAAGTTTATTGTAAAGAGTTACCTTGTGGAAGTGGGCACACTTTCGTGTCGGATGATGTGGCTCTACGCCATACATGGCAATGAGGTCAATCCGTATCCGCTCCATTACAAAGCGGCATTCGCTTTTTCCACGTTCCTATACCCGCACCCCATATAGGCTTGCCTTGCGGCTTGCTTACCTCCTCCGAAGAGGGGGAGAGATACGGGCTTACCACGTTCCGTGTAAGTGACAATAATGGGTTAGGTCTGTCCTATCCACCGGCAGTCATTATGTCCGTGCAACCCCACCTGGACAAAGGAGTTGACCGACTGCACACCTTTTGGTTCAAGCCTACAGCCTTGCTCTTTGGAGCATGACCCTCAACATCATTATATAGGGTCGGAATAAAAAAGATACAGGCACAAAATGGTTTGCGGAATTCAACTTTCCAGTTCTCCGTAGGCTATCGTTTCTAAACTGATTTAATTAAACTGGCAATCTGTCAAAATGATAATGCCGGTGTATGAGGGTGTCCTGTTTTAAAGGATACAGTTTGTGTATTTTCATCGTATTCTCGTGCATCGGCATTTTGACAGATTGTCTTCTTTTTCTGGTTATTTATTCTTTTATGGATATATGTGAACGTATATGTAGGGAAATGCATACATACGTGTCCGACAGGGATCTTTATGCCTTTTGAGATCCCTCTATTTATTGAGCCAGCTCTTTCAATATCTCCTCTATTTTCTGAAAGAGTTGTCCTATGTGCGCTCCGTCCACAAAAGCATGGTTTACAGTGAAAGCGATGGGCATTACCAGTCTTCCTTCGCGTGGCACTACTTTGCCGGCATTCATCAGCGGATAGTCTAATGGATGGTCGGGAGCCATTTGTGTATAGGTGAGTGAAGTGAAATAAAGCTGAGGCGTGGCACTCAGTTGGATAATATCAAAATCTCCCTGTTCTTTAATGACTTTTTCGGCTCCATACGGGTCACCCTCTTCGGGGATGTTATGGACGATGTGATATGCTTCGGCATAAAACCGTTCAAAATCTGCATGGTAAGGGATGCGGACTGTGTAGAAAGTCTTGCCGGGTACAGCGATAGGTGATATGATGTCCACCTGATCGTGATAGACCACCTGTCCGTTTTTATCTGTACGGAAACGGAATTCTTTCACTTCATTGGCAGCACGTAGCACAGCATACAGGTAATACAGGAAAAAAGAGCGCTTGGCGGCTTTTGCAGCTGGAAATGCTTCAGTGCAATCCACTTCACTGGTAATGGATATCCATGAATTATGGAAGTTGCGGAAAAAATTATAATTGTCCCGGCGTTCCCAGGTTTCAATATCTATTATATGTTTCATTTATTTTACGGGTTTAAAAGAATGGTACATGAAGTGCGCTCCCAGCAGTATGAACGGAATGCTGAGCCATTGCCCCATGTTCAGCATCATACTGTCTTCAAAGGCTTCCTGGCTGGCTTTTATAAACTCCACAAGGAAGCGGAAGGTGAATATGGTAGTGAGGCAGTAGCCGAAATAGAAACCGGGGTATAGCGTGGTTTTGTACTTTTTATACAACCGCAAGCCTATGATAAAAATCAGAAGATAGGCGATGGCTTCGTAGAGTTGTGCCGGGTGGCGGGGTTGCATATCTTCGTGCGGAAAAATGAACGCCCAAGGAACATGAGGCAGTAAACGAACAGGGAATCAAATTTTTCGTAAGGAATTTTTTGGTCTTGGTAGAGTTTGTATATCACCCAGTAGGCCAATGAAAGCCCTGTAACGAACAATACGGAGTAATAACGGATGGAAATGCCGAAAATGGAAAAGATTTCTATATCGGGATTCCAAAGAATGGCTGACAGTGTATTCATATCTTGAATTTTTGTGCAACTTTGCGGTAAGTGGGCATATCCACATCCATCTTTTCGCCCAGTGCGATCATATCAAACAATAGTCCTTGTATTTCGGACTCGTGTCCTTTGGCTATATCTTTTTGCATGGATGCGGTACTGTCCGGGTCTAATTTGTCAATCACTTTTAAGTTGTATCCTATCGGGTCTTCCGCATAGGTAATTCCCATTTTGCGGCCTATTTCAGAACTTTCCTTGGACAGACCGATGAAAGTGTCGCGTTCTGCTCCGGGATGTTGCAGAGGACCCATCGGGACATAGTTGCCCGATGCGGGGACCTGTACCGTAAACATTCAGGATGGGGATAATCAAGGTATCTTTATCCGAGGCTTTTTCCAACAGATCTTTGATGGAATCCAGGGAATAGCCCTTCACGCATACAAAAATTACGTTGGCCTTCTCGTTGTATTCCTCGGCTGTGCAGGCTTGTATAGGTAGAAAGTGATTACCTTTTAAGTCTGATCTTAGGTGAAGCCCTTTTTCACGAATGGCTTCCAGATGCTTGCCACGGGCAATGCATGTTACGTCTTTTCCTGCTAAAGCAAGGAAACCGGCGATGCTTCCTCCAACGCCGCCGGTTCCCACGATTAAATATTTTTCCATGTTAGTTGTATTTTGTTTTAGGAAACAAAACACTGACTTATCGGTCTGCCATCAGTTTTGCTGGTTTCCTGATGTTTTTTCATGCATTGCATGACAAGTCTTTTGCGTTTTGATTTACCTTATACATTGAAACGGAAGTGCATGATGTCACCGTCCTGTACTACGTATTCTTTACCTTCCACGCCCATTTTTCCAGCCTCTTTCACGGCGGCTTCCGAACCATATTTAATGTAGTCTTCGTACTTGATTACCTCGGCACGGATAAATCCTTTCTCGAAATCGGTGTGGATGACTCCTGCACATTGGGGGGCTTTCCATCCTTTACGATAGGTCCAGGCTTTTACTTCCATTTCTCCGGCGGTGATGAAGGTTTCCAGTTCCAGCAGGTGATAAGCCGATTTGATCAGACGGTTTACACCTGATTCTTTCAGACCGACTTCCTGAAGGAACATCTGGCGGTCTTCATAGGTTTCAAGTTCTGCGATATCGGCTTCGGTTTTGGCGGCTACGACCAGAATTTCTGCATTTTCTTCTTTTACGGCTTCGCGTACTTGTTCTACATATTTATTGCCGGTAGCAGCACTTGCTTCGTCCACGTTGCATACGTACATCACTGGTTTGCTGGTCAGCAAGAACAGTTCTTTTGCGATTTTTTGTTCGTCTTTGCTGTCAAATTGTACGGTACGCGCAGATTTGCCTTGTTCCAATGCGTCTTTATATTTAACAAGGATGTCGTACATTTGTTTTGCTTGTTTGTCACCGCCCGTCTGTGCCTGTTTTTGTACTTTTTGAATACGGCTTTCAATGGTTTCCAAATCTTTCAGCTGGAGTTCGGTGTCAATGATTTCTTTGTCACGTACCGGATCTACACTACCGTCTACATGAGTTACATTTTCATCGTCAAAACAACGGAGTACGTGCAGGATAGCATCTGTTTCACGGATATTTGCCAGAAACTTGTTTCCCAGCCCTTCACCTTTGCTAGCCCCTTTTACAAGTCCTGCAATGTCAACAATTTCTACAGTAGTGGGAACGATACGTCCCGGATGAACCAGTTCGGCAAGTTTGGTCAGGCGTTCATCAGGAACGGTGATGACACCTACATTCGGTTCGATGGTACAGAAAGGAAAGTTGGCTGCTTGAGCCTTTGCATTCGATAAACAATTAAAAAGTGTCGACTTTCCTACGTTTGGAAGACCGACAATACCACATTGTAAAGCCATTATCTATTTGTTTTTTTGATTATTATCTATCTATTTGTTTGCAAAGATAACCATTCTTTTTGTATCAGACTTCATATTGAAGTCAGATTTGGCTTTTTTATATGCGAAAAGGGGGAGGCTTGTTACGAAACAGAAAGGGCAACCGTCACGGCTGCCCTTTCGTCGAGTTTTTATGAAAAGTGTTAGATTGTTAGAATAGATTTATTTGTCCATAGTTACGGTCATTTCGGGTACTAATATATATTCTTTCTTTTTAGAGTTCCATTTGTAATATTCAGTAGTCATACTTTTATTGCCATAAGTATAACGAATGCAGAGGTTATTTTCCCAGCGGTTTTTGTTACTGTTCCATTTTTGCGCCTCGTCCTCAGTACGTTGGTTGTTGGCGTCATACTTGTAATTGTGTTTCATATAATTAGTAAGCATGGTGCCTTCCATTTTAAAAATCGTTTCCGAAACAACTACTCCATTTACTTCTTCTGCATTGTAAATCAGGTTGTCACCCGGATTTCCTGCAAAAACTGTAAGGTTAGCAATAAATAAAATTGCTACAACGAGCATTCCTTCAACCGCAGTCTGCGCGTAAAGGTACTTGCATACGGTAGGCATTTTCCATCTCTTCAATCACAATCTTCTGTACTTTTTCCTTTTCTTCGGGTAGAACGCTGAAATTTAACTCATCATGTACCTGAAGTATCATTTTGGACTTTATACTTTCAGATTGAAAGCGCTGGTATATGCGTACCATAGCTACCTTGATAATATCGGCTGCACTTCCCTGGATAGGAGCATTGATGGCATTCCGTTCGGCATATCCGCGCACAACCGAATTTCTGGAATTGATATCCGGAAGATATCGTTTACGGCCGAATATGGTTTCAATATATCCTTGTCCGCGGGCAAGGTCAATGCTTTTGTCCATATATTCCTTTATTTGGGGATAAGTTTCGAAGTAGCCGTCTATTAGTTCTTTTGCCTCTTTGCGGTCTACATTCATACGTTCTGCCAGTCCGAATACGCTGATGCCGTAGATGATACCGAAATTAGCTGTTTTTGCTTTACTGCGTTGTTCGCGGGTAACTTTGTCTATACTTATCTTATATACTTTTGCTGCGGTGGCGGCATGAATGTCATCTCCTTCCTTGAAAGCCTCTATCATATTGGCATCTCCGCTAAGGTGTGCCATAATGCGTAGCTCAATCTGTGAATAGTCGGCAGAGAAAAATTCGCAGCCATCATCGGGGATGAAAGCCTTACGGATTTCCTTGCCGTTTTCGTTGCGGATAGGGATGTTCTGAAGGTTCGGGTTGCTGGAACTGAGCCGGCCGGTAGCAGTGACCGTTTGATTGAACGAAGTATGAATTTTACCTGTTTCTTTATTAATCAATAGGGGCAGAGCATCAATATAAGTACCGAGAAGCTTCTTCAGACCGCGGTGTTCCAATATCTTGCCTACTATTTCGTGTTTTCCTCGCAGACTTTCCAATACTTCTTCACTGGTGACATATTGTCCGGTTTTGGTTTTCTTGGCCTTCTCCACGATGCGCAGTTTGTCAAAAAGCACTTCACCTACCTGTTTGGGTGAAGCTATGTTGAAATCCGCACCTGCCAGTTGGTGCACTTCTTCTTCTATTTGGTTCATGCGGGCGGTGAAATGTTCCGAGGTCTGTTTTAAGGCTTCAGTGTCTACACGTACACCGTTGCGTTCCATATAAGCAAGTACGGGTACCAGGGGCATTTCTATTTCGTAGAAGAGTTTTTCCGCATCGTTGGTTTTCAATTCCTGTTCCAAGATGTTTTTCAATTTCAGTGTGACATCAGCATCCTCGCATGCGTACTTATAGATAGCTTCGGGGGAGAGGTCGCGCATATTCTTTTGACCTTTGCCTTTGGGACCAATCAGTTCTTCGATGTGGATAGTCTGATAATGCAGGTAGATTTCGGCAAGGTAGTCCATGTTGTGACGCAATTCCGGTTGTAGTACATAATGTGCCACCATGGTATCGAACAGGGGACCGCGCACTTCGGTTCCGTAGTTGCCCAGTACCAGCATATCGTATTTTATATTTTGCCCTACTTTCAATACTCCTTCTTTTTCGAAAGCCGGCCGGAACTCATTAACTATTTTTTGCGCTTCAGCCCGATCGGCAGGTACAGGAACATAAAATGCTTGATTTTCGGCATAGCTGAAGCTCATTCCCACGAGTTCTGCGGTGATGGGATCGGTTCCTGTTGTTTCTGTGTCTAGACTGAAAATTTCTTTTGTAAGTAAGTTTTGTAATAATTCAGTTCTTTTCTCTTCTGTATCAACGAGTTGATAGTCGTATTTTAAATTATCTAAACATGCTAGATTCGAATATTTCTCACTTTCCGTCTCTCCGTCGGTAAATTCTGCAAAGAGATTGCCTTGAGGAGAAGACGGGGAAGCGGGTGATTCACCGTTCGAAGCTGGTTCGCCGAAAAGGGAGAGTTGTCCCGAACCGTTCGGCGTATTTCCCTGCCGGGCGCTTCCTCCCGGTGTACGGTTTCGTCCTTGCGGGTCGTTTCCGGTCGCATCGGTGTATGTTCCGGCGAAGGCGGATTTCTTGTCTCGGTTGAAAACGCGGTCGATGAGGGTACGGAACTCCATCTCTTCAAAAATCTTCCGTAGTTCCTCTTCATTCGGTTCTTCTCTTTTCAGTTCGTCCATGTTCAAAGCGATGGGGACATCAATCTTGATAGTTGCCAGAAACTTGGAGAACTCAATCATTTTCCGGTTAGTTTCCACTTTGGTCTTCAAGGCTCCTTTCAGTTCGGCAGAGTGGGAGAGGAGGTTCTCGATGCTGCCATATTGCGCGATTAACTTTTGTGCTGTTTTCTCGCCCACGCCCGGACAACCGGGAATGTTGTCGGAACTATCGCCCATCAGTCCCAGCATATCAATGACTTGTGCGGGTGACTGGATATCGAACTTTGCCTTTACCTCTTCTATTCCCATCACTTCAAAACCGCCTGTATGCTTGGGACGGTACATGAAGACATTTCCGCCCACCAGTTGGCCATAGTCTTTGTCCGGTGTCATCATATAAGTAGTGATCCCCCGTTTGCCGGCTTCGGTGGCCAGTGTACCGATCACGTCGTCGGCCTCGTATCCCGGTACTTCCAGAATAGGAATACGGTAGGCCCGTATAATATCCTTTATAATGGGTACGGACAAACGGATTACTTCGGGTGTTTCTTCACGTTGTGCCTTATACTGTTCATAGGCTTCGTGCCGGAAGGTGGGACCGGCGGGATCAAATGCCACACCGATGTGCGTAGGATTTTCTTTCTTCAAGACCTCTTCCAGTGTATTGACAAATCCCAGTACGGCTGAAGTGTTGAAACCCTTGGAGTTAATACGCGGGCTTTTGATGAAAGCGTAATACGCACGGTATATTAATGCATAAGCATCTAATAGAAAAAGTTTGTCCATTCTTAAAAATCTTTAGTTTTTTCATTGTAAAAGTACAAAAAAATACCGTATTCCGTCTTTTATTACTACTTTTGTGCACAAATTAACCTGCATGGACAAATTACAGCAAATCAAATTGCCTATTGACAAGGAGTTTGAGGAATTTAGAAGGTTGTTTGACTCTTCGCTCCAAAGTTCCAATTCTTTACTTAGTGAGGTATTATCCTATATTAAGCAGAGAAATGGCAAGATGATGCGTCCCATATTGGCGTTGTTGATTGCTAAATTATTCGGTGAAATCAATGATTCTACGCTTCATGCGGCTCTTTCATTGGAGTTGCTCCATACGGCCAGCCTGGTGCACGATGATGTGGTGGATGAGAGTGACAAGCGCCGTGGGCAGTCTTCGGTAAATGCTATCTATAATAATAAGGTGTCGGTTCTGGTAGGCGACTATATGCTGGCAACCAGCCTGAAGCATTCTGCCATGACCCGCGAGATTACAATTGTAGATTTGGTGGCTTGTTTGGGACAGAACTTATCTGAAGGCGAGATTATTCAATTGGCGAATATTAATGCTTCTGAGTTTTCGGAAGAAGTGTATTATGATGTCATTCGTAAAAAGACGGCTGCATTGTTTACTGCCAGTGCGGAAGCGGGGGCTATTTCGGTTCATGCATCCGATGAAATGGTGAAAAATGCTCGTCTGTTTGGCGAAATGATTGGTATTGCTTTCCAGATAAAGGATGATATTTTCGACTATTATTCTTCTGATGAGATAGGTAAACCTACCGGGAACGATATGCGTGAAGGGAAGCTGACATTGCCGGCTTTGTATGTGTTGAATATGTTTGATGATGAGGAGATGCGGAAACTGGCGCTACGCATCCGGGCATTAGACGCTTCGGATGAAGATATTGCCCGTTTCATCGAATATACTAAGGTGAAGGGAGGGATAGAGTATGCCAGGCAGGCAATGGTGGATTATCGTAATAAAGCGTTGGCTTTACTTCCACAATCAGCCGGTCAAGCTGTAAAAGATGCTTTGACTGCTTATATTGATTATGTGATTGAAAGAGATAAATAGTACGATTGTTGAAGATATGTACTTCAAAAAGTTCGGGCGTAGTCCTTTATACAATAAGGATCACGCCCGAACTTTTTGAGGTACGCCTTTCTTTGGTAGAAGGTTTACCTTTAAAATAACCGGAATAGATAAGGCTCATTCCGGTCACTTTAAATGTGGTTGTTATTTAAATAGTGAAACAGTTCTTTGTTTAGAAGAACTTGGTTTCTTGACCTACAATTTCTGAGAGAAGCAGATTGGCCAGGCGGCTTGTTCCTAAGCGGAATAACTCGTTTGTCAGCCATTCTTCCCCTAACACTTCTTTTACAATGGTATAGTAAACCAAAGCATCGTGTACGGTATTAATTCCTCCGGCGGGTTTGAATCCTACTTTGCGGCCTGTTGTCATATAGTATTCTTTGATAGCCTCGCACATCACCAAGGCAGCTTCAGGAGTAGCGACGGGGTTTTCCTTTCCGGTAGAGGTTTTGATGAAATCGGCTCCGGAATACATCGATAGAATAGACGCTTTTTTGATGTTGGATGCGCTTCCCAGTGCTCCGGTTTCCAAGATCACTTTCAGGTGATGCTCACCACATACAGCTTTTAATTCTTCTATTTCATCACACATTCCTTCGTAATCCCCACTCAGGAACTTGCCTACCGGGATAACGATATCTATCTCATCGGCTCCGGTATGGAGAGCCATGGCTGTTTCGGCTACCTTTACTTCGGTAAAGGTTTGCGAGGAGGGGAAACCGCCCGATACACAGGCTATGTTTACATGATCTGCTTCCAAGGTGTCGTTGACTACTTCTGCCATATTAGGATATACACAGATTGCGGCTACATTGTCCAGATCAGGGTACTTGTCAACAAATTCATTTACTTTTCCGGTGAATTTCATTACACTTTCATCTGAATCAGTACACTTTAAAGTGGTTAGGTCAATGCAATGGAACAGGAATTTCTTTACGTCCGGTGTATTGTTTTCTGCTACATGTTTTTCGATGAGTAGGGCAGTTTTCGCTTTTACATCCTCATCGTGCAAACGGATGTTATACTTGGCAAGTGCTTCTTCGTACTTGCTGTGCTCGGGTCCATGATCGTGGTCATGACGATGTTCATGTCCACCTTCGAATTCGTGATTATGTTCCATAATTCTTTATAATTTGGG
>PPYF01030232.1_pt1 | contig 11251 bp, 7 predicted proteins | sample 1559871 | NCBI WGS metagenome assembly PPYF01 (sample SAMN08240021, study PRJNA423297) | Human gut metagenome, whole genome shotgun sequencing project. | reverse complement strand
GGCTGGAAGATCTGCGCAAAGAAAAAAAGCTGTCCTTTGAACAGCTTTCCAAGCAGCTTGCGGAGCGTGGTGTCAACATTAGCCATACAAATCTCAAAAATTATGAAATCAACGATCCAGTCCATCCTCTGTATGGCCGCACCCGTAGCATGAGTATCGAGTATTTGGCTGCTTTTGCGGATTTTTACGATGTGTCAGTGGAGTATCTGCTGGGGCTGTCTAACTCTCGCAAAAAGGAATACCACAATATTTCTGAACAGTTAGGCCTGTGCGATAAGGCGATTGACGAGCTTATCCAGTGTAAAGAAAACTCCAGCAGTGAGGAAGGGCAACAACTATATGTTTCTCAAGATACGGCCATTCTCAATGATTTTCTAATTAGCGCAGAATTTAGGTGCGTGATGGAAAAAATTAAGCAAAGCCTTTTTGCATATTACATGTACCAGTTGTCTCAGGACGGCATCTCTGCACAAATACGGAAAGAAAGCATTCAAAAGATGGAAGAAGCTCAGAAGGTTTTGGATGCGTGCGCTTATTGTTCAGTGGAGTATGATCTGATTTCACAGGTCCACATGGAAAACGCTATAGGCATCTTGAATACCTATCTGCGTGAATTGCCGAAGCATCTCTATCAAACACATGTACAGAAAGCAAAAGATAGGCAGTAATGATATACTGAAACACCGGATAAGGCACTAATAACAATAGATCGGAGAACAGCTTTATGAATAAACAACAGCTTGCAAATAAAATCTGGGAATCTGCCAACAGAATGCGTTCCAAGATTGAAGCAAATGAATATAAGGACTATATTTTGGGATTTATCTTCTATAAATTTCTGTCTGACAAAGAAGTCGAGTTTCTAAAAAACGACGGTTATGAAGATGATGATATCAAGGAGAATGTTCACGAGAATAACGAATCACTGGTGGACTATTGTCAGCAGCACCTCGGATATTTTATCGCCTACGATAACCTCTTTTCTACCTGGCTGGCAAAGGGCAGCAGTTTCACTGTAGACAATGTTAGAACCGCTCTTTCTGCTTTTAACCGTCTGATCAGCGAAACACAGAAGAAAGTATTCAGCAAAATCTTTAACACGCTGGAAACCGGCCTGAGTAAACTGGGCGACAGCACCAGCAGCCAGACCAAGTCCATCAGCGAACTGATTCAGCTGATCAAAGATATCCCTACAGATGGCAAACAGGACTATGATGTTCTTGGCTTTATTTATGAGTACCTGATCAGCAACTTTGCGGCCAATGCGGGCAAAAAGGCTGGTGAGTTTTATACCCCGCATGAAGTATCTCAGCTTATGTCTGAAATTGTGGCTCACCATCTGAAAGACCGGGAGAAAATTGAAATCTACGATCCTACCAGCGGCTCCGGCTCCCTACTTATTACCATCGGTAAGAGCGTTGCGAAGTACACCAAAAGTAAAGACGACATCATGTACTATGCGCAGGAACTGAAAGAAAACACCTATAACCTGACACGAATGAACCTTGTCATGCGGGGCATTAAGCCAGACAACATCTTTACCCGCTGCGGTGATACCCTGGAACAGGACTGGCCCATGTATGACGATGTGACCCAGGAATATAATCCTCTGTATCTGGATGCGGTTGTCTCCAATCCGCCCTACTCTCAGCGCTGGGACCCGAAGCATAAAGACACAGATCCCCGTTATCGTTATGGCATTGCGCCTAAAGGCAAGGCGGACTATGCGTTCCTGCTCCATGACCTGTACCACCTGAAGCCGGATGGAATTATGACCATTGTTCTGCCTCATGGCGTTCTGTTCCGTGGTGATGCGCTGGGAGGGCCGGATGGTCAGGGCGAAGGCGAAGGCAAGATTCGCCGCAATCTGATTGAGAACAACAACATTGAGGCGATTATTGGCCTGCCCGCTAATATTTTCTTTGGCACAGGCATTCCCACTATCATTATGGTGCTGCGCCAGAAGCGCAAAGAATCTGATGTGCTATTTATTGACGCTTCCAAGGGTTTTACCAAGGTTGGTAAGACCAACAAATTGATGGCATCCGATATCAAGCGGATTGTGGATGCGGTTGCAACCCGTCCCGAGAAGATCGAAAAGTTTGCCCGGCTAGTTTCCAAAGAGGAAATCCGGCGCAATGGCTACAACCTGAATATCCCCCGCTACATTGATTCCTCCGATGCTCCAGAAACATGGGATATCTACGCCACCATGTTTGGAGGTATTCCTAACCACGAAATTGACCTTCTGGCTTCCTATTGGTCCGCGTTTCCGCAGTTGTGGGGAAGCTTATTCGCGTCGGATGAAACGCCCTATTCTCAATTAGCTGTCCAAAATGTCAAGGAGGCTATTGAAGGCAACAGCGATGTGCAGGCATTTGTTGCCGCTCACCAGGCTGCGTTCGCTGATTTTGACGCATATCTGGGCAGCGAATTGATTGGAAAAATGAAGGAGTTGAATGTCTCTCAGACAGAGGACAGCATCACACAGAATATTTTCGATCGTATCGCGGCCCTGCCGCTGCTGGACAGATACCAGGCGTATCAGCTGCTAGATAATCAATGGGCAGGTATCGCCACCGATCTCGAAATTGTCCAAACCGAAGGATTTGCAGCCACCAAGCAGGTTGACCCCAACATGGTCATCAAAAAGAAGGGGGACAAGGAAGAAGAGGTGCAGAGCGGCTGGGTAGGCCATGTGATCCCCTTTGATCTGGTTCAGACTACACTGCTGAGAAAAGATTACGACGCACTCAAAACCAAAGAAGCTCGACTGGATGAAATTGCGGCAGAACTGACCGAGATTATCGACTCCATCGACGAGGGTGACCGCGGCGACTTTCTCAACGATGACAACACCGCCTTTGTTTCCAAGGAGTTTGCAGCAAAGCTGGCAGAGATTTATGGGGATGTTTCATCCCCGGAGCTGGACGGCTTGCAGGGGTATCTGGAGATGCTGGATGCGAAGGCTGGAAAAGCGGAAAAGCTTCACTATATCAATACCCATCCGGAAGTCAACTGGGCCAATGTGGAGGGAAATGCTCCCTATACCAAAGGAAAGGTTTTAGCGTATGTCAAGACACTGCGGGAGGCGTATACCTTCCCGGAGGATTCCTTTGAGGCGAAAATGGTGCAGGCCGACAAGCTGATGGCAGAGGAAAAAACGGTTAAGAGCGAGGTAAAGAAAGACACGGAAGCCCTGCATCTGAAAACCAAAGCGACCATTGAGGGACTGAGCGATGGGCAAGTCCAGGATTTGCTGCGCCTGAAATGGATTGCGCCCCTGTGTGCTTCTTTGCGGGCTATGCCGGAGGCTATCATTGCCGGGTTGGAAAAGGCTGTGCAAGCACTGGCGGATAAGTATGCCGTGACCTATGTAGAGCTGGACAAGCAGATCAAGGAATCGGGAGCGACACTTGCCGACATGATGGATGAGCTCACAGGCAGCGAATTTGATATGAAAGGAATTCGCGAGTTTCAGTCGCTGTTGAAAGGTGAATAAAATGAATGAAACAAAAAAGCCTGCACTCCGATTTCAGGGATTTTCGGACGAGTGGAAACAGAGCAGAGTCGGAGAATTGATTGAGGATTATACAGAAAAAACAGTGGTGCAAAATCAATATCCTGTGTTGACATCCTCTCAGCAACAAGGAATTGTCAGGCAAGAAGAATATTTCGCAGATCGTCAAGTTACTACAAATGATAATGTTGGGTACTTTGTTTTGCCGTTCGGCTATTTCACATATAGAAGCCGGAGCGATACAGATGTTTTTGTGTTCAATCGAAATGACTTGATCAACAAAGGAATTATCAGCTATTACTATCCGGTTTTTGCGCCGAAGAATTGTGACTCTAATTTTCTTCTCCGAAGATTAAATTATGGAATCAAAAAGCAACTCTCTATGGCAGCGGAAGGAACCGGACAAAAAGTTTTGGCTCACAACAAATTCAAAGATATGATTGTTGATGTGCCGGATGAAGAAGAACAGATTAGGATAGGGGCCACCTTAGAATATGTTGATAAGCTCATCGCACAGCACCAATCAAAGCTTGAAAAACTTCAAGCTTTCAAAGCATCCATGCTGGAGAAGATGTTTCCGAAAGATGGCGCAGATGTACCAGAGGTTCGCTTTAGCAAGTTTAGTGGAGCGTGGAAACAATGCAAGATGGATGACTTAGCGATATTTAACCCAAAAGAAGATTTGCCTGATAAATTTGAGTATGTCGATTTGGAGTCTGTATTTGGTACTGAAATGCTATCGCATAGAACAGAATTTAAAGAAACTGCGCCCTCAAGGGCACAGAGATTAGCTTGTATAGGCGACTTGTTTTATCAAACGGTGTGAAAGTGGTATTGGATAATTGTACTGGGACAAGTTATCCAGCAATAAACGCTAATGACTTGGCTAAGATCGAAGTGTTTGCGCCGGTGAATAAACAAGAAGCACAAAAAATAGGGATGTTTTTTAGGCGCGTTGATAATCAGATTATCCTTCGTCAACACAAAATAGTCAAACTCCAATCCATCAAAAAAGCCCTGTTGGGAAAAATGTTTGTCTGATACAGGAGGCTGCTATGGCATTTGAAAATGAAGCTGCCTTTGAAGCAGCGTTAATCAATTTACTAACTGAAAAATATGGCTGGGAGCCGGAAATTCTGCGGTATAAAACCGAAGAAGACCTGATCCAGAACTGGAAGCAGATACTCTTTGAGAATAACCGTGATATTGACCGCTTGAACGATGTTCCGCTGACCGATGGAGAAATGCAGCAGATTCTGGACCAGATTACCCGACTGCGCACCCCGTTGAAACTCAACGGCTTTATCAACGGCAAAACGGTAGCCATTAAGCGGGATAACCTTGCCGACACGTTGCATTTTGGCAAAGAGGTTAGCCTGAAAATTTATGACCAGCGGGAGATTGCCGCCGGACAAAGTCGATACCAGATTGCCCAGCAACCCGTGTTCAAGGCGAGAAGTGCGGTCCTGCCCAATCGCCGGGGCGATTTTATGCTGCTGATTAACGGTATGCCCTTGATCCACTGCGAGCTAAAGCGCAGCGGCGTGGATGTAAGCCAGGCATATAATCAGATCGAAAAATATGCCCATGAAGGAGTGTTCTCCGGACTCTTCTCCCTGGTGCAGATTTTTATTGCCATGCAGCCGGATGAGACTGTTTATTTTGCTAATCCGGGCCCGGACGGAGTGTTCAACAAGGACTTTTACTTCCATTGGGCTGATGCCAACAATGAGCCGCTGAACAATTGGAAGGACATTGCTCAGTATCTGCTCTCCATCCCTATGGCGCACCAGTTAATTGGATTTTATACTGTTGCCGACGATACCGATGGTATTTTGAAAGTCATGCGCAGCTACCAGTACTATGCGGCTTCTCGCATTACCGGTCGTGTCGCCATGCGGCGTTGGGCGGATAAAGATCAGCATGGCGGCTACATCTGGCACACTACCGGTTCTGGTAAAACCTTGACCAGCTTCAAATCGGCTCAACTAATTGCCGGATCAAGGGACGCCGATAAGGTAGTGTTCCTGATGGACCGTGTGGAGCTGGGAACTCAGTCACTGATGGATTACCGTGGTTTTGCCGACGATGCGGGTTCTGTACAAGACACAGAAGATACAAATGTTTTGGTGGCAAAACTAAAAAGTGACGATCCGGCCAATACGCTGATCGTCACTTCTATTCAGAAGATGAGCCGCATTGAAGAAAACAGCAGCTATAATGCCCGCGATATTGAACTGATTCGGGATAAGCGGATTGTTTTCATCATTGATGAAGCACATCGGGATGTGTTTGGAGAAATGCTTCGAACCATCAAAGAAACCTTCCCCAATGCTATGTTCTTCGGGTTTACGGGAACACCAATTCACGAAGAGAACCAGAAGAAAATGAGCACTACCTCGGATGTGTTCGGAAACGAACTTCACCGGTACAGCATTGCAGACGGAATCCGGGACAAAAATGTTCTGGGTTTTGACCCCTATATGGTGCCTACCTATAAGGACCGTGATTTACGCAAGGCTGTTGCTTTGGAAAAAGCCAAAGCGCCTACTGAAGCCGCAGCCATGAGCGACCTAAAAAAGAAAAAAGCCTATCTGCACTATATGGACCATACAAGCGTGCCTATGGCTGGTGTCGTTCAAGCAGACGGAACCTACCTGAAGGGCATTGAAGATTATTTGCCCAACTCCCAATATGAGCGGGAAGAACATCAGCGTGCGGTAGTAACCGATATTCTGGACAACTGGGTTACGCTCAGCCACGGAAGTAAGTTCCATGCGATTTTTGCAACCAGCAGTATCCCGGAGGCGATCCAATATTACAGGCTGTTCAAGGAAATGAGCAGTTTGAAAGTGACGGCACTGTTCGACCCAAGCATTGATAACAATGGTGGGGCGATCTTCAAGGAAGAATCGTTGATCGAGATTCTGGAAGATTACAATGCTCGTTACGATATGAAGTTTAAGCTGGCTACCTATGCAACGTTCAAAAAAGACGTTTCCTACCGCCTGGCACACAAGGAGCAATATAAGTCTGTGGAGAGAACCCCGGATCAACAGATTGATTTGCTGATTGTTGTGGATCAGATGCTGACGGGATTTGACTCCAAATGGATCAACACCCTCTATCTGGATAAGGTTTTGGTCTATGAAAAACTGATTCAGGCATTCTCCCGCACCAACCGCCTTTTTGGACCAGAGAAACCCTTTGGCACGATTCGTTATTACCGGAAACCTTATACGATGCGTCGGAATATCGACGAAGCGTTCAAACTGTACTCTGGTGACAAACCTCTTGGCCTATTTGCGGACAAGCTGGAGTATAACCTGGGCAAGCTGAATGAGCTGTATGATGAAATCGAAGCGATTTTCCGCTCGGCAGGAGTGGAAAATTTTGAAAAATTGCCGGAAGATCACACAGAGCGCGGACAGTTTGCCAAGCTTTTCAAGCGTTTTAATAACTACCTGGAAGCAGCTAAAATTCAGGGGTTTACTTGGAATAAACTGTCCTATGAAATAAAAACAGAAACGGGTAAAACCACTGTTGAGCTTCATCTGGATGAGACTACTTACCTGATTCTTGCACTTCGCTATAAGGAGCTGTTTTCCGGCGAGGGAACAGGCTTGGGTGGTGATGATGTTCCCTATGAGATTGATTCTTATCTGACCGAGATCAACACCGGCGTTATTGATGCCAATTACATGAACTCCAGATTCAGCAAATACCTCAAGGCGCTGCAGGATGGAACTGAAACAGCGGCGGTGCTGGATGAACTGCATAAGTCCTTTGCAACTCTTACCCAGGAAGAGCAGAAATATGCAAATATTTTCCTGCACGATGTGCAGAACGGCGATGTTGTAGTTGATGAAGGGAAAACGTTGCGCGATTACATCACAGAGTATATGACCAGTGCGAAGAATGACCAGATTCACCGTTTTGCCGAGGCTCTTGGAGCAGATGAGACAATGCTGCGGGATTTCATGCAGTTGAGGGTTACAGAAGCAAACATTAACGAGTTTGGCCGATTTGATAAGCTGAAAGCAACAGTCAACCGGGACAGTGCAAAGGTATTTCTGGAAACCCTTGAGGGAGCTGCCATCAAACCTTTTCAAATCAACATGAAGGTCGATCAGATCTTGAGAAAATTTATCCTTGAGGGCGGGATTGACATAGCTTAAATAAAAGGGGTGGTGATATGGAAGATAGGCGACAAAGAGACGAGAATAACACCGCTGTAAAGCTTCGATTTTATTTTATGTCATTATGGCTCTTGTTTGTTTTAATTTTTCTATTGACCGTTGATATCCCAATCTGTTTTTCTAAAGATGCGCACTTCATAGGTTTTGGTCCGTTGCTGAAAAGAAATTGGCTTGCTTTCACTTCTTTATTCTTGGCGATTCTTGGATGGCTCGTCGCATCTTTTGAGAAGCATAGGTGGGCAGGAGTACATAATCCTCCGCATAGGATTAAAGCCATAAAAAACGAAAATTATGAATATTTGACCTTCCTTACGACCTATATCATTCCGTTAGTTTGTATCGACTTAACTGAGGTCCGATATGTGATCGTGCTTGTAGTCCTGCTGGTTTTAATTGGTTTTATCTTTGTCAAAATGGATTTATATTGTGGCAATCCCACTCTTGCTCTCATGGGATATAAATTATATCGTGTTGAAATAGAGGGAGTAAATGCTCCTGACGGCCTTATAGTAATATCAACAGATCGATTATCCAAAGGATCGTTTATCAAGTGGGTTTCTATAGATAAACACGTATGGATATCAAAGGAGATAGAGAATGACACAAGATGAATTAAAAAATGCGGTGTCCACTGTGTTGGAACAACCGCACTCTACACAACTGTATTTAATTCTCAAAGTGAATGATGAACTCGTTTTGAGATTGGCAGACATAGAAGATGATAACACAGCACCGGAAATTCAACACATGTTTGTAGAGTTTTTGGAGACTACTATTGTCTCTAATGAAGATATGGTTGTCCGCAACCTTTCTGTTGCAGATGAATCCCCGAATGCAGTTTACGAATATGATTATGATAGTTATCCGGAAGAACTGAATTTATTTAAACAATTCAATATTGAAGAAGCGGTAAACATAGATCATTTTAATTTTAACACGGATGATCTTAATCATTTGTTTGGATACATAGTTTATATTGGAAGCATGGAAAGTGGTATTGTCCTCTTCAAAAAACACTATCCAATCTCTTTGATAAAACGAGAAAGTTTCTTACTGGGAGCAATTAAAAGCAGTGAACGTTTTGAAAAGCTGCCTGGAGAAGATATCATACGATTGAACAATGATGCGCAACTTTTGCGAGTAGGCGACGCTATCTTTGTGCTCAATTTAAAAATGTTGGAACGCAATATGGGCTTTTCAGCTCTCATACAGCGAGCAGCTGCTGAAACTGTTGATGCAATTGAAGAATTGGACATACTCGATGACATTGAGGTGTTAAGGGATACACTTGATGATACATCATTTGCACGTAAGCTCTCCAAAGTAAAAAATGCGTCGCCTATTTTCAAACTAGGAATATCAAAAGAAGCGATTGTTGACTTTACAAAAAATACGCCAGAGCTTGCAGGAAAGTTTAAATATAGTGAAGATGGAATGCAAATCAGGTTGGACACCAAGAAATCTAAAATTGCTTTTCTTAAATTGCTGAATGATGCCTTTTTGCACTCTGAATTAACTCAACAGTGGTATGATGCGTCTGCAAAAGACAATATTACTCAAGGGGCTGGATAATCCACGAATTTTTAGCATAGTTCTCAAGGGAAAAGCGTTCGCAGAACGCGCAGCCGCAGAATGAAATTCTGCGTTCAAAGGGGTTTGGGGGCGCTGCCCTCAACAAGCAGTTTGTGGCTGTGGATAGCCACAAGCATTGCTTGCGCCTATATGTTTGACTTCCGGGACAGTATCGCATAGACCTGCGTTTCTTTCTGGTCTGACCCCATAATATTATGTTGATATAGGGTTGAATATTATCCTATTATCTGATAAAATTAAGTTAACGGACAAGGGGGTGTATCTTTTGAAAGAAGTAGCAGAAAGATTGCGGTCTCTGCGGGAAAGTGTTAAGCTATCCCAGGTTAAAATGGCTGAAATCGTCGGTGTCAAGCAATCCAGCTTGAACCGCTATGAGCTGAATCAGGCTTCGCCGACATTTGAAACGCTTACCCGGTATGCGGATTACTTCGATGTGTCCATGGACTATATCTTCGGACGCACGGACAATCCTCAAGGAAAGCTGTATGAGTACAAGCCTAAAATTCAGCAGAACGACCCTCAGATGCAGAAGTTTGTTGAGATGTGCTTTGACCCCGCTTCTCCTATGAATGCGCGGCTCAAGGAGACGCTACTGCAAATGCTTGGGGAGGCGAAACAATGAATGTTGTTATCTACGCCCGATACTCCAGCCACAGCCAAACCGAGCAATCTATTGAGGGACAACTCCATACCTGCTATGAGTATGCAAAAAACAACGGCTATCTTATTGTTGGGGAGTACATCGACCGCGCTCAGAGCGGAACCACCGACAGCCGCGCCGAGTTCCAGCGGATGATTGCCGACAGTGATAAGCATACCTTTGAGGGCGTTCTTGTATATCAGCTTGACCGTTTTGCCCGCAACCGATATGACAGTGCCATCAACAAGGCAAAACTGAAAAAGAACGGTGTGCGAGTGATCTCCGCACGGGAAAACATCAGCGATGATGCCAGCGGCATTCTGGTGGAAGGTGTTCTGGAAAGTGTGGCTGAATATTACTCAGCGGAGCTTTCTCAAAAGATTCGTCGGGGCATGGAAATCAATGCGCAAAAGTGTTTGGCCAATGGAAGCAATCCTGGTCTTGGCTATAAGGTGGATTCCGAACGTCGGTACTATGTGGATGAGGAAGAAGCAAAGATTGTCCGGGAGATTTTTGAACGATATGCCAGTGGAGAAACAGTTGCTGACATTATCCGTGATTTGAACCGCAGAAAGCTCACAACTTCTCTCGGCAAACCGTTTAATAAAAACAGTGTCCACCGCATTTTGAACAACCGGCGTTACATCGGCTATTACCTCTACAAAGGACAGGAAACGCCGGGCGGTATGCCTCGTATCATCGAAGATGAGCTGTTTGAGCGGGTCCACTATATCCTTGATCGCAACAAAAAGGCACCAGCCAGAGCCAGAGGGCGGGAAGAGTATCTGCTCACCACAAAGCTGTTCTGTGGCTACTGCCGGGAGATGATGACCGGTTACGGTGGTACAGGAAAATCTGGCAAGACATATCACTACTACGCCTGCAATAATTTCAAACGGCGCAAATGCAAAAAGAAGGTCATCGGTAAAGAGAGAATTGAGGATCGTGTGGTGTTGGAGTGCCGCAAGTTGCTGACAGATAGCAACATTGAGCGGATTGCGGCCTCGGTATCCGAGGCCTGTGAATCTAACCGGGACACAGCATCCATTAAACGCATCAGAGCTGCCATCCAGGAAGCAGACACCGCCATTGAAAATCTCTGGAAGGCACTGGAGCGGGGACAGGCAGCCGACATGATCACTGAGCGGATTGAAAAACGCCAGCACGAAAAAGAGGAACTGCAAGCACAGCTGGCTGTCGAGATGGCGAAGCAGGTGACTTTGACAGCACCCCAGGTTAGAGCCTATCTCTACTCGCTCAGGCAAGGAGACAAGAACGACGAGAACATCAAGCGTGGGA
>PPYF01000523.1_pt1 | contig 11251 bp, 7 predicted proteins | sample 1559871 | NCBI WGS metagenome assembly PPYF01 (sample SAMN08240021, study PRJNA423297) | Human gut metagenome, whole genome shotgun sequencing project. | reverse complement strand
AGGTTTTGGTCATAAGATCCTGTCATTATACCTACCCCGCCATTATTTTCCAGTGTTTTCTGTACGGCCTGTGACATGGCCTGTGTCTGCCCCGTTACAGTCTCACCTAAAGAATATATTTTGTCTTCATAATTTTTCATTTTATAAAAATCCTCTCTCCGTCTTATGCCTTCTTCATCTTGCTTTTATCTGTATACAGAAAACCTGTCCCTGCTAGTTTTGTTACCCATTTTTGCATGCAAAAAGGACACTTGCCAAAATCTGCCAGTGTCCCTACTATATTTCTCTAAAATCACACATTTATATAGTATAAAAGGTATCGGAATCCCTTCTGTTCAAACATCTTTTCCATATATTATGATGATATGGAAACAGTGGCAACCGGCTGACATGGTCAAGCTTTCTGACTTTAGTCCCTTCTGGCTTTGCGTCCCTGCCTTTCAACAGGTTTGCCTTTAAAATAATTTTCAGTTTTTCCAAAAATAAAATACCATGTGGCTTTTCTTACGTCAATAATATTTTGGTGGAAAATTTACATATATTTTAACCGAATCAAGTAACTCCCCTGTGGAGGTTACGAAAAGCAATAAGCAGTGGGTGAGGACCTGCTGTTTATTTTTCTAATCCCACGGAAAAAATGCCCATTCGCCATTTCCAACATACCATCTTTCATACCGCCGATAAAATCGAATCTATAAACATGGAAAGTTACTGTCCAGCTAACCCCTGAACAGTAACGGTTCCAATACACACTTTTTATTCCGTAGGGTTCTTTCCGGTTTTCCACATAAACTGCTAGTAAAACTGGTATCTTTTTTCTTAAAAGCGAAATCTCTGCAACATTCCTGACAAATCAGAGGGGATACTGCAATGTATAATGTGCATTGCCGGTATCCCCTCTGATTTATTCAACCATTATTCACAATTTTTTATTTCATTTTAACTTTTCTGACATTTGACCATTCACTGAATGTTTTTGAATTATCCTCAGAAGTACGGTTCCATGCATGTAAACCAATATAATAAGTGCCTGATTTAACATTCTTAAATGTAACAGTTACTGTATTTCCTTTTATCTTTTTTACATAATAATTTTCTCCGGAAACAGCAGGGCATTTCTGTCCGTTAGTTTTGGTAAGGGTATCACTGAGAACTACATCATAGCCCTGAGCGTTTTTGCTCTTCGTATATTTTACTGTCACTGTGGAGCCTTTAACAGTTACCTTACTGATCACAGGTGCTTGTGGCGTAATGGCACTCACATCTACTTTATGGATCTCAGACCACTGTCCAAATACTTTTTTGCCATCTTCACCCTTAAGCCATGCGTGGCATGCTACATACCAGGTTCCCTTATCCATATATGCAAATGCAGACTTCAGTTCTTCCTGATTTTTCAGGACCTTTGTATACTGTCCTGTTTTGAGCATATCCTCAGAGGTGCCGATCACATAATCATATTTCAGAGCACCCTTACACTCTTCATTCAGCACCATTTTTACGGAGTTTTGGGAAACAGATACATTCTTTATAACTGCTTTTGCAGGTCTGGTATAATTTCCGTCTGAATCTGTGATACTTCCGTCTGTACTGTAGGTATTTCCTTTTGTATCTGTTACAGTTTCATCTTTATTTACAGTTGGCTTTTTACCATCTGCATCAGGTGTCAGCTTCGTGCCATCCGGAAGTGTTACAGTTCCATCTGAACTGATCACGATTCCTTCCGGTGTAACAAGGTTTCCATTTCTATCTTTCTCAGTTCCCTCCGGGTAAGCATCCGGTATCGGAGTAACAGTTGGTACCGGCGTTACTGTTGGATTCACTGATGGTGACGGATTTACCGACGGTGATGGATTTACCGATGGTGATGGATTTACGGTCTGTATGATTGTGGTATCTGATATAGTACAGTTCTGAATTTTATCATCTGGTGTTTTTGTAATGTCACTCCAATATGTATCCGGAGCAGATTCACTGTTGGAAGTTATTTTTTTACCATTTACTGCTGTTCCTTTTGTAGAAGGAGATATAGTGACAGATTCAGTATACGCTTTACCTGGCTCCGCATTTTTGTTCATAAATGAATAAGCAGAACCCCCCTCCAGATATGCTTTTGCTGTTTCTACATTTCCGGTGCCCTCAACTGCATTGCCACCGTTATCACCATCTCCTCGTCCTGCAACAGCAATCAACGTTCCTGCTCCGGAAATCGTTCCGTTGTCAAGAATCACCGCTGCACCGCCAACTGAAGTAGTTGCTATGTTTCCTCCGCCGTATGCTGCAAGCTGGCTGCCCTCGCCAATAGTAAGTGTTCCGCTGCTGACTTTCAAGGCCGGCTGTCCGCTGTAGCTTTTTCCTGTGGCAGGATCTGTTCCTGTGGCAGCTTCATCACCTTTGATATATACTTTTCCTTCTACCTTTACATTTCCGCTTATCACAACAACAGGTGATGTATTGTGACGTGCCTGTGTTCCATTGGGAAGGAAATTAGTGTTGGAGTAGATCATGGAATTCTTTATGGTCGCTCCATCATTCAGAATCAGCTGTCCATTAATGGAAGTACCTGTCAGGAATTTTCCGCTATAATCATCGTGATTGACAGATATTGTTCCACCATTTTCTACTTCAATCTGTCCATATATGGAAGAATCTCTCAGATTCAATGTTCCGCCATTTTCTACTTTTATCTTCACACTGCTGAGAACCTTCATATTGACCATTGTAAGATCACATACAGCCGGTATGATCAATGTCTGGGTTGTAGCTTCTCCCTCTGAAACAGCATATCCCAGTTCTCCATATGTACCGCTGGTGTGAGAGCCATACCAGGCTTTAATCTCTGCCGGGACTGTTACAATATCATCTGTATCATTAAAATCAGGAATTACCCATGGATCCATATCATACATGTATTTTCCATCTGCAGTCTTGGTTGCATTTTCAAGCTTCAGATGATCTGCCAGTTTTTCCTTAGTACTGTAAACCTTGAAAGTAAGCTCATTACTTGTTACTGTACGCCCTGATTCATCAGTTACTGTAACATTGACAGGATATGTACCGATTTTAGCAGGAGTTCCGCTGAGAGACAGAGAACTGTCATATGTGGAATACATCCCTGCCATCCCACTTTCACTGTCAATGTTTACCTTTGTATTCTTTGTGTCAATTTTTACACCTGTTTCTTTTAACTCCTTCCAGTCAGCTTCAACAGGTTCCTGCCCATCCGGAAGATCAGCTGCTTCCACAACTACATTACTGTTTTTGTTGGATGAAACAGAAGTGGATGCCCCTGAAACTGCATCGTATTTCTGCTGCCCTGTAACAGCGCTTTCGAAGTATCCTTTTAATCTGACATGAAGAGTGTTCACTCCGTTAGATGCACCGTTAATATTAGTTTCACCGGAATCAGCTGTAACAACTTTGAAGTCATTTCCTTCTGCAGTTACCTTAAGATAAAGTTCTTTATATCCATCACTTTTTATTGTAATGACATTTCCAGTATGAAGTACAGTTGAATCAAATACAACACGATTATTACTGCTGTCTGGACAATATGCTTTTCTGCCATATAATGCTATTGCATAATCTGTTTTATCCCATACTGTCCCATCTACAGATATTTCTTTGATTTTACTGATATAATCAGAAACATTATTTTCATCAGCTGGTTTAATGATCTTGTAGTCTGTACCTGAAATTTCCACTTGATCTCCCGCAAATGTTGGCGCATCTTTGGTCTGTTCAGTTTCAGACTGTGAAGTTACTTTTTCAACGTTCCAGTGTTTTCCGGTTCCTGTTACCTTTAAAGTAAGATCCTTGTATCCGGTACTGGTGATTACAATCTCATTACCCACTTCAAGTCTATCTGGAGATAGTCCAACATAACCGTCTGAGTCTTTTTTAATATATGTTGTTCCTGTAAGATTCCACGAATAAGTTACTTCATTCCACTCTGTTCCATTAATAGATATTCCTGTAATTTGCTCAACATACCTTGAGTTAAGAGAAGTTTTTAGTTTACAAACATTCGCAAAAGAACCACTTTCATATTCTGCTATCACCTCCGGCGGTTCTTTCACACTTTGTGTACCCTCATCCTGAGCCACCTGTACATTCTCCTGCTCATCCGCAAAATCCGGTGTTCCCGATCCATCACTAAAGGAATCATCATCTGCCTCCTGTGTGATCGCTGAATCCGTAGTCATTGAATCTGTAAATATGTCTGCTGCACATACCGGTACAGAAGCAATCATGTTTGCCGCAATTGCCATAGACATCAGAATTGCCATTCTTTTCTTCATCTGTTTCTTTATCCTCCTGTAATATGATATCAGGGGCCAAAGATGTTTCGACCCTGACTTGAAGCTATCTGTGTATCATCTCATTTCAGATGAAGCGGATAAAATCATCCGATTCACCCCATTTCTGCAGTGGAAATTTAAATGATCAAATCACGCAATAGTTTGCTTTGGTTAACTCTGTTGGTTAGTATATTCTAACCTGCGTGAAAATGCAAGAGAATTATTCTGCATCTGTTGAGAAAGTATCTCATAAATCAAGCAGTATCCTGTTGACAAATTTTTATCATTTCACAGCAAGATAAGACAGAATAGAGCAATTATGGCAATTCCATAAAATAATGCAGGTAATAAATCAGGTAACATCCTGCTATCAGTCTGAAAATATCATCTTCTATCTCTTTTTCGCTGCTGTTTAAAGTAATTTTGTTTCCTTCTATCTGAAGCCCCATTGTATCCGCGAGATTCTCAACCCGTTGCCTGTCATATTCTTTTTCATCCAAAAGAACAGACTTCTCATAAACCCTGAATTTTCCGGTTTCATCACATTCCAATCTCAGATGCAGTTCAGGGAGTTTTCCGGGTTTAAAGGTTATCTCACTGTATGTCATAGATTGTCTTACTTTTGTGATCCCCTGTTTCACTGCCAGTATGATCCATTCATCCAATACAGGTCCTTTATACATAGGAAGTCCATATTGCAGATGTAATTGGGCTGCCTTGCTGATGCAGGCATTTCTGGTACGGTTATTCAGACGTTTATAAACATTGCTGCCCTCAACCGGGTAGTATTTCTTCAGTATCTTCTCTTCGGCTTTTGTCCATGGATCATTGGTTTTCCTGCTTAATCCCAGAATCATCGCTCTGTATTTGCATGCCTGAAGAGATCTTTCAGGAATAAGAGTATGCACATATCCGGCACCTTTTTCTTCATAATATCGGGAAATGATCGCATCCTCTTCCTGTGTCCATGGAAGTCTGTTATTGTCTGATCTGACATTTAAGTACTTAGCTCTGGACTGACAGGCAGTCAGAGTTCTCCCTTCCAATCGTTCTGCTGCCTTCCTGCCTTCCGCTTTGTAATATGTTCTTATAATTTCATCTTCTTCTGCAGTCCATTCTTTTCTTCCCTGTATGCAAAGACCTAATTTGGCAGCTCTTTTATTACATGCCTCTTTGGATCTTCCCTCCAGTCTTTTCTGAACTTCAGCACCTTCTGTCGGATAATAATTTCTCAGAATTTCATCTTCGCTGCTGCTCCATTTTCTGTTTGCCCCGGAATAAGTAAGTCCTAATGCAGCAGCTCTTCCTCTGCAGGATTCTGCTGATCTCTGATTTAAGCGATAACGTACCTTACTGCCCTCCGCAGCATAATACTCTCTGAGTATTTTATCCTCTGCCTCTGTCCATAATCTGACATATTTAACATCATTCTGTACAGTTGCTGAAGAGGAAATGTTTTTGGATATTTCCATTTTTGATGCCTGGATCCTGCAGCTTTTTGCAGTTCTTCCGGATAATCTTTCACAGACCTGATCTCCTTCTGCGGGATAGTACTTTCTTAATATTTCGATTTCATCGGCTGTCCATCTTTTTTTCGTATTTGCCATGTCTTACACCTGTTTTATATATTATTTCAAACTGAAATATTCACTACTTCTTACTTTTCGTAACCTTCGCAAAAGAATTCCATATGTGAGTGCAATATCTACATAGAAATTCCTGAATGTACAACATATTCATACCCTGTCTCCGTAGTATAAGTTTTTTCCTGTCCCAGTGCCGGAATAACAGATTCAGAGCTGTGCAGACTTCCACTTTTAAATACGATCATCACTTCTGCTTTCTTTTCATTAACCGGAGTTATTTCTATATTATTGATTGTGTTTTCAATCATGGCTCTGGTGATATCTTTGGGTTTTACGCAGGAATATTCCTTTGCATAGTCTAATATCCTGTCCATCTGATCTGTCAATTCTGTTTTTGAAAGAGGTTTCATGCTTTTCAATTGTTCCAGATTCGCTTTTGTCTCTGCTATCTGCTGTGTAAAAACCTTGTTTCTGCTTAAAAATTCTGCATCAGAAATGTAGCCGCCCATATTGTAATCCAGCAGCTTATCTCTCTTCTGTTCCAGTACGATTATTTCATGCTGTATGTTGTCAATTTTTTCTTCAGTTCCTTCTGTTTTGTTAATCTCTTTCTCATAAAGTTCCAGATACTTATGCAATATACTTTTATTGCTTTGAGCCAGATTGTTATAAACATCCGATATCATCTCCAGCAGGATTTCTTCTTTTACCGGTTTTGATCTGCAGGAAACTGCGCCCTGTTTTATGCGATGACTGCATACCCAGGTCTTTGCAGCTTTTCCGCGGACATTTCTGACTTTCAGCCAGTATGCAGCTCCATCTTCCGCACAATGTATAAGTCCGGTAAAAAGGTTGTCCTGCTTATAGGAAGTTTTTTTCAACTTGATATTTTTACTTCTTTCTTCCAGAATCCTGTTTGCATCTTCCCACAGTTTTTCATCCACAATTGCAGGGACATGGGTACCATCGTCTTTATACATCACCCATTCATCTTCAGGCAGGAATTTCTGTTTCTTAGTAAAGAGATCAACTATTTTTACTTTTCCACCAACATAGTAACCCTTATATTTAGGATTTCGGATAATATTGGCAATCACATGGCTGTCAATCCTTCCCCCTTTATAATTTCTGTATCCACATTCCCATAAAAATTGTTCCAGTGAATGGGTAGACCAGTTTCCCAGAGCATATTTTTCAAAAATAAGCTGTACCATTTTTGCCTCTTCGGGATTCAAAAACAATTTTCCGTTTCGCTTGTCCCATCCATATATATGTGAATTACCAAGAACCACACCGTTCTGTATGGATCTTGCATGACCGAAACGCACACGACTTGAAAGTTTTCTGCTTTCTTCCTGTGCAATACCGGACATAATTGACAGCCTGAGTTCCGAATCCTCATCTAATGTATTGATATTGTCATTCCTAAACCAGACAGCAGTTCCACAGTCCAGAAGCTCTCTTGTATATCGTATACTGTCTAATACGTTTCGGGCAAAACGGGTAATCTCTTTAGTTATGATAAGATCAATTTTCCCGGCTTTTGCATCCTGGAGCATTCTCTGGAATTCCTCTCTGTGGGTTACGGTAATACCGGAGATTCCTTCGTCTATATAACCATCCACAAGCGTCCAATTCTTTACGTCTGAAATCAGTTGTTCAAAAAAAGTCCACTGATGCTCAATAGAGGTTTTCTGTTCCTCCTTATCCGTACTGACTCGGGCATAATACGCCACATTCAGTTTCAGATCAAATATATTTTTCTGCCGGGATTTCAGTTCCTCACGTGTTGCATAAATATCCATCTTATTCCTTTCCAATCAACTGATTCGCTGGCAATATTCATCTGAACTGTCCATCTGTTCTCCATTCTTCGCGGCTGCTGTATTGAATGTACTCAAGGTTATAATGTCTTTCTGGATACTGCTGTGCAGTTTTTCGGAAATCTGTCCATTATCAAGCATTTTGTCATTAATCATTGTCAGTACAACCTGTTCCAATGTCATAAGCATTCCTCCTGTTCTGTATGTTATAATGTGCAATTTGGCATAGAACTATCCAGCGGTAATATGATGAATTTCACAAAATTATTATAACTGATTCAAAGATAATTGTTTTTGAGACGAAAAAAAGCAGCTAACCTATTTTTCATAGACTAACTGCTTAAAGTACGTAAAAAGCCAGAAAGATCTAACAGTTCAAAAGATTCTTTCCGGTTTTTTACACATATAAAGCGAGGGCATCGCTCAATCATCTAATTTGATGATTTTACGACACCCCCATCCCTTCAGATATATATCAGGAAGACAGTTCTATCTGCTTCATTTCTTCCAGAAAATCACGGATATAGGATACTGCCAAATCAAGGGCCTCCTGTCCAAATTCTGCGGAAGAATCTTTCGGATCAAAAGGTCCAAACCAGCCGCTTGGAGCAATTTCTTTGGTATCTCTCACAAGACGTACGATACCACCCTTGAAATTAACTGCCTGGATATAAGCCGCTTTCATATTCTCAGAAGGATCCTGTGCATTGATAGGCTTGCTAAGTTCCAGATGTACTGATTCCGGAGCAATTGCCATCATAGCTGAGGTCTCCAGAACATCACCATGGCCGCCATCAAATTTCTTGTCAAGTTGAGCCACCAGACTCCACCAGTCTACACTTGCACATACGCCCCCTTTGTGATATACCTCCAGAGCCGCCCGATCAATGGATGGAGTATTGCCGCCATGGCCATTCAGAACTACAAAACGTTTTGCGCCATGCTGCATCAAAGAGTCCATAATGCCATGCAGAACCATATACAGTCCCTCATAACCAATATTAATACTTCCCTCAAAGCTTAAGTGATAAGGACATACACCGTATGGAACAGTAGGTGCTACGATTACGTTATCTACATCCTCCACATGATCCGCCAGATAGGACGGTACCATAAAGTCCGTTCCCAACGCCCCCTGTGTTCCGTGCTGCTCGGTGCTTCCCACCGGAATCACAATAATCGGATCCTTCTCAAAAGCCTCTTTTGCTTGTGCTGTAGTCATTTTTGCAAGATACATTTTAAATACGCCTCCTAACTTTTATACTGTAAAATGACGATCAATAGTCTCCTGCGGCGGAGTTTCTGTAAATTTACTTACTACAATCATTACAATAGAAGCAATGATCGTAGTTGGGAACAGTGCATGGAATCCCATAGCCAACGCCTTGACAGACGGATTCAGTGTAAAGAGCAACAGTGAAATAATACCTACTATAACCGATGCGATTGCTCCCTTCGCTGTTGCTTTCTTCCAGTAAATTCCAAACAGAATCGGCACTACAAAAATTGCCATTCCTGAAAATGCAAACAGGTTAATTTCAAAAATACTGCCTGGCTGGAATACACCAAAGCAAATTACGATGATACCGATGATTACAGTTACTACCTTGGACAACTTCATAACATTCTCATCTGTAGCATCCTTATTGATAATCTTCTGATAAATATCACGGGTAACAGCACCGGTAGTCGTTACCAGAATACCATCGATTGTGGACATACCTGCTGCCACAATACCTGCGATGAAAATGGAAGCCAGGAAAGGATTCATGCCTCTCTGCAGAATCATAGGAATAATCTGATCTGCCTTCTCAATATTCTGAATGGAAGCAATACCATTTACACCGGCCCACTCAATCAGAGTTGCAGAGAAAAACATACCTGCAGTACCAAGAAGAATTGCTTTGAACATGGTCTTATGATCCTTCATGGCAAAGAACTTGGTAAACAGATGAGGCTGTCCCATGGTAAAGAACGACCATAGCACAATGTTGGATACATAATAAGTCCAAGGCATATAACCGTTAGCACCCGGGAAGGTCAGATAAGCCTCATTCATACTCTGAAGTGTATGGTTAATGTTAGAGAAACCTCCACCCATTACTACAGATACAATAAATGTAACCACTGCAGTAGCAATCATCAGAGATCCCTGGATAACATCCGTCATCATGGCACCTTTCATACCACCGCTCATACAGTAGAGAATAACGATAATACCCATTCCCACAACACCTACCCATTCAGGCAGTCCGGTAAATACATGTACAATAACACCTGCTCCGATAATCTGTGCGCCCATCATCGGAACCAGGAAGAAGAGCATCATCACGCCCAAAACACCGCTCATCTTCTTGGAGTGATAACGGTCTGTCAGGTAATCGGCCATAGTCAGGAAACCATATTTATGACCAAGAGTAATCAGCTTACGGCCAATAAGAAGAGCCGGAAGAATCATACAGAACACAGCTCCAGGTACAGAGATAGCCATTCCTGCATAGCCTACACCGTAAATGGTTCCCGGTGTACCAAGAAATGTTCCCATGGAAAACTGGGTTGAGAAATATGCAATACCACTTACTACCACGCCAGCCTTTCCACTCAATACAAAGAAATCGCCAATATTATTCGTCTTACGTCCTGCGTACCAACCAATAAATGCCATAATTCCAAGATAAAGTACCAGAACTGTATAGAAAGGAATCGGTGCTGGCTGAATTACTGCTGCTCCATTCATTTATTTGTCCTCCTCATCATAAGTGTGATATTCTTTTCTCTTCATACACATGCGATAATAAACAATAATCAGCACAAATGTAATGGCAGTGTGAACAATCCATCCGAATATATAGAGTGGAACACCACCAAATGCGGGAATATACGTCTCGCTGTAGAAAAACGGGAACGGAATCATAATTAATACAAACATAATCAGAAAAATAATCAACCATGTCCGTTCGAAGTGTTTCTCAAAAAGTTTCTTCATAGCCTTTTTCCTCCTTTGCTTTCGAAAGAAAATCTATATACTATGATTTTCTTTCGATTTTTTGTTAAGTATATACTTTACTTTATATTTTCCATTATACATGCTATAATAAATTTGTAAAGTTTTTACTTATATTTTTATGAAAAAAATATAAAACATTGCATGCGCCATGCAAAGAAAGGACATCGTGTAATATCTATGGATATTTTAGAGCATCTTCAAAAACTTTATCCTGCCCTGACAAAAAAGCAGAAAACAATCGCAGATTATCTAATTGCTAATCCGGAGGAAATCAGCTACATTACACTGGCACAGCTAAGCCATCAGACCGGTACCTCCGAGCTGACTTTGCTTCGTTTTTGTCAAAAACTGGGGTACTCCAACTTTCTGGACTTAAAGGAGCAGTTTCGGGACTATACCCAAAAAATGATTAAGCAGGCCTCCTCTTCTTCCTTTTTTCTGCCAGAGCGTACCTCAGGCGAAGACACCGAGCGGGAACAAATGCTTCATGAAATCTGCAATACAGAGGCCGCAGTTTTCTCTGATTTTATTACC
>PPYF01671761.1_pt1 | contig 11253 bp, 13 predicted proteins | sample 1559871 | NCBI WGS metagenome assembly PPYF01 (sample SAMN08240021, study PRJNA423297) | Human gut metagenome, whole genome shotgun sequencing project. | reverse complement strand
CTATTGGGAGCGCCTTGACGGTGTGCCCGGCATCCGCCTCAACGCGCCGCAGAAGGGCGTCCGCTCGAACTATGCCTATTTCCCCGTCGTGTTCGACGGCTATAAGTATGACCGTGACGAGGTCTTTGACCGCCTGAACGCACACGGCATCGTCGCAAGAAAGTATTTTTACCCCATCACCAATTCATTTGCCTGCTACCGCGGCCGCCCCGGCTTCGATCCCGCCGCGACCCCTGTCGCCGAACATATTGCCGACTGCGTCCTGACGCTCCCGCTCTATGCCGGTCTCAGCACCGAGGACGTCGACCGCATCTGCGATATCATTCTCGGGTAAGGACGTTAACTGAAATCCATATATACAGCAGCTCTGGAGCAAAGTCCCCGGAGCTGCTTTTTCTAAACATGAAACCTATTCCGTTTTTTGTCGTATTTATGGGTGAGAGCTCTTATACAAAGGAGGTTCAGTATGGAAGACAAACAGATCGTCGATCTGTACTGGCAGCGTTCCGACCTGGCCATATCGGAAACGAATCAGAAATACGGCAGATACTGCCGCACCATTGCCTATAATATCTGCGGCATAGCTGAGGATGCGGAAGAGTGCGTCAATGACACATGGTTTCGCGCATGGAACCTTATGCCCGATCAGCGCCCGTCGGTATTATCCGCATTTCTCGGCCGTATCACCAGAAGCATTTCTATTGATCGCATCAAGACAAACAACAGAATCAAGCGCGGCGGAGGACAAACGGGCCTCGCACTGGAAGAACTTGAAGAGTGCATCTCCGGCGGAACCGATCCTGAACAGGCTCTGGACGCAAAAGAACTGGAAGCGGCAATCGGAAGCTTCGTTTCGGGACTGTCTGTGGATGAGAAAAAGATCTTCATACTGCGGTACTGGTATCTCGTCCCCATTCCCGAGATATCCAAAAAGCTGTGTTATAGTCAGGGGAAGATCAAAAGCACCCTGTTCCGTACCCGCAGGAAGCTGCACGACTATTTACAGGAGGAGGGCTTATGCTGAACTCGCTGACACTTCTTCGCGCTATGAACGGCATTCATGAGGAGGATGTAGTCATGGCCGGAAACAGTTATTTCGATGAAAAACAAGTAAAACACTTCAAGACAAAACGCATCATCAGCTTTGCTCTGGCCGCCGCCCTGATCCTGTCACTCGGCATTGCGGCGTATGCGGCCTTTTCCTCTATGACACATAGAGTCCCGAAGAAGAGCGAGACCTTCCGCATCAGCTGGGAGGAAGGCCCCACCGGGTATGTTGAATGGAGCGATGCAAAGCTTGCTGTCACATTTCCTGAAACGGCCGAGAGCAAAGAGATAGAATTTCGGCCAGGCTGGCTGCCGGATGAAATGGCCTCGCTGAAGGATGGATCATGGCGCAGCCGCTTAACGGCCGAGAAGCTCGCCTTCAGCGGTCCGCCCCAATCCAAAATACCTGCCTATCAGGACATGATGCAGCCCCTGCTGATTGAAACATATTATATGTCGCAGTTCAGTGACGGCGGTGCTCTTCTGCTTCTTTACTACACACCGGAGGAGATCATCGAAGAGCACTGGGACGAGCTGGGCGTTGACGTGATGCGCTTTCATTGTACGGAGCATTTTGATGCGCGGCCGGAGATTGGCGTGGATGAGTATACTTTAGAGCAGGATATTATTCTGCTGTCCGACGCCGACGCCGGATGGGTAGTCCGGGTCTGCGGCGAGATCGGCATGGACGAGCTTGTCAAGGTCGCCAGAAGTCTTGAGATCAGGGAGACCGGCAAAGTCCTGACCTGCGATGATTTTGAAGGAAATCACTTTGCCTTCATGGATGGCGGCGTAGGCTAAACGGTCTGATCTGCACATTGCCGCAGCGGGGCTCGATTTTTGTATGGAAAAAATCGCCGCGATGGTATATAATAAGTTACTCTGATTACGGCTTTTCAGGAGGCTGATCGCATTTGACTAAGATACTTTTTGTTTGCCACGGCAGGAGTCCCCTGCCCTCGGCAGATTGAAATAGATTGCGGCAAATCGCGGCAAACTGCGGCAACAGCGGGTATCGGCTACTACCGTTTTACTACCGTCCGGGAGACTGAAAACCATATATGTGAAAAAATCGAGTAGGGGGAATTCACTTCCCCCTCTCACACCACACAGCATGCCGTTCGGCACTGCTGTTATCCGTCAGATTGGCTGGCTCGAGTAAGCAGCCGATTCCATCAAATTGAATATCTCCGCAGCATCAAAGAAAAAGCCAGAAAATATGGCAGACTCTTTGATGCTGTTCCATATTGTGGTATCATGAGTCTCTGTCGGAAAACATAAAATGACAGGGATTCGAGCACCGACCAAAGTTCCCGTCCCTGTCATCATACCTGAAGGGAAAGTCGGCACTTATGATATACGACAAGCATCTGGAAATGGAAAGCAAATGGGACAGAAGTTTCTTGGCACGAGGGTATTATTTTACGACAATCGGAAATGTGAATGAAGAAACAGTGAAAGAGTATATCCAGCGCCAGACAGAAGAATCGAAGAACGAAGAGAAGAGACCTTATAGGCCGCTTTAAGCGGCAAAAGCAAGAATGGTTTGCAACACCCGTCTTTAGCCGGACACGTATTCAGCCCTTATAGGGCTATTTGCAAACCACCGCTTGAAGCGGTGGTTGTTGACTTGCAGACACAAATGAGACACCCGGCTCAGGATCATAGGACACGGAGGTGTGGAGATGCTGTTAAAGACCTATTTTGAACGGCTTTATCCTCTCGTCTGGGGTGGAATTTATTATCCAAATAGAATAAATCAAGGTATCCTCGTGCTTAGAATTCTTTCAGCCGCCGGTAGCACGACCTGCATATTTTAGAAAAGGAAAAAGGTACACCTCTGAGGATGTACCTTTAGAAAGGAAGCTATATGATTGCTCGAGAACTATGAGCCCTGAGCTGAAGAATTCGTTCAGCCCGTTTAATGTGGATGGCCTTACCACTTTCTTCTCGGAAAATATAAAGGACGAGAAATTGAACGGCATTGCTGCCACTTTTGACATACCCCCGGCACAGGACTTATCTAAGCCGCATCTGTGCAGCGCTAACGTATCAACTGAAGGCATTCGTCGACAGCAGCGACGAAGAAGCTGATGATATCGTGTCCTTTGGCAAGTACCTGCTCATAGGTTTCACACAGCCTGTCCATCGCTTCTAGCGTCTCATACGGGGAGAAAGGCGTAAACCGCATGAACGTCGTTCCGTCCAGTCTTGTCTCATTGATATAATTCTGGCCTTTCTTGAAGCTGCCGCCATAGGATGAGCCGGCCCGCCGCAGCAAATTAATCGGAGATATATCCGAGTGTTTTGGAGAGCTCGTTGGCAGTCTTGATCAGATCTGCTGCTAAGGCTTCCTCATTATCGCCTTCCATGGCAAAATCAGCAAGGGAAATTGCAGCAATAACGCTCCCAGTATAATCAAAAACAGGCGCACTGCAGCAGAATGTCATATTGGAGAGTTCGCCGCGTTCGGTAGAATAGCCGCGCTGCCTGATAAGCTTCAACTCATGAAGAAGTGCTTCCTTGGATGTAATAGTATGCGGAGTATAAGGAACAAATCGGATTTGGTCTACTATGGAAAGCATTTTATCTTCGGGTAAAAAGGCAAGAATGGCTTTGCCAAGAGCAGTAGCGTGAGCGGGCCTGGTGCTTCCAATGGCGCAAGTGGCAAGCTGAGCGTTTTGCGCAACATACTTATAAAGGTAAACTACGTCACATCCGTTCAACACAGCTAAAAAACCGGTCTTTACATACTTATCCACCAGCGGAGACAAATACTGAGCGCACTGCTTTACCATGCCAACATCCTGAATGTATTTGGAACCAAGTTTGAACGCTTCAATGCCGAGACGATATTTTTTTTCATTATTATCGTCTTTCTTGACATAGTTAAGTTCCAAAAGAGAGTGAACTATCACAAAAGCGCTGCTTTTTGCCATATCCATAGTATCAGATATCTCTTGCAAAGTAATGCCGCTCTCACTGTTGGCAATCAGTTTCAGGATAGCGAAGGTTCTCTCGACAGTTCGATTCATTTGGTTGTGATGCCTCCCGGTTCGTAATTATGAACACTATACCATTATACGAACTAAAATGCAAGAAGGAGTTAAACATAACAAGTCCTCGAAATCTATAGACGCTAAAAAACAGCAAAAGTCATAACGCTCTGACCAGCAGCGCAGCGGCGCGCTCAGGATGTTTCAGCATGATAATCGGTGCGACGCCAATCCTGTTGATCGATTCATTGATTGTATTCATTTGTTGCTTCCCCTCATCCTCCTATTATGAACTGTTGTCTAACACGGTAGTGTTATAAAATAAGGGACAACAAGACGCTGCCCGTTGTCCCTTAACTGGGCATCTGCTTATGCGAAGAAATCCTCACGCTGGGGTGTAAATACATCGAGGATCACTGAATCCTCCAACGCGACGACGCCACGTTCCAAATTTGGAGGGACGTAATAGCTGTCGCCGGCCTTCAACATATGCCTTTCGCTGCCCTCGACGTATTCAAATGAACCGGAAACAATGTAGCTCACCTGCTCATGGGGATGTTTGTGCACGTTGCCGACAGCGCCTTTTTGGAAGGACACATGAACGGCCATAATCTCACCGCCCCGTGCGATGATACGTTTGGTAACGCCAGGTTCCGGTGTGGAGGGGATTACGGAATCATAGAAAAACCATGCCTGATTGCTCCTTTCCAATCAGATGAACGCTTGTCCACCGTTGATCTGGATGACTTCACCGGTCAAGAAGGAAGCCTTTTCGGAAACCAGGAACTCGATGACCGAAGCCACCTCCTCGGGCCTTCCCAAGCGCTTCATGACGATGCTTTCCTTCCACGATTCGACGATCGAACGATCCGTTCCAGCGTGGAAGGCGGTGTCGATAGTGCCCGGTGATACGGCATTTACGCGGATACCGTACTCTGCCAGATCTTTCGCGAGGGCACGGGTGAGGCCCTCAATAGCTGCTTTGGAAGCTGCGTAGATTCCCGCGCCTGGTCCGCCACCAGAAGTCACAGCAATGGTGCTATAGTTGATGATGGAGGGATTGGTGCCTTTCTTCAGCAGGGGGATCGCAGCCCGACTGGCAAAAAAGGCGCTGTCAAAGTTCAGAGCCATAACTCTTCTCATGAAGGCGGTTTCCATACCCTCGAAGCGCGAGCGGCCGCCAAGGCCACCAACATTGTTGATCAATACATCGATGGAGCCATACTTCTCAGTGATCTTATCGAAGACTCTGTTGACTTCATCCTCAACGATAGAATTGGCAACGAAGAAGTCTGCCGAAATTCCCATTTCTTTTAGAGCCTTTATGGCCTCGTCACCAGCCTCCTGGGTGCGCCCCGTGAGGATGATCTCATAGCCGACCTTACCCAAAGCAACAGCATCACAAAATCCAATCCCCTGCGTTCCACCGGTGATAACTGCTCTCATAATTCATCTTCTCCTTTCAAATTGCCTGTAGCGTATTATTTCATTAGTAGATTCGGAATAAATAAGGTAATAGTTTTCTTCATGGGAACGCCCCTTTCTCAATTCATGCTGTATGTTCTTACTCGCTCATTGTGTTGATTCCAGTCTGTACCTACGCAAGGTCGGGGCTTGGTTCAATTAGGTCGTTCTTTTCAAATGCTTTATCTATAAATATGGACTTGGTTCATAATTATAGACTCAAAAAAATGCTCTAATCGTTTTCTTCATCACCTCCAAACGCTCGCATAATTCACAATTATGAACCAAGTTCATAAAACTGTATTTAGCATAATTCTTCTCCAAAAGGATGTCAATACTAAATCAGTCTTTATCCTGAAAATTGTCATTATGAACAAATCAAACGTAAAACGTTTATGCATTTTGTCGTGATAATCCTTTCTCGGTCTTCCGTTTTTTATCGAGTTCTGCTACTATGGCATCTATGAATACAACTTTGGTTTTGTCATGCAAGGTCTTTCTGCCTTCCTGTCCTACCACATACTCTCGTCAAACTCGGTGAATAGCTTTGGGAGCCAGTTGGCAGATTCAATAAACCTCGCCCTTCCTACGCCGGATCGTGATTCGTTCATCATTTTTATGTTGTATTGGTCGAACAATAAATGGTACTCTGCCGCAAAAGAGTGCCTATTTTTTATAGTGGAAAAATCCGCCGATATGAGGTATAATAAAACACTCAATTTTGACTGAATGTGATCCTTGCCAGTCCGGTAGTCAACTCAGACTACATCAGCCCTACGGAACCGCTTTGTATGACGGTAGTAAAACATTTCCATTTTTACTACCATTTGACTACCATTGACGGCCGTGATTTGCCGCATTTTGCCGTATTTCGGCTAAGTCGTGACATTGCTGTAGAGAACATCCCGAAAAATCGGGTTCGCAAATCACGGCAAATCGTGGCAGAATGCGTCCTTTTTGGAGGTGTTTGAAAATTACTCGTATACTTTTCGTGTGCCATGGCAATATCTGCCGCAGCCCGATGGCCGAGTTTGTGCTGCGCGATATGTGCTCCCGCGCGGGGCTCGCGGCACAGTTCGACATTGCCTCCGCCGCGACGAGCAGTGAGGAGCTCGGCAACCCCGTCTATCCCCCCGCACGGCGCAAGCTCGCCGAGCACGGCATCGGCTGCGAGGGCAAGACCGCACGGCGCATAAGACCGGAGGATTACAATAATTACGATCTCCTCATCGGCATGGACGACGCGAACATGCGCAATATGGCGCGCGCCTTCGGCGGTGACCCCGAGGGCAAGCTTCACCTGCTGCTCGAGTACGCCGGCCGTCCCGGAGACGCGGTCGCCGACCCGTGGTACACGCGCGATTTTGAAGCGACATGGCGGGACGTCAACGCCGGCTGCCTCGGCCTGCTCAACACCCTGCATCCACAGGTAACGCTCGATCTCTCTGCCTGCCGTGAGCGCCGCGAGCTGTATTCCGTCCTGCGCCGCGCCATGCTCTGGCAGGATTGGTACGGCGAAAACTTGGACGCACTGCACGATATCCTGACCGGGCAGCCCTATCTCGGCCGCAGCTTCATCATCATTCTGCCCGATATCGATTCCCCATGCCGCGCTTACGCCGAGCGCATAGCAAACGAATTTGCCGAAGCCGGGCTCCCGGTGGAAGTCAAAAATTAATTTGGCTCTATATGCAAAATGGATGCAGTCCTAAATGAACTGCATCCATTTTTTATTGTCTGTTTACTGTTTCTTATCGAGAATTTCCATAAGCTCCTTGGCGATAGCGTTGACCCGCTCCCGAAGCTCCGGCATATCCGCCGTGTTCTCCTGCGCCTCCGTGTCGGACGTCCCAGACTCAGCCTCGTCGCTATGCTCCTCCGGCATCAGCCCGCAGAGGAAATCCTGCCATTCATTGTTGAGCATCTCGATCGCCTCAATGTGCTGCTTCTTGAGCTTGTTAAGGCAGTTCTCAACGCACTTTGCGGCATATTCCTGCTGATCCGGCAGGGACTGCGCAAGCTCCCGGCGCTTGTGCTCCGCCTCGCGCACTATCGTGTCGGCCTTCTCCTGCGCCTGACGTATCGTCTCCTCCGCCTGCGCGCGTGCCTGATCTTCGATCTTCTTTGCGAGGGCGCGCGCCGAAAGCAGCGTGTCGCCTATCTCGGACTTCTGCCCGTTGAGCGCCTCAAGCTGTGTGCGCAGCAGCTCATTTTCCTGCCCCATAGTCTCCGCCTGCTGCTGGATGTTGCCGAGCAGGGCATTGACCTTATTCGCGTTATAATATTTCTTCTTGACCACGTCGATATTGACGGAGTCGAAAAACTCTTTATCCAGAGCCATATTTCTGACCTCCCGCCGGGGTATCACGGCTCATCCGCAGAGTGCGGATTCCCCGCCGTTCGGCTTATTATAACAGATTATCCGCCGCTTATCAACCGATTAAATTCTCCCGACGCCCGAATATAGCTTCACTCCCGGCTTTCCGCGTCGCACCTGAGCTCTATGATGTTGCCGTCCCTCTCGGCGGTGTAAACACTCGTCCGGATGTATATCTCCTCCGCCTGCTCCAAGGCCGAGTGCAGGCGCTCGACAGAGGGGCTTGCAAGCGGGATCCGGGCAAGCTCATCCATCACTTCGTCTATCGCTCCGCACAGGACTGCGTACATTTTTTCATAATTCGGCATCTACCCTGTTCCTTTCTCCCACATTTCCCTATTTCCTCTTAAATTATACTCGGATATTCGTACATATTCAACCCCGAAAATCCTCATTATATTAAATGCAGAAGCATCCAGCCGCATGAGGATTTTTGAAATGATAAGTTACGCACCGCTATTCCGGACAATGCAAGAAAAAGGTATAAGCTCCTATCGCCTGGAGCAAATGGGCTTTTCCCGCGCCACGTATTATTCCATCAAAAGCGGCAACAGCATATCCACAAATACTCTGAACCAGCTCTGCAAACTCCTGCACTGCGGCGTCAGCGATGTTATAGAGTTCATAGAAGAGTAATGCAGCTATGTCCGCGCCCCACACAGCGCGGACTTTTTCGTTTTTAACGAGGTTCTGCATCTCTTCAACATTTTAGCGCGTATTTTGACTTGTGTCAACATCGTTACGCTATTTTAGCAAGGTTTATATATCTGAGATTCTTCCTAAAATAATGGTAGGGAGATGCTGCCATGAAACCTGAGTATAAGCCTTTATATGAAAAGTTCGGCCTCAACGTCGTATACTACCGTAAGCGTAAAAAGCTGACGCAGATGCAGCTTGCCGAGCTTGCGGATATTGACCGCAGCCACATCAGCGCCATAGAGCTCGGCAACGTCGGCGTGTCGTTTGACGTTATCTTCAAGCTCTGCGAAGTGCTTGAAGTAAAGCCCAAGGAGCTTTTTGATTTCAGAGACTAACTATAAAAGATGCACTGCAACATGATTTGCAGTGCGTCTTTTGCGATATATGGTTGTCGTCTCAGCATTGCAGCAGCCGCAGCATCTCATGCCGCAGGCGGTCGATGATCCGCTTTTCCAGTCTGCTTATATAGCTCTGCGAAATGCCCAGCATATCCGCGACCTCCTTCTGCGTATATTCCCTCCCGCCGAGCAGCCCGAAGCGCAGCATGATTATCTCCCGCTCCCGCTCGTTGAGCGTACCTATCGCCTCCATGAGTATGTGCTTTTCCGCGTCGTCCTCGAGCGGGCGGCACACCTCGTCCTCGTCCGTGCCGAGGATATCGGACAGCAGCAGCTCGTTTCCGTCCCAGTCGGTGTTGAGCGGCTCGTCGAAGCTCACCTCTGTGCGCTGGCTGCCGATCTTGCGCAGATACATCAGTATCTCGTTTTCGATGCAGCGGCTGGCGTAGGTCGCAAGCTTTATGTTCTTGCGGGAGTTAAACGTGTTGACGGCCTTGATAAGTCCTATCGTGCCGATGGATATCAGATCCTCAAGGTTTATCCCGGTGTTCTCAAAGCGCTTTGAGATGTAGACGACAAGGCGCAGGTTGTGCTCAATGAGGAGCCGACGCGCGGCCTCATCACCGTCGTCGAGCGCGGCAATGGCGCTCTCCTCCTCGGCGCGCGGAAGGGGCGGCGGCAGTGTGTCGCTGCCGCCGATGTAAAAAACCGGCGGCGGCTCTATCCCAAGGATCGACAGGATCCTTTCGTGTATAAACATGATCTGTGGCTTGCAAAGCATAATTCCGTCTCCTTTCAAAACAGCACTCCAAGGCAGCGCCGCATAATGCGGCAAGAGCAGCTGGCGAGAGAATTTGTGTTCTGATGACGGCACTTTTTTGCAGGAATACTTTGTGTATTTCAAGAAAAAGTGACTAAATCAGGGCGCAAATTATCCGTCAGATGCCGCAGGCGTATTATGCGGCGCTGCCTTATAAAATTCCTTCAAAGCCGTCACCGGCTGCTGCGGCGGATATCGCCGCGAGCAGCCCCGTGCGTTCCTCACCGTCCACGCGCACGCTGTCCGGCCTGAACACCGGCAGCAGCCCCGTCCCGCCGAGAGCGGAGAACGGGATCAGCCGCATCCGTCCCGCAAGCTCCGGGCTCTCCCCCGCGGCGGTCACAAGCTCCACGGGATCGGCTATCTCGAGCAGCGCCGCGCTCTCCGGCAGCAGCGGCCTCAGCGCGCCCGGGGAGATCACGACTATCTCCGCCCCCGTCACGGGGTCGGACAGGCAGTTGCCGCTGTCGATGAGCGCGGTAAAGCAGCAGTGGCGGCCGTTCAGGCTCAGCTCTATCGCCGCTGTGCGCCGGTCGGCTGCGCGCGAGCGGGAGCGGGCGATGATGCTCAGCACCGTGTAGCACACCGCAAAGCAGCCTATCAGCAGCCGCAGGTCAATTACCGGCAGTGCCCCGGTCTGTAAGCTCAGTGCCCATATCGCCCCGCCGAAGGTCGCGGACACGGCGAGGAACACTGCCATGCACCGGAACATGCGCCGCTCCCCGCCGAAGGCTATGAGCCCCATCAGCGCCGTCGACACAAGCTCCATCCACCGCGAGGCCATGAAGCTTAAGTCAGGCAGGAACACCGAAACCGAGTACGCCGCGCCGAGCAGCGCCGCCGCGAGGTACCGCCGCCGTCTCAGGCAGAGCCTGCATATGCGCGCGGTTATGAGGCACAGGAGATAGTCCGTAAACAGGCTCAGGAAGAACAGGCTGTCTATGTAAATATATTTCATGCCCGGAGTATATCACGGCACCGGCGCATAATTTGTCATTTGGGAATTGTCAAACCGGGCGTACTGTGGTAGAATCCATACTGAAATATTATTATGGATAGGTGTGTGATTTTCCGATGTGGTTCACCTTTGCGGTCATTGCCCTGCTCTGCTGGAGCGGCTCTGATCTATTCTCCAAAATAGGCTGCCAGTCCGAGACCGATAAATACAGTCACCTGAAAATGGTCACGGCTGTCGGCGTCGTCATGGGTCTGCACGCCTGCTATGAAATTTTTATCGGCGGCGTTGAGATAAGCTGGAGCGTCATCCTGACTTATCTGCCTGTCTCGATACTGTACATTCTCTCTATGGCAATCGGCTATGTCGGCCTGCGGTATATCGAGCTTTCGATATCCTCGCCGATCTGCAACAGCTCCGGCGCTGTCGTCGCCGTGCTCACCTTTGCGACCGTCGGCATCAGTGACGATCTGCCCCCCGTGGCGCTCGTCGCGGTCGCGCTCGTCTGCCTCGGCGTGTTCTTCCTCGGCCTGACCGAAGCGAATGAGGACCCCGAG
>PPYF01671759.1_pt1 | contig 11254 bp, 8 predicted proteins | sample 1559871 | NCBI WGS metagenome assembly PPYF01 (sample SAMN08240021, study PRJNA423297) | Human gut metagenome, whole genome shotgun sequencing project. | reverse complement strand
TTTGGCAACGCAGATGCCGTGCCGCAGCTGCCGGAGCGGTGCTTAAGCCGCAAGGCGGGAATTGTGCGGTGTTGCCTCAACATTGTGATTCCTTTTTGGCTGCTTAGCTCGCTTTTCATTTCCTCCAGATCATCACCCCCATCCAGAACAGGTTGGCGAAGATCCTGTCGGTGCCGGTGGCCACCATGGCCGGGAACAATGCCCAGGGCAGCACCACCCGATGGCAATATGCCCCCGCATCTGCCGCGTTCCTGGAATACATTCGCTCTCGGCCTGGGGATGCCTTTTGCTGATTTCACCCATACCAACAACAAACACCGTGCCGCCATGCAGGGGGTTCTCCTGCTTGCGGCACGGTGCTTTGTTGTATCAGGCTATTGTCGGGTTATTGTTTCTTTTTGGCAAGCTGTCTGCCCACGGCCCACAGCCAATCCAATACGGCGGCGGCAAGGGCGGGGTACACGATCAGGCCGAACAGCTGGTACCAGGTGGGGATAAAGTAATCTGCCCCGCCGAGCAGGGTGCTGGCGGCATTCAGGGTAATGCTTTGCGGAGTAAAGGTCAGGCCCACGGTCTTGTTTTCATCAGGGCTGCAGGGATCCAGCCGCAGTGCCACGATCTGGGTGCGCGGCAGGGTGTACACATAGGTGCCGTCTGCCAGCACTTTGGGGAAGACGCGGCGGTCCTGGCTGTAGGGCTCCCCCGTTTTTGTGGTGTAATACAGGCACATTTCGCGGGAATCGCCGTCAAACTCCACATTGTAGCTCACGGTACGCACCACGCGGCCGGATACATCCTCCAGAATCATCTGCGGGTCGCCGCCTGTGGTAATCAGCTGGCCCTGGGGTGCGCTGTTCTCCCCCGGCTCCCCCCAGGTCAGCTCGGCCAGCTGCCAGCTTTCAATGGGGATTGAGGTTTCAGTCAGGGTGCCTTTTGCCTTGGCGGAGCTGTCCCCCGCAAAGGCCACCGCACCCTGCACCAGCCAGAACACCAGCGCCGCGCACCAGCACAGCACCGGCAAGGCAAAGCGATGGGCAAACAGTCGGTTCAGGCGGCTTTTCCATGTCATCTCTTTCATTGGGCCGTCTCCTTGCTCATCTGCATTGTGACCGGCTCATACCCGGCATCCGTTACGCGGTAGAGCAGGGTCTGCCCCGCCTGCGCAGCGGCCAGGTGGTCGGTAAACAGGTTCTGATAGCTCTGCACAAAGATATCGTCGATCTTTTGCAGGTAAAGCACCGTACAGCCGTTGGCACGCACGGTTTCATCCAGGCGTTCAGCGGTGTAGGGGTGGTAGTAGCGCTGCTTCACGCTCTCCTCCTGTGGTTCCAGCTCCGGCAGGCCGAAGGTTCCGCCGCCGCCCTCCTGCGTGGCCCCCACGCCGGAGTAATCAACCAGGACGGGGTAAAAATCAAACACGGCAGAGAACCAGTGTTCGCCGTTATCCCCCTGGCTGACAAAAAACACGCGGTCGTTTTCGTTCAGGTAATCGCTGCGCAGCCAGTCAGCTTCGGCGCGGGCGGTCTTGCGGTCGGCGAATTCGCCATCCGAGAAGCCCAGCACCGAAAGCTGCGGCAGGATCATGCCGTTCACCCGCACCAGCATGGCGGCGGCCATCAGCAGAACACCGGCCTGGCCCGCCAGGGCAATCCAGCGGCGGGCCGGGGCTTTCTGTTCGCCATCCGCGGTTTGCAGGGCGGTGCTCCAGCAGGCCAGCGCCATAAAGAACCAGCCGATATAGTAGGTATAGATATAGCGGTTATAATCCACCAGCCCCACGGCCTGATCCGGCTTGAAAATAAAGCCATAGCTGAGCGCCAGCATGAGGTTATACCCCACAAAGCATGCAAGGGACAGCACCCCGATGCAGCCAATGCGCAGCTTGAGCTGGCGGCCTCTGGCGCAGATGGCCGCCACCAAGAACACCAGCAGAATCAGCACCACAACATTGCGGCCCTGGCCGATCATGCTCAGCCGACCATCCGAAGTCCAGAACTGGTGGCCCATATCGGCCATGGCTTGGGTGAACTGGCTCTGGCGCTCGGCGTAAAAGCCCTCCACCGGCTGGCCCAGCAAAATCTTGATGCCGTTGATGACCACAGCGGACAAGGGGGCGCTGGTTTCGCCGGTGCCGCCCTCGCTGGCACTTTTGGCAACCAGAATGCCCACATAGCGGATGTTCCAGAAATAATAGATCAGCATGGGCGCGGCAAAGCAGGCAATGGCAAAGCCGGTGCGGCGGGCAAGGCCCTTTTTGAAGGGGTGCTCCGCAAACAGCCAGGCATCCACAGCCATCAGCCCCGCCGCCACCAGGGACAGCACAAAGGTGTTGGCCTTGATGTTGGCCGCCAGCGCCAGTACCGGCAGTACGGCCCACTTGGGGCCGCCGGTTTTGCGCAGCGCCAGCCACAGCGCCACAGCGCCGCCCAGTGCAAGGCCCGCGGGCACATCGCCATAGGCGGTCATATAAGTGGTATCCAGATAGATCGTATGGTTATACACCGTCAAAAACCAGGGGGCAAACCAGCAGATTGCTGCCAGCGGCACCGCAATGCGGTACTGGCGGAAGTTCAGCCCGCCCAGCACCGCGGCAAACACGGCGGCGGCCAGCACATCATACGCCACATAGATCTTCCAGTCTGCATAATGGCCCAAAAACTGGAAGAAGTAGGAGAGCAGCGGCAGACCGGGGTTCTGGGTCTGGGGCCAGGGGGTTCCAAGGGTAGCCAGGGCATACAGGCGGTTATCCGCTTTGGTCACCTTTACGGCGGTAGCCCACAGGCTGAGTTCATCATACTTGGTTGCCAGCGGCTGGCGGATGAAAAAGTACACCGCAAATGCCAGCGCCATGCCCCAGAACAGCACCGCCCCCGGTGTAACCAGGCGGCGGTAGGCCGGGCGCTGGTCTTTGTGGGGCACCAGCGCCCACACGCCGCTGCCCGCAAACACCGCCCACAGCAGCACAGTGCCGGGCAGCAGCAGGTTTGCCATGCCCGCAGCCGTCAGCCAGGCAACGGCAATGCCCAGCGCGCTCAGCGGGGCCAGCGCAGCATGCAGGTTACATTTGAGCGTTAGGAACGCGCAGAACAAAAACAGCACCGCCAGCGCGGCAAAGATGCAAAGCAGCTCCATAGAATCACCATTTTATACAACATAAAAGCCCTGCGGGTGTGCCCCCAAGCCATGGGCGCACCGCCCCACAGGGCTCTTTTTTACTTTTTGCGGAAAACATCAACGGCAAGGCAGGCAAACGCAGCCCCCACAGCCGGGGCAAACAACAGCAGCAGCCATTGGCCGCCGTTTGGCACAAAGCGCAGGTACCACGGCTGCGCCGGGTTGAGCACCACGCCGTCCAGCCGGGTAGGCACGCCGCCCACACTGTCCGGGTCAATGCGCAGCCCGGTCACGGTAAGGCCGCCCAGGTCAAAGGTATACTGGTTTTTGCCGCTCACGCGGGCAAAAACTTTCTGGGTCTCGCTATACTCGGTCTGGCCGGGGCGCAGGTAATACAATGCTACGCTGCCGGATGGCAGGTAGTGCACGGCGTCCAGCTCCACCGTTTCCAGCCAGGCTTCGCCCCGCCAGATGATGTGCGGGTCGTTGTCGGTGGAAAGATACCAGCCGGGTTCATCCACCGGCGCGGTATGCCATTCATCGTCATCATAATTGACAAAGCTTTCAAATTCCAGGTCATCCGCCGTCAGGGTGCGGGTCACCATAGTGCCGTCTGCTTTATGGTTCAGCATCACAGCGCTGCCCACCAGCACGTACACCAGCCACACAATAACAGCGGCGGCATATGCCAATATCAGCAGCTGCTGGGGGCGCAGCGGGCGGCCCGCACGGGCGGGGGCGGCAAAACGCTTGGTTGGGCGTTTATCTTTCATTGTACCACCCCGCTTTCTGCCACAGCCACCGGGGTAAAGGCGATCGGCTTGCTGCGGCCTTCAAACCGGTAGAGGGTTGCGGGCATATTCGCTTTCAGCCCACCTTCGAACCGGCTGCTGAACTCCCGCTCCAGATAGTCGTCCGCGCGGTCGATCAGCAGGTAGTCGATCTGCTTTTCTTCCATATAGGCGGTCAGAGAGTCTGCGGTGCAGACCGCCTCAAAGTCATACAAGGTCCAGTTCAGGCTTTCCACCAGGTTCATAAAGTCGGAGTCCCACCGGCTGGAATAATCATCGTTGCCCCACCAGGTACCGCCATAGCCGTTGACCACCTTGGCGGTCAGCTCATACTTGTAGTAGTACCAGCGGGTGGCATCATCGCCCTGACTGATGACCAGCACGCGGTCCGGCCAGTCCAGCACGGTGTTCATTGCTTCAGCGCGGTTCTTTACATCGCGGCGCAGGGTGTACAGGCTGTCGGCGTTGGTCCAGAACCCGGCTGCGGGCACACCGCGCCAGGCAAAAATACCCAGCACTGCCGCAGCGGCCAGCCCCAGCGCCGCACGGCCCAGCCGCTGCGCCGCGCCGCTGCCCTGCCCCACCGCAAAGCCCAGCACACAGAAGCCGTACAGCATCCACCCCTGCAGGTAGGGCGCGATATAACGCTCATAGTCCTTCAAGGCGGAGCCTTCGGCCTCTGAGAAATTGTAGAAGTACAAAATCAGGTGGAAGAGATACAGCGCGGCAAAGCAGAACGCCCCGCCCACAAAGCCAACCACGGTGCGGCGGCGTGCAGCACCGGCAGGCGCTGCCACAAAAGCCGCCGTGAACAGCAGCAGAATGCAGCTGACGGCCATGATGGGCGCGCCCACCAAACAGACACGGCGGTACAAAAATGCCTGGCCCATGCTCTGCATGATCTGGGCAAAGCGTTCTTCGCGCCCAATGCCCAGCAGCTGCTTGATGCCGCCGGTCAGCACAGCACCATAGCTCAGGCCCGCGCTGCCCACGCTGGCCCCAGTGGTTTCGGTTGGGGTCACGGCGGCGGTATAGCGGTTCCAGCTGATAAACACCGCCAGCACCACCGCCGCCAGAATACTGCATTTTGCCAGCGATACGCCGAAAATGCGGGCAGGCTTTGTATCCGGGTGCGGCGTACCGAACAGCTGATCCAGCCCGATCAGGAACGTAACGATCAAGGCATAGGCAAAACCGATATCTTTGGTCATGGTCAGCACGGCAAGCGGCATGGCACAGGCAAAAAAGCCGGTTTTGCGCCCGCCCGCCGCGGCATACAGGCACAGGGTTCCGCCAAACAGCAGCGCCAGGGGGGTATCCGCCATGGCGTTGGCGTACATGGTGGATGGGGTGCCCGCCGGAACCACGCTGAAAAAGAACGGCAGAAGAAAGCCCGCAGCAAACACCAACACAGCACCCGCCCAGTTTTTGCGCGGCATGGCTGCCGCCGGGGCAATGCAGGCCAGGAACAAAATATCCAGCCCGGCCAGGCACTGCCATTCATAAAACTGGCCCGGTACGCGCTGGAAGAGATAGGAAACCAGGCTGGTTGCCGGGTAGGTAAAGCTCGCCGTCAGGTTGATGGGATCCGCCACATACAGCGCAGCGCGCTCCGCCACCATCTTGGGGGCAAGGCCCCAGGCGGTAAATTCATCCCACTGGGTAAACATGGGCTGCTGCAAAGCAAACAGCACCCACAAAAAACAGCTGCCGCCCACAAACAGCAAAAAGCCGGGGCTGAACAGCGCCCGCCGGATAGCCCGCCACCCGGCACGCACCCCAAAGTAGACCCCGCCGGCCAGCCAGACCGCCATGATGATAAAATGGCCGAACTGCAAAAGCCCCAGCAGGGAAAGCAGATACAGCACCACGGCCGACCCGCACAAGGCGGGCAGCGGCAGCAGGGCGGCATCGAACCGGGTGCATGCCGCCACGCACAGACAGCATGCGGAGAAGAACAGCAAAAACAGCAGGCCGAATACAATCTGCACGGTACAGCACCTCCCGGAATCAGAATCAAATTAGTAATTAGCAATTAGCAATGAATCATTAGCGGTGGATTGCCGCCCGGTGGGCGGCTCAGAAAATTGGGGCAAGGTAGCATATAAAGGCTGATTCTATATTCGCAGACTATCACGCAAAAGCCGCGAAAAACCGCAGATTTGATCGTGCCACGGGCACACCGCCATTATTTTTAACTATTCTCTCATATACGCGTAAGCCAGCTCACGCGTATACGACGTACACCGGCCCCACAAAGTAGTGCTGGAAGAGCAGCACAGCGCCAAAAACGGCATAGCAGGCGCACAGCGGGGTGATGGCCGCTTCGGCCTTTTCTTCCGTGATGGCGGGGCGGATGGTTTTGCGCAGCAGTACGGCCAGGGCGGGCAGCAATGCCAGCCAGACGCAGAGGAAATACCGCGCCTGCAGCCCCACAATGCGCACCATGCCCACCGGGGTATAGGTGATATACATGGCTGCCATGGCACCGGCGGCGTACACCAGCGCCAGCAGCGCCGTCCCGCCCACGCGGCGGGTGGGGAACGCATCGGCGCGTTTTGGCTGCGCAGCAGCCAGCAGGGCGGCCAACAGCAGCACCAGCGGGCCGGTCAGGTTCAAAAAGCTGATGGGCAGGTCCTTCCAGCCGAACAGGCCGAGCTGCCCAATAAAGAAATCATTCTCTCCCAGGGTCCCCCAGAATGCAGCAATGGTCCGCAGAGGGTTGCGCAGCACAAAGGCCAGCTGTTCACCGCCGTTTACCGTGCTGCCGCCCTGGCGCTCAATGATGGGATAGTTATAGCGGAACGCCGTTCCGTACCATTCCGTCAGCAGGGTAACGGCCATAGCACCGCCAAAGCCGCCCAGCGCCCACAGCGGGCGGCGTCCCTTGGCGTGCCATTCCCGCTTTGCCACCAAAAAGATGGGCAGGACCCACAAAAGGTTCAGGTACGGTTTGGCGATATTGACAAAGATGCAGGCGGCGGTGTAAATGCCCGCCGTTTGGGTGTTCCACTCCTTGCGGGTCAGCAGGGCAAGCATCAGGTAATAGCAGCCCAGCAGGGTTGCATCATAGCTCAGCGACGACCCCATAAACAGCGACATCGGCAGCAGCATAATGGCCGCAAAGGCCGGGCGGTAACGCTCCGCTTTGGCCAGCGCCAACGCGCACAACAGCGTGTAGGCCAGCAGGTTGACGATGCGCCCGCCATATAGGCAGCCCAGCGCGCCAAAGCCAAGCAGGCGTGCCAGCGCCATACCGACCGCACCCGGCAGGAATGGAATGACCAGAAAGCTGACCGGCTCGCTGACCGGGTCCGGCACAGAATCCCGCACATCGTGCGCCAGGTACAGGGCAAAGCTGTCCGCCATGCTCTGCACTGCGCCTTCCTTGCCGTATTGCTTCAGGGCATAGCCCGCGGTGTTATAGGCTTTTTCCGCCCCGGTATCGGGGTCAGTGCCCACACCGGCAGAGGTATGCGCATTCACCCATGCACCGGGGAACGCTTCCAGCAGGTATGCCACATCGTCCGGGTAGGTGCGGGAAGCATCAAAATCAAAGTGCCCGGTGGAGATGGCATAGGTGCGCAGGTAATGGTCGGCTTCGTCCGGCGTTTGCAGCGGCGGGTTGGCAAATGCAAACAGCAGCCCGCACAAAAAGATGCACACGGCCCCTTTTGCCGCAAATCCTTTTGCAAACCGCCGCACACAATACCCGGCCAGCAGACATACTTCCAGAAAGGCCGCACACCCCAGTGTAACCACCAGGGGGGACACACGGTTATCCAGCCCAAAGAACACCCGCCAGTAATAGGCCCACAGCACGCCGCACACGGCGGCGCACAGCACAGCCAGCCCCCACCGCACAGCGGCGGGCAGCTTTTGTAATTTTATTGGCATAAAACTTCCTTACAACCGCCCTTACAGAATGTACTGGCCAACCTTGTACTGGTCCAGGTTGCCGCGCAGGAACTCAATGGTTTCGGCAAGGCCCTGTTCAAAGGTATACTGCGGTTTCCAATCGGTCAGGGTGCGCAGCTTGGTGGCATCGCCCAGCAAGCGGTTGACCTCGCTCTTTTCGGGGCGCAGGCGCTCGGCTTCGCAGACGATCCTGGCGCTGGGGTTGATCTGGGCAATCAGCTCATTGGCCAAATCGCCGATGGAATGTTCCGCGCCGGTGGCAATGTTGATTTCCTGGCCAATGGCGGCATCGCAGTCCGCAATGGCCATAAAGCCGTGGGCGGTGTCCTTGACATAGTTAAAGTCGCGTGTGGGGGTCAGGCTGCCCAGCTTGATCTCCTGCTGGCCGGCCAGCAGCTGGGTGATGATGGTGGGGATGATGGCGCGGCCGCTCTGGCGCGGGCCATAGGTGTTGAAGGGGCGCACAATGGAAACCGGCAGGTCAAAGCTGCGGTAAAAGCTTTCGGCCAGGCGGTCCGCGCCGATCTTGGTGGCAGAGTAGGGGCTCTGGCCCTGGAACGGGTGGTGCTCGTCAATGGGCACATACTGGGCGGTGCCGTACACTTCGCTGGTGGAAGTAACCATCACGCGCTGGGTGCCCAGCTCGCGGGCGGCGTTCAGCACGTTCAGGGTGCCCTTGATGTTGGTATCCACATAACTGTCCGGGCTGTGGTAGCTGAACGGAATGGCAATCAGGGCAGCCAGATGGAACACGCGCTCCTGCCCGCGCATGGCAGTACGCACGCCGTTGGGGTCACGTACATCGCCCATAAAGATATCCATTTCATTGCGGATCTCCGGGGGCAGGGTATCGATCCAGCCCAGGGAACCAAACGAGTTATACAGGCAGAAAGCACGCACTTTCTCGCCGCTTTTTACCAGCTCTTCGGCCAGATGGCTGCCGATAAAGCCATCGGCACCGGTCACCATAACGGTATGGGACATTGTAAAAACACTCCTTTTTATATGGCAATACCGCCCGCAGGGCAGAACAATCCAATTATTACAAAATAGTATAACCGATTTGCGGCCTGATTTCAACCAATGCCCCGCCCAGCGTGCAAAAAAGTGCCGGGGCTGCCGCGGATCGGGTAGGCCTACATTAAATTTATATAAAGATTATTCCGTTTGTATCAAAGAGTTCGGCAATATGTTATAATAGGACAAATACAGTGCTGGGCCGCCTTGCCGCATTCCCTGCCCTGTAGTGGAAAGGAGCCTGCACCCATGCCGCAACGCGAACCTGCCCTGCGTTGGCTGCGGGACTGCGCCCTGACCGCATTGGTCCTTGCGCTGTGTACGCTGACAAGCTGGGTATTTTTCCGGCTGGATTTTGTTTCTTCCAACTATATCCTGACCTATATCCTGGGCGTCATGTATATCAACGTCTTTACATCGGGGTTGGTGTACGGCGTTGTGGCTTCGCTGTTCTCGGTGATGCTGGTCAACTATATGTTTATTGACCCCTTTATGCAGTTCCGCATCCGGTCAGACGACATGGTAACGGCAGTGGTCATGCTCTGCGTTTCGCTGCTCTGCTCCTCGCTGACGGGGCGTATCAAGGTACAGGCCGCCCAAAGCGAGCGCAAAGCCTATGCTTCGCAGGTGCTGCTGGAAGCCAGCCGCAGCCTGTTGGGGGCCGAGGACCCTGACACCATTCTGCGGATAACGGCCACCCAGCTGGGCAAGCTGTTGGAGCGCCCGGTCTGCTTTGCCCCCGCACCGGAGCACATTGCACCGGGAACCCTGATTCTGCCCCCTCCCGCCCAGACGGATTACCGCAGTTGCCCGGCGCTGCATGAGTTCAGCACCTATGAGCACAATCTGGCATTATCCATCCTGGATGTGTGTTCCCTGGCGCTGGAAAAAGAAGCCTCCAACCGCGCCCGGCGCGAAATTGAGGAAGCCGCCCGCCAGGAACAGCTGCGCGCCAACCTGCTGCGCAGCATCAGCCATGACCTGCGCACCCCGCTGACAAGCATTTCCGGCAACGCGCTGATTTTGACCGAGAAAAATCCCCTGCTGACCGAGGAAAAGCGCCGGGAGCTTTCTGCCGCAATTTATGAGGACGCCAACTGGCTGAACCATCTGGTGGAAAATCTGCTTTCCATCACCCGGATGGAGAACGGCCAGGTAAACCTGCGCATTCAGCCGGAGCTGATTCAAGACATTTTTGACGATGTACTGGCTCATTTAGACCATGACGCCGCCAGCCACACCATTGTGACCAACGTGGCGGATGACCTGCTGATGGCCGATATGGACGCCCAGCTGATCGAGCAGGTGCTGGTGAACCTCATCAACAACGCCATCAAATATACCCCCGAACATTCCCGCATCGAGCTTTTCGCCGCGCCGGAGGGTAAATTTGTCCGCATCTGCGTAACGGATGACGGCCCCGGCATCCCGGAAGAAAGCCGGGACAAGCTGTTTGATATGTTTTATACCCTTGGCAAAACCCGCAGCGATGGCCGCCGCGGGCTGGGTCTTGGGCTGGCCTTGTGCCGTTCCATTGTTGCCGCCCATGGCGGTGTGATCGATGTACAGAACGCTGCACCGCACGGTGCCTGCTTCCGTTTTACACTCCCGCGAACTGAGGTGACCCTGTATGAATAAACCGCTGATCCTTGTGGTGGAGGATGACCCGGCTGTTGCACGGCTGATCTCCACCACACTGGAAACCCGCAATTATCAGTACCACCGTGTACAGAACGGAGCCGGTGCCCTGTTGGAAGCTGCTTCGGCACGGCCGGATGTAATTTTGCTGGACCTTGGCCTGCCGGATATGGACGGTATTGATGTGATCCGCAAGATTCGCGGGTGGAGCAACGTGCCCATTCTGGTGGTTTCGGCCCGCAGTGATGATACCGACAAAGTATCCGCCCTGGATGCCGGTGCAGATGATTACCTGACCAAGCCGTTCAGCGTAGAGGAGCTTTTGGCCCGGCTGCGCGTGGCGCTGCGCCGTGTGCGGTATGATACTTCCCGCGCAGGTGACCAGGCCAGCATATACGAGAACGGAGAACTGCGCATTGACTATGCCGCAGGCTGTGTGTACCGCGGCGGAACGGAGATTCACCTGACCCCCATTGAGTACAAGCTGATCTGCGTGCTGGCCAAGAACACCGGCAAAGTGCTGACCCACAACTATCTGCTGAACGAAGTCTGGGGCAGCCCGGCCGCATCGGATACGCCGTCCCTGCGCGTATTTATGGCAACGCTGCGCAAAAAAATTGAGGAAGACCCCAGCCACCCCCGCTATATCCAGACCCACATCGGCGTTGGCTACCGCATGATCCGCCAGTAAAGTTTGTGGCAACACCGCACAATTCCCGCCTTGCGGCTTAAGCACCGCTCCGGCAGCTGCGGCACGGCATCTGCGTTGCCAAAAT
>PPYF01114890.1_pt1 | contig 11254 bp, 10 predicted proteins | sample 1559871 | NCBI WGS metagenome assembly PPYF01 (sample SAMN08240021, study PRJNA423297) | Human gut metagenome, whole genome shotgun sequencing project. | reverse complement strand
GTGATGGAGTAGGTGGGGATGGGGTACTGGAAGCCCCGGCCGTCGGCGTCGCCCTCGGTCATGATCTCGATGAACGCCTTGTTCACCATGTCCATTTCCTTCTTGCAGTCGCCGTAGGTGAAGTCCTGCTCCTTGCCGCCCACGATGGCGGGGAGGTTCTCCAGATCCTTGGGCACGGTCCAGTCCAGGGTGATGTTGGAGAAGGGGGCCTGAGTGCCCCAGCGGGAAGGCGTGTTGACGCCGAAGACGAAGGACTGGATGCACTGCTTGACTTCCTTCTGGGTGAGCTTGTCCACCTTGACAAAGGGGGCAAGATAGGTATCGAAGGAGCTGAACGCCTGGGCGCCGGCCCACTCGTTCTGCATGATGCCCAGGAAGTTCACCATCTGGTTGCACAGAGTGGAAAGGTGGCTTGCCGGGGTGGAGTTGATCTTGCCGGGGATCCCAAGGCCCTGCTGGATCAGCTGCTTGAGGCTCCAGCCGGCGCAGTAGCCGGTGAGCATGGAGAGGTCATGGAGATGGATGTCGCCGCTCTTGTGGGCATTGGCAATCTCAGGATCATAGATCTCGCTGAGCCAGTAGTTGGCGGTGATGGCACCGGAGTTGGAGAGGATCAATCCGCCCACGGAATAGGTGACCGTGGAGTTCTCCTTCACCCGCCAGTCGTTGATGTGCAGGTAGTTGTTCACCAGCTCCTTGTAGTCCAGCACGGTGGAGTTCAGGTTGCGGATCTTCTCCCGCTGCTTGCGGTAGAGGATATAGGCTTTGGCCACATCGGCGTAGCCGGCCTCGGAGAGGACCTTCTCCACGCTGTCCTGGATGTCCTCCACGGTGATCTTGCCGTCGGAGATCTTCTCCTGATAATCCGCCGTTACTTTCAGGGCCAGCAGATCGATGATATCGGGATTGTACTCCTTGTTGGTGGCTTCAAAGGCCTTGGTAATGGCCATGCTGATCTTGGAAAGATTGAACTCGGCGATTTTGCCGTCACGCTTCACTACCTGATACATGAAGACCCCTGCTTTCTCTCGTATTTTCCGGTGCGCTGCGTTTCCGGCAAGCGCCTGTAGATAACATTCTATCATATCCTGCGGGGAAGTCAATGCGGTTGGGACACAAGATATTGGGTTTCTTTTCGTAAAAAATGCTGAATGCTCACTAGATTTAGTCTATACCCCGAAGGTTGACTTCCCCGAAGAAGGGGCGGAGCAACAGGGAGAAATCGCGCATTTCCTGGGGGGTAAAGGGGCTGCATCCGCTGCCCACCAGGTTTCCGGAGTCCACAAAGGCCTGCAGAAAGTACCGGGGAGAGCTCTCCAGCCACCGTCCGATGGCCAGGAGATCCTCCGGGGTGTGGAACTCCCGAACCAGGGTGGTGCGGAACTCGAAGTCCACGCCGCTTTGCCGCAGCAGCTTCACGCTCTCGGCCACCGGGGCGGTGTCCAGCCCGGGGATGCCGCAGGTAATGGGATACTTTTCCGGCGCGTTCTTGATGTCCATGGCCACGTAGTCCACCAGTCCCTCCTCCAAAATGGCCGAGAGCCGGTCGGGAAAGAAGCCGTTGGTGTCCAGTTTCACTGCAAAGCCCATCTGCCGGATCTTCCGCAGGAAGTCTGCCGCGTCGGGCTGCAGCAGAGGTTCGCCGCCGGAGAGAACCACGCCGTCCAGCAGCTTGGTACGGGTGGCGAGAAAGGAGAGGGCCGCCTCCTCGCCTAGTTCCGGCGTCTCATCCAGCCGTGTTACCAGCAGGGCGTTGTGGCAGAAGGGACAGCGCAGGTTGCACCCGCCGGTGAACACGGTAGCCGCCAGTTTGCCAGGGTAGTCCACCATGGCCAGTTTTTGCAGTCCGCATAGATACATTGTACCCGCCCCTTCCAAATTCACCAGATGTTGTTATTCTATCGCAGAAATACCACAATATCAAGTGATATGTGCAACAGGCAGGTGGAAAATCCCACGGGGTCTGGTTGATGAAAGTGAAGCCGAGCTGTGCGCGGGCGGCCGCCGGAGCGGCAGCAATCGGTACGTTATGACCCCGGGCACAAGACGAAAAAAGTCCCCCGGCAGCTTCAGCTGCCGGGGGACTTTGCATGAAGATTCGTGGCTCAGCTCTGGCGGAACCGGGAGAGGAAGTCTTTCGTCTCTTGGCGCTGGGGGTTGCCGAAGACCTCGGCGGGAGCGCCTTCCTCGCAGATGACGCCCTGGTTCATGTACACCACATGGGTGGAGACGTCCCGGGCGAAGGCCATCTCGTGGGTCACCACCAGCATGGTCATGCCCTCATTGGCCAGGGCCTGCATGACGGTGAGGACTTCACCCACCATCTCCGGATCCAGAGCGGAGGTGGGCTCGTCAAAGAGCAGCACTTCCGGATCCATGGCCAGGGCCCGGGCGATGGCCACCCGCTGCTTCTGGCCGCCGGAGATCTGCCGGGGCTTGGCGTTGATATAGGGAGCCATGCCCACCTTTTCCAGATAGTTCATGGCACTCTTGCGGGCGTCCTCCCGGTTCTTTTTGAGAACCTTCACCTGGCCCACCATGCAGTTTTCCAGCACGGTCATGTTGTTGAAGAGGTTAAAGGACTGGAACACCATGCCCACATGGGAGCGGTAGTTGGCGGCATTGACGCCCCGGCCGGCCACGTCCTGGCCGTGGTAGAGGATCTCCCCGGAGGTGGGGGTTTCCAGCAGGTTGATGCACCGCAGCAGGGTGGATTTGCCGGAGCCGGAGGCTCCGATGATGGAGATGACATCTCCCTTGTCCACAGTGAAGTCGATATCCCGTAGTACCTGGTTGGTGCCGAACGCCTTGGAGAGGTGCCGGACCTCTAAAATCAGTTCACCCATATCAGCGATCTCCTCTCGTGCTGCCGTTGCGGTTTTTCAGGGCCTGCTTGGTGCGCTCCCGGTACTCCTTGCCGTGCTCGTCGAAGGGGGTGCCCCGGTCCGGATGGCTGTAAGTCCCGGCGGTCATGGTCAGGGGATCCGTCTGCACCAGTTCGTAGCTGTCGGAGCCGTCCAGCAGCTTTTCGATCCACCGCAGGGCGAAGGAGGCGATGAGGGTCATGGTGAGATAGCCCACCATTTCGATGGCCGCGGAGGGAAAGTACATGTTGTTGACGCCCACGATGTAGCGGTGGGCGGCGAAGAACTCCGTGAAGGAGATGATGAACATGACGGAGGAGTCCTTGATGTTGATAATGAAGTTGTTGCCGATCTGGGGAATGATATTGCGGATGGCCTGGGGCAGAATAACGGAGGTCATGGTCTGCACGTGGGTCATGCCGATGGCCTTGGCGCCCTCCGTCTGGCCCGGGTCAATGGAGATGATGCCGCCCCGGACGGATTCGGCCATGTAGGCGCCGGTGTTGATGGACACCACGATGATGGAGGCCAGCCAGATGCCGCTGTTGCCGGAGAAGGCCACCTGTCCGTCGGTGAAATAGGGCAGGCCGTAGTAAATGAACACGGCCTGGAGCACCATGGGGGTGCCCCGGAAGACCTCCACATAGATCCGTACGATCACCCGCACCAGCTTCAAAAAGAAGCGCTTGACGGGAGGATCATTCTTGGCGTAGGGGATTGTGTTGAGGATGCCGCACACCAGGCCGATGATGCAGCCGATCACCGTGGCGACAACGGCCAGGATGATGGTGTTTTTGATGCCGTTCCAGTACATGGGAGAGTACTTGGTCCAGAGTACGACGATGTCCTGACCCAGCTCCAACAGCTTTTCCATGGATGGGATTCGCTCCTTTCGTTAAAGACACGGCAGCCTCCAGCCCCGTTCAGGGCTGGAGGCACGTGTGTAAAATTACAGGTCTGCCGGGAACTTAGACCTCAGGCTGGACGGCGATGGCCTCGTCCATCAGGGTATTGAAGTCATCCTCGGTCATGGTGGAGAGGACGGCGTCGATGGCGTCCTTGAGGGCGGTGTTGCCCTTCTGGACGGAGATGCCGATGTTCACGTTCTCGGCCCGCTCCTCCTCGGTAGCAAACTGGAAGTCGCCGTCAGTGCCGGAGAAGTTCAGGATCACCAGGTTGTCGTCCTTGGCCACAGCGCCCATGGCGGTGGGCATGTCGGTGCAGATGAAGTCCACGGTGCCGGTCTGCAGCTGCATGATCATGGCAGGAGCGGTCTCGGCGGGAGCCAGCAGGTTGGCGTTTTCAATCTGGGGCAGGCAGGAGTCATACCAGATGGTGCCGGACTGGGCGGTGCAGGTGCCGCCGGCCAGATCTGCAATGGAGGTAGCGGAGGCATAGGGGCTGTCCTTGGTGGTCACGCACACGATGGTGGCGTAGTAGTAGGGGCCTGCCATGTCCACCTCGGCCATACGGTCAGCAGTCATGGACTGGCCGGCGATGTTGGCGTCCATGGTGCCGGCCTGGACAGCGGGAGTCAGGGAATCCCATGCACTGGAGACGACCTCCAGCTCCCAGCCGTAGGCGTCGCAGATCTTCTGAGCGATCATGACGTCATAGCCGTTGGCATAGGCGCCGGGCACATTGGAGATGGGCACAGCGCCGTTGGAATCATCCATCTGGGTCCAGTTGTAGGGAGCATAGGCGCACTCCATACCCACGGTGAACACGCCGTCCTCCAGGCCGGGGATGTCGCTGGTATCGGTCTGCGTCTCGGTACCCTCAGTCTGGGTGGGCTCCTCGTCGGTGGTGGTCTCGGTGGTGTCGCTGCCGCCGCAGGCGGTCAGGGACAGGGCCATGCACAGGGCCAGCAGCAAAGTTACAAATCTTCTCATCTTCGTCACCTTTCCAAAAAATTGATTGTTGCGGCGTGAAAAAACCGGTTCTCCCGCCGTCCGCCGCTGGGGCCGGAGAACAAAAAATGAACCGCTTTGTCAAGCGGTCCATGGAAAAGGCGGAATGACGCAAGGATTCCGACAGCCATTGATAGCGCTTCACAAAGTCTTGTGACAGTCCGGCGGGTATTTCCCGACGGCCCAGCGCCCCGGAGCCAGGCAGCTCCAAAACACTTCGGCGATGTTCCCTTTCCCGCCCGGCGGCTGCCTGGCCTTGCCGGAGGGTACTGATGAACCTCGCGCCTCTATCTAAGCGATTCAATTTTGAGGGCATCATACCACCGGAAAGGAGCGCTGTCAACGGGCAGAATTGGAAATATTGGAAATTTTGTGCATCCTGTCGGGAAAAACCGCAAAAAAAGCCGTTGCGTCTGTGGGAAGGGCATGGTAGTGTAGAGCCAGACGCCAAAAGAAAGGAAGTTTTTCGTGCAGAATTTTGAACTGGCCATTCTGGACGCTATCCAGGCCCATCTTCGCTGCGGCTTTCTGGATGCGGTGCTGCCTGCCGTCAGCTGGACCTGCAACCACGGAGAGCTGTGGATTTTGCTGGCGGTGGTGCTGGTGCTCTTCCGCAAGACCCGCCGCCAGGGCTGGAGCGTGGGATGCGCCCTGGTGTTGGACCTCATCTGCTGCAATCTGATCCTCAAGCCCCTGGTGGGCCGCATCCGGCCCTTTGCGGTGAATACCGCCGTGGAACTGTTGACGGCCCCTCCTCTGGATGCCTCTTTCCCCTCAGGACACACGGCGGCCTCTTTCGCGGCGGTATTTGCGCTCAAGGCCAGCGGCTCCCGGCTGTGGAAGCCCGCCCTGGCAGTTGCGGTGGTCATCGCCTTTTCCCGGCTGTACCTGTACGTCCACTGGCCCAGCGACGTGCTCTGCGGAGCGCTGCTGGGCGCAGCTCTGGGGTATGCCGGCGCGTATCTGGTGAAAGTCCTTTACCACCGGACGGGACGCCTTCCCTAAAAAACACCAGCCGCGGACGCAATGCCGTCCGCGGCTGGTGCGCTGTTTTTGGGAAAAATCAGTGCTGGGTGCCGTCCTCCTCGCCGGGGTGGAGGAACTTGCGGATGGCGAAGATCCCCGCCACGGCGCCTACCCCCAGGAGGGTATCCAGGGAGCTGCCGTGGGTGACGATCATCTGCCGGGCGATGGTGAAGAGCAGCACGTCGATGACAGAGGCGGCGGTGTGGAGAGCCAGCATCTTCACAAACTCCAGTCCCATCACCAGCAGCAGCGCTCCCGAGAGGAAATCTCCCACGGAGAAACTCTCCGGCACGGCGGTGAGGTCCGCGGCAGTCTGATAGAACAGCATGACGGCGCCGGCCACGATGACCACCAGAATGGCGGCGGCCAGCACCAGTTCCAAAATCCGGGTGATTTTCAAAAGCAGGGTGTGGGGATCTTTCATGGGAGTCTCCTTTTGTGGGAAAATGTATGGATTCAGTTTATCAGAAATCCCGCCGCCGTCAAGGCCCGCCTTGCGCAAAGGCAAAACTTGGGGTATACTATTTTAATCTGTGAATTCATTCCAGGAGGCAATCCCATGAAGCTCATGGCCATTGACGGCAACAGCATCATCAACCGGGCCTATTACGGCATCCGCCCCCTTACCACCCGGGACGGGCTCTATACCCACGCCGTGTTCGGCTTTCTCACCACGCTGCTGCGGCTGCAGGAGGAGGAGAAGCCCGACGCGGTGTGCGTCACCTTTGATGTCCACGCCCCCACCTTCCGCCACACGGCGGACGAGGCGTACAAGGCCACCCGCAAGCCCATGCCGGAGGAGCTGCGCGTGCAGATGCCGGTGCTCAAGGAGGTTCTGGATGCCCTGAACATCCCCCGCTATGAGCTGGAGGGATGGGAGGCGGACGACCTGCTGGGCACCATTTCCCGCAAGTGTGAGGCATCGGACTGGGAGTGCGTGGTGGTGACGGGGGACAAGGACTCCCTGCAGCTCATCACCGACAAGACCAAGGTGAAGCTGGTGTCAACCCGCATGGGCCAGACCACTACCAAGGACATGACTCCGGCGGCCTTCCGGGAACAATACGGCTTCGATCCCATCCACATGATCGACCTCAAGGCCCTCATGGGGGACGCCTCCGACAACATCCCCGGCGTCCCCGGTGTGGGAGAGAAGACCGCCATGGATCTCATCCAGAAGTATGGCAGCATCGAGACCCTCTACGAGAAGATGCCGGACATCGAGGCAAAGCCCGCCGCCATCCGAAAACTGGCCGCTGGGGAGGAGAGCGCCCGCCATTCCTATTGGCTGGCCACCATTGCCACCGACGCGCCGCTGGAGTTCCGCCCGGAGGACAATCTGGTGCGTGACCCCGGCCCGGCGGCGTACCCCCTCTTTTTGCGCCTGGAGTTCACCAAGCTCATCGAGCGCTTCGGCCTCACGGCAGAAACTGCCGCCCAGGCGGCGGAGAAAAAAGCCGCGGACTTTACCGTGACAGTGGAGCAGGTGACGGAGCCGCAGCAGGCGGGGCAGATGCTCTCCCTGTGGCGGAAAGCGGATCACGTGGCCCTGCTGGCCCTGCCGGAACTCACCGGCGTGTCGGTGGTGTGCGGGACCGGGGAGACGACTGCCCTGACGGCGGAGCTGTTCTTCGACCAGTATCAGGGGGATTGGAATGGCCTTTTGCGGGCGTTGTTCTCCGCCGATATCAAAAAGGTCTCCCACAACGTCAAGGACCTCATGCGCACGCTCCTGGAAAATGGACTCCCTGCTGAGGGCTTCATCTTTGACACAGCCCTGGCGGCCTACCTGCTGGACGCAACGGCGGGAAGCTACGACTTGGCACGCCTCTTTGTGACTTATTACAATGAGGAGCTGCCCAAGCCTCTCCATCTGGAAAAGGACGCCTTCTCCCTGCTGGGAGACCCGGCGGCGGCCCAGGCCAGCTTCGATCGATACGCCGCGGCGGTGGACGCCCTGTACGAAACACTGGTCCCCAAGCTCCGGGAGAAGGATCTGTGGGATCTGCTCCAAACGGTGGAGATGCCTCTTTGCCGGGTACTGGCGGAGATGGAGCTGGCCGGCTGCCGGGTGGATGCCCGGGCTCTGGCCACCTTTGGAGAGCTGCTCTCCGCCCGGGCCGGGGAGATTCAGCAGCGGATCTATGATATGGCGGGGGAGGAGTTCAACATCAACTCCCCCAAGCAGCTGGGGGGAATCCTCTTTGACAAGCTGGGCCTGCCCCACGGCAAGAAGACGAAGACCGGCTGGTCCACCAATGCCGACGTGCTGGAAAAGCTCCGTTATGAGGCCCCTATCGTGGGGGCGGTGCTGGAGTACCGCCAGCTTACCAAGCTCAAGTCCACCTATGCCGACGGTTTGCTCAAGGCCATGGACAGCGACGGCAGGGTGCGTACCTCTTTCCAGATGACGGTGACCGCCACCGGCCGCCTGAGCTCCACGGAGCCCAATCTCCAGAACATTCCCACCCGCACGGACCTGGGCAGTGAGATCCGCAAGATGTTCATTCCCGCCGATGGGTGTGTGCTGGTGGATGCGGACTACTCCCAGATCGAGCTGCGGCTCCTGGCCCACATCTCCGGCGATGAGGGGATGCGGGAGGCTTTCCTCTCCGGCGGGGACTTTCACGCCGAGACGGCGGCCAAGGTGTTCCATGTGGCGCCCCAGGACGTGACCCATGAGATGCGCCGCCGGGCCAAGGCGGTGAACTTCGGCATCGTCTACGGCATCTCCGCCTTTTCCCTGAGCCAGGACATCGGCTCCACGGTGGCGGAGGCCAAGGCGTATATGGAGGCATATTTTGCCACCTTCCCCGGTGTGCGGAAGTATATGGACACCGTGGTGGAAAAGGCCCGGGAGACAGGCTTTGTGGAGACACTGTTCCACCGGCGGCGGGATCTGCCGGAGCTCACCTCCTCCAACCGCAACCTGCGCGCCTTCGGTGAGCGGGTGGCGCTGAATATGCCCATCCAGGGTACGGCAGCGGACATCATGAAGCTGGCTATGATCGCCGTGTGGCGGCGGCTGAAAGATGACCTGCCCCAGGCCCGGCTGGTGCTCCAGGTTCACGACGAACTGATCGTGGAGTGCCCGGAGGCGGATGCCCCGGAGGTGGCCCGGATCCTGGCCGAGGAGATGGAGCGGGTGGTGACCCTTTCCGTGCCCCTGACAGCGGAAGCCCACTGGGGCAAAAACTGGCTGGAAGCCAAGGATTGAGCCGGGAAGCGGAACAAAATCCAAGTTGCCGCCTGCGGGCGGAGAGGAGAAAACGATGAGAGAACAAATGCATGTGCGTATCGTGCCCATGAATGCCGACCATCTGGACGAGATCGCAGAGCTGGAGCAGGTCTGTTTTTCCACCCCCTGGTCCCGGAACATGCTGGCAGAGGAGCTGGACAACGCCTGCTCCGCCTTCCTGGTGGCTCTAGACGACGGGGGCCACGTGGCGGGCTATGCCGGCTTGCAGGTGATTTTGGACGAGGGTTATATCACCAATGTGGCGGTGCAGCCGGAGTATCGCCGTCAGGGAGTGGCGGGGCAGCTGCTGGCGGTGTTTTTGAACTTCGCCAAAGGCAATCACCTGGCCTTTTTGACGTTGGAGGTGCGGGCATCCAATTACGGTGCCATCGCCCTTTACGGCGGGCTGGGCTTTCGCAGTGTGGGTCGCCGGAAGAATTACTATGAGCATCCCAAGGAGGATGCCATCATCATGACGAAGGAGTTTGACTATGGAGCTGAAGCTGCCAACGCCGGAACAGCTGGAGACGGTGTATGACGCCCATCTGAAAGTTTCTTTCCCGGCGGCGGAATTGAAGCCCCTGCGGATCATCCGCCGGATGCTGGAGGATGGGTATTACCGGCCCTGGTGCCTCTTTGACGGATCGGAGATCGTGGGGGAGTGCTTTTTGTGGCTGGGAGACCCGGGCTGGGCGCTGCTGGATTATCTGTGCGTTTCCCCCCGCTGCCGCAATGGGGGCGTGGGGGCGCTGCTGATCGGGAAGATGCTGGAGGCGGAGTCGGGTATGGTGATCCTGGGGGAGAGTGAGATGCCGGAATACGCACCGGACCCCGACATGGCCCGGCGGCGGCTGGGATTTTATGCCCGCAACCACGCCCGGCTGGCCGGGTACGATACGGAGATGTTCGGCGTGCCCTACAAGACACTGTATTGGGCGGAGCAGCCCATGGCGGATCGGCGGCTCATGGAGGCTCACCGGGATATCTATTTGAAGCGGTTCTCCCCGGACAAATACGCCCGGTATGTGCGCATCCCCCGGGCGCCCGGCGCCAAGCCGCTGCCCAAAGTGGCCTGGAACGAATGAAAGAGAGGGAATAGACCCAATGAAGATCCTTGCATTTGAGTCCTCCTGTGACGAGACTGCCGTGGCGGTGGTGGAGGACGGCCGCAGAGTGCTCTCGGATATGGTGGCCTCCCAGGCGGATATGCACGCCCTTTACGGCGGCGTGGTGCCGGAGATCGCCTCCCGCAAGCACGTGGAGGTCATCGCCGCCCTGACGGAGCAGGCTCTGGCCCAGGCAAACTGCACCCGGCAGGATATCGACGCTGTGGCAGTCACCTATGCCCCAGGGCTGATCGGCGCGGTGCTGGTGGGGCTGAGCTTCGCCAAGTCCATGGCATACGGGCTGGGAGTGCCGTTGATCCCGGTGCACCATGTCCGAGGCCATATCGCCGCCAATTACCTGGCCTTCCCGGAGCTGGAACCGCCCTTCCTGGCTCTGGCCATCTCCGGCGGCAATACGCTGCTGGTGGATGTGGCTGATTACACGGATATGCACATCCTGGGGGCAACCCGGGACGACGCTGCCGGCGAGTGCTTTGACAAGGCTGCCCGGGTGTTGGGGCTGCCCTATCCCGGCGGAAAGCCTATGGACGATTTGGCGCAGGGCTCCAAAGGCGGCGTGTACCAGCTGCCTCATGTCCATGTGAACGGTGCGGAGCTGGATATGAGTTTTTCCGGGTTGAAAACCGCGGTGGTGAACCTGGCTCACCATGCCCAGCAGGTAGGCCAGGAGCTGGATCGGGCAGCCCTGGCCCGGGACTTTGCCCAGGCGGTCAGCGATGCCTTGGTGCCCCGTGCCATGGCGGCGGCCCGTCAGGCGGGACGCAAGGTGATCGTAGCTGCCGGCGGCGTAGCGGCCAATAGTATCATCCGTGGCGACCTGGAGGCAGCCTGCCGCCGGGAGGGGTGCCGGCTGTATCTGCCGCCGCTGAAGCTGTGCGGGGACAACGGCGCCATGATCGGTGCCCAGGGGTATTACGAGTATCTGGCCGGGCACACAGCGGGGATGGAACTCAATGCTTACGCTACCCGGGACATCTCTCAGGGTGCGTGAGGAGAAAACGGACAAGGGGAGCAGCGCTTTAAGCGCCGCTCCCCTTGCATTTTTGCATATTTGAAAAACAGATGAGATTGCATGTAAAGCGTTTAAGC
>PPYF01221717.1_pt1 | contig 11255 bp, 8 predicted proteins | sample 1559871 | NCBI WGS metagenome assembly PPYF01 (sample SAMN08240021, study PRJNA423297) | Human gut metagenome, whole genome shotgun sequencing project. | reverse complement strand
ACTCTGCCGTGTGCAGCAGCATGGATCGGTATTCCCCCAAACGCTGCTGTCCCGCCTGATTCAGCTTGGGTTCGGCATCCAGATACAAAACTGCTATATCTTCAAACCCCAAAGCCTTTGCCAGCGCCACACCCACCGTAACGCGGGGTTCGCGCTCGCCGGCCTCCCACGACATCAAGGCACGTGTGGTCACGGCCTTCTCGGATTCCGGCAGGAACTGCTGCATTTTCTGTACGACCATCTTGCGGGTCATCTTTTGCGCCTCACGCGCGGCACGTATACGCATATTCCAGTTGCTCACGGTATATCACCTCGACTATATTGTACCGCTTCTGGTATGTAAAGTCAAGTGTACCATTACACGGATTTTCGTTTATAGCCATGTAAAACGCACTTGAAAGTGAAACATTGTGGTGCTACAATAGGCGTATAGGAGGTGGGAACAATATGGGACAGCGGCATATACTGCATTGCGATTGCAACTGCTTTTACGCAAGCGTTGAAATGCAGGAACACCCGGAACTGCGCGGGAAAAGCATTGCGGTCTGCGGTGACCCGGAAGCACGACACGGCATTGTACTTACCGCCAGTTATCCTGCCAAGCGTATGGGCGTGAAAACAGGGATGCCTATTTGGGAAGCCAAACAGCATTGCCGTGACTTAATTATTGTACCCGCCAGCTATGGAAAATACCAGAAGTACAGCGGCTATGTGCGAGAAGTTTTTAATGATTATACAGATCAAGTTGAATCCTTTGGGCTTGACGAAGCATGGCTGGATATAACCGGCAGCGTAGGGTTGTTCGGAAGCCCCGTCAAGATCGCAAAGGAAATCAGTGCGCGTATAAAGCGTGAATTGGGTATCACCGTTTCCATTGGTGTTTCTTTCAACAAAATTACCGCGAAACTCGGCAGTGACTACAAAAAGCCGGATGCTATCACAATTATTGAGCCGGAAAACTATAAGGAAATCGTATATCCGTTGCCTGCGGGAGATCTTTTGTATGTTGGTGCAGCCACACAGCGCAAGCTCGGCAATTACGGCATCCGCACCATCGGTCAGCTTGCGGAAATGAATCCTGAAGTCCTCAAGGGCTGGTTTGGCGTGATGGGTTATACGCTCTCGGCATTTGCGCGCGGATTGGACCAAACGCCGGTCGCCAAGCAGGATGCACATTCCGCCATTAAGAGTGTGGGCAACAGCGCCACCACGCCGCGCGATCTGACTACGGACGAAGATGTATGGCTGATGCTGGTGCTGCTTTCCGAAAGCGTTGCCATGCGTATGCGCGACCTCGGCAGCAAGTGCAATGTGGTGGAGATTTATGTGCGGGATAATGAACTGTCCGGCTTTACGCGCCGTCGAAAGCTGGATAGCCCCACCAATGTGAGCATCGAAATTGCCCGCATTGCCTTTGATTTATTCAAGCGCAATTACTCGTGGCCAAAGCCCCTGCGTGGTATCGGTGTGCGCGGTGCCGACTTGTGCCCCGCGGATTGCGCAGTGCAATTAGGCTTTTTCTCCAATGAGGAAAAGCGCGAGAAGCTGGAGCACATCGACAAAGCAGTGGACACCCTGCGCCAGCGATACGGTTACCGCAGTGTACAGCGGGCGGTCGTATACACAGACCCCGTTTTGGGCGGCATTAACGCCTACGATGACCATAATATTCACCCGGTTGGGTACTTTCATACAGCTTGAGGAGGCACCATAATGGTACAAAGAGAGAAGCGATATGTGGCAGTCGATGTACGCTTCAGCACCGAGGGACGATTGCGACCCTTGCAGATTATTTTTGATAAAGGGCAGGTCTACAAAATCGACAAGATCAAGGACATCTGCCGCCGTGCTGCTGACGTGGGCGGTGTTGGGGACCGGTATACCTGTATGATTCAAGGCAAAGAGCGCGAGTTATGGTTTGAAGATGGACGGTGGTTTGTGGCGGCGAAGGTGATCAACGAAAAAACACATTAAGAAAATCATCCTGCCAGCCATCAGCCTGCTATCGCAGTTCTTCCAGATGATAAATGTAATCCAGCGATTTCAGTGCTTCTATAATCTCATGGTGCGTTTTATACTTCTTCAGTTCGCTGCTGCAAATTGTAACGGTAATCGTATATACGCTTAGTCCGGAGCCCACATAGGCGGGGTTCGATTCAATATCATCAATTCGCAGCCCTAAGCGGCGGCTGACTGTAACAAAGTCGCGCAGATACTCGATGTTTTTAAGCTCTAAATGGATTTCAAAGTGGTTGGAACGGTTCTTCAGATACACCTCAATGGTGGGAAACGCCGACAGGATACACAGAAGGAATGCAAACGAGGTAGTAAGCCCTTTGATTTGACCGCGTGAGCTAAAAAGAATTGATTTTCCGCTGATGGAAGCCGCTGAAATCATGGTGGCCGCAGACAAAATCGGTATGTCGATTGCCTGAGTCTGCATCAGGTATATGTCAAGTATCATGCAGATGGTAGATGAAAACGAAATCAGCACAAAGGTTCTAAGTCCAGCAGAATGTCGCTTGCTGGATCGTTCACAGCCTATAACGGAGGTCAGGAAAACGGCAAGGGCGATTCTCAGGCAGATGGAAAGCACGTTAATTTCCTGTGACCAACTGCCAAGGTGTTGCGCAATGGGGTCTGACATTTGAAGTGACATCAAAGTGTCCATATGTCTGCTTTCCTCCTTGTGTTTTGATACGATACTTGGGGGTAGCCTGTCAAGGCGTAATGTTCGTAAGCGGCCTCGTCATACGCCTGTTCATCCTCTAAAAAAGGATCGTTGTGCGCAGGCAATTCTTTTTGAATTGCCTGTATCTGGCGAATCAGGCGTTCGACCTCGTTTTCTGGTTCATGCTCGTCGCATTTGACCGTTTCAGTCACGATGTCATCCAACCTGTTGGAATACGACCCCGACAGGTACAGCGACAATTTTGCGCAAGCAGGTCCGATTAGTTCGTACAAGACGCTGGAGGCAAGGATAATTGTTTCCAGCGCGTCGCCCATTGCACCGCCCAAGGTGCGGGCTCCCATCGCGGCCAGTCCAATGGCAACGCCCGCCTGTGGAATTAAAGCCAGCCCAAGGTTGTTGCGAACTTTTTTGTTCTTTCCGGCAAGCAGGCAACCCAAGAAGGCGCCGCTGTATTTGCCGAGTATTCTTGTGACAAAGTAGACCACACCGACAGCCAGCAAAGAGGCCGAACCGATATGATCGGAGGAGCTGAAAATAGCACCCAAATCAAAGTTGAGACCAGACCGCACAAAGAACAGCAAGAGCAGCGGAGGGCTGAAGTAATTCAGCTGCTTAAAAAGCCTTTCGTCGTCGGAGGTATTGATGTAAATCATCGACATGGACATACAGCCCAGTAGCGACGAAACGCCCATCAGCGCACAAATTCCGCAGAATGCAAAGAGCAGCGCAATAGATACGATTAGGCGATTGTCGGTTGATCGCTTGTGAAGAAGAAACTTCAAAATCAAACCAAATACGCCGCCCAGCGCAAACGCGAACAGGTTCATTATTATCGGACGCAGCACATTTTGCGCCTGAAAATTGCCGGTCATGGAGGCCAAGGCGATGGAAATGGCGATGCTGTACGCGACAAGCCCCACCACATCGTCCAGTGCGACCACCTGCAGAAGGGTGTCTACAAAATCGCCCTTTGCGTGCGTCTGGCGAATCGTCATCATGGTAGACGCAGGTGCTGTGGCTGATGCCAGCGCGGCAAGAACGACGGAAAATACCATATCAAGACCAAGCACATAATGAGTAGCGATAAACACCGCAATGGATGCCAAGCACGCCTCAAGGAACGTAATAAGCAGCACCTTAACGCCGCTTTTTTTCAGTGTAGAAAAACGGAAGAACTCGCCCGTGCTGAATGCAATGAACGCCAAGGCGATGTCTGCAATGAAATCCATCCTCTCGATAAGACCTACCGGGATCAGGTTTAAGCAGTACGGACCCATCAAAATGCCGGCAACAATGTAGGCCGTGACATTGGGGAGTCTCAGGCGTTTGGTAATTCTTGTCATGGCAAACCCGCCAAATAACATTAAAGAAATCGATATAATCACTATCGAAACCGAGGATGTAATATTCAATTTTTCAATCAGGGGCGTGGTCACTGTCTCGCATTCCTTTCTTAAAAATCACTCGGTCAGGCATTCGCAGGCCAATTTCATACAATAAGATGTTATCCTTGTTCGTTTCTGAAATCTCGCACTGCTTTTGCGTTATCTGAGTTACAGATTATCTTTGATGTATTATCCTTCACAAGTATTGCTTGATCATTGCTTATGGGACGGACATCCAATTCCGAGAACTTTTCCAGTATTTCCTCCGATGCTTTTCTATAAACCTCATCAAGAAAGTGCGGCAAAATATAGTATTTTACCAGCTCAAGCCCGGCATCGTCTTGCTGTGAATACTCCGGCGGTTTTTTATCCATTGGCTCAATATAAGTAATCGTCGGCGCGCAAACAATAGCCCCTGCCGACTCGCCCACCATAAGTTTGCCGCGCTGCAGTTCTTTTTTCAGCAATTTGTCTGTTCCAGATTTTCGCAGCGCATCCATAAGGAAGAACGAATTGCCTCCTGAAAAGTAAATGCAATCTGCCTGCGCAAAGGTTGCCTTGATTGTATTCCTGTTTTCCTTAGAAATATCAATTTCTGTAACGATTGCTCCCATTTCACTGAGCAACTCCCGACCCGCCAGCACATACCGCGAAGCCCCTTCTTTGGCTGCGGCTGTCGGGATAAATGCAATTCTCTTATTTTGCAAATTTTCTTTAATAAGAGTCCCCACGATGCAAAAACGTGAGCATAAAAACAAATTCATAATCCATATTTCCTTTTTTGGTAATCTGATGTCCTTTTCGGGTCGTTCTGATTGAATATCATTGCCAACGCTTTTAGTAAAACGAGAAGAGCACTGTATGGTAACAGCGCTCTTCTCGTTGCGTTGAGAGAAACTTGTGTTATTGGGGCAGGCAGAAAAGGATTCATATGTCTTATGTAATATGCCGTATAAAGACTTACCGAATCAGCACAACAGCAACATCATTTACATTGGTTCCTGTCGGACCGGTAAAAAGCAATCCTTTCGCCGCCTTCAGCGCCGTGTAGGAATCATTTTGGTTGAGAAAATCCACCGGGTCGATTTGCGCCGCCCGCAAGGTTGTCAGCGTGTCACCGTCCACATAGCCGCCCGCCGCATCTGTCGGACCATCGGTACCGTCTGACCCAACACTAAAAACCGCCGCATTGCAGCCCGAAATGCCGGGTGACGCCGCCAGCGCCAATTCCTGATTGCGCCCGCCCTTGCCGTTGCCGATGATTTTGACCACCGTTTCGCCTCCGGCTATAAACGCCATAGGTTTGTCGGGGTGCTGATGTGTTTGGGCAATTTCCGCAAGGAACAGCCCCGCCTCCCGCGCCTGACAAGCCAGCTGATCGGTCAAAAGGATCGGCGCATAGCCAAGTGCCTGTGCAGCATCGGCAGCTGCCGCGCAAAGCTCCCGAACGCTTCCTGTAATGCGCGTTGTTACGTTATCTATTTGTTTGGGTGTCTCTTTGCGAAGGCAAGCCAGTGCATCGGCGGACAGATGTAAGCCGTACTTTTTAACGACATTCTCCGCATCCTTGCAGGTAGACGAATCGGCACAAGCTGGTCCGCTTGCAATCATATCCAGCGGGTCACCCAAGACATCGCTCAGGACGACGCACAGCACCTGTGCCGGGGCGCACGCCATAGCAAAACGCCCACCTTTTACGGCAGACAACCGCTTGCGAATGGTGTTGATCTCCACGATATCGGCACCGCATCCCAGCAGCTGCTGTGTGATATCCTGCAATTCATCCAAAGGGATCAAAGGCTTTTCCAGCAGGGCGCTTCCCCCGCCGGACAGAAGAAACACCACCGTATCCTGCGGCGTTAACCCATGAACAAGGTCAAGCGCTGCCTGCGTACCCCGGCAAGAGCCGTCATCCGGGACAGGGTGTCCGCCCTCAAAGCAGCGGATATGGGCAATCGGTCCTTTTATATGCCCATACTTTGTAACAACCACGCCATCCGCAATACGATCCCCCAGGCAGTCAGATGCCGCGTTTGCCATCTGCCATGCCGCTTTTCCTGCTGCCACCAGAACGATTTTTCCGGTTCCAAAGCGATACCCTTGCAGTGCACGCACTACGGCAACATCCGGCAAAACCGCGTGAATTGCCGCAGAAACGATAGATTCCGTATGTTGATGAAGTAATTGATTCATGAGCTGTACTCTCTTCCTTTGCTAATTGCAGGGTTGCAAATATCTCTGTTTTATTAAGCTGCTGGGATATAATGTTGCCGTTATCACCAATCAGAATCGATAGACCCTGCAACTAATGCGTATATTCCACAGCATAGACTTTGCCGTCTATACCCGTAGCAATAACAAGGCTATCGGTTGCTTCCGGAGTCGCCCAAAAGACTCTCTCTGGGTAACCGGCCGCGTCGATACGCCAAAGGATTTCTCCATTATCTGGATTCAATGCCGTAATCCTTCCTCGCTCGGCAACATGAATCAGGCTATTTCCATTATATACGAGTGCCGAATCAATTTGCATCTCTTGTAGGTCCCTGTCTTTATTGTCATAGCGAAGATCCTTTTGCCAAACAACTTGGTTTGTCTCTGCATCAAACGCTGTTATCTGCCTTCCACTGTTCGACGAATAAAATACTGTGGAGCCGTTTGTGGTCATACCACGAGAAGATACCTTTTCCAACGTTGATGTCCACGCCAGCTCTCCCGTATCAAGGCTCAAATAAGCAGGGCGCGTATTTTGTGCATCAATACACCACAATTTTCCGTTGGCGATAACCGGTCGTACATCACCACATACAAACAGGGATTCATCAGTATTCGCATTTCCCCTCCAAATCAGCTGACCTGTAGAGGCGTCGATTGCGTACCAAATATAGGTATCCCGAACAAATGCGTACAAGATTCCATTTTCCAAAATTGGTCTTTGACGCATAAGACCGTCCGTTTGATATCCCCAGACTATCTCACCAGATGCTGAATTTAAACAGTAAATTTTCCCATCTCCGCAACCGATGAAAACACGTCCTTCCGATGTAAGGGGATCTGAAAGCACACTCCCGCCTAGTTTGGTGTTCCAGATGACGTTTCCGTCGTTTGCTGAGGCGCAATATACAAATTCATCTCCAGAGCCAAAGACTATATTTCCTTCGCTCGTGATTGCCGGCTTAGAAATGACAAAATCCCCGGTCTGAATACACCATTTTTGGTATCCGGTGTCAAGATCGATACAATATAGGTTCCCGTCATTTGAGCCCACATAAACATTGGCTTCGTTTATGGTTGCGCTAGACTGAATTGAATCTCCGGTCTCAAACACCCATTTGATTGTGGGATTATCACTCGGCGTTGAGTAGTCCTTATATTCTGTCCATTTTTTGTTTTCATTATCAAAAGCTTCAACACCAACAAAATGCGTTCCAGCAACCAGCTCTGGCGTATACAATCCCGTGTCAATGCTTCCACTCCAAATACCGCCCTCATTTTTTATGAGTTGCGTATATGGCCCGTAATTATCTATTCTTGCCTGAACTGACTTTACGCCGTCTGGTGCATTTTCTATTTGAACCGCCACATCCACCGTATTATCTCTTGCTGTGATGTTTGTAATGGTCATTCTTAGTTTTCTGGTGTTGTTCATTCGACCACTTAACCAAAGTTCCTTGCTATGGTCAGTCGCCTTTCTCTTGTATATGTAGTAATAGTTTTCCGAGAATTCAATCGTCACAAAATCCTGATTTGGATTATCTTTAATGTACGTTATGTAGTTAATCGGCACACCGTCTTCCACAACATTTCCATAGTAATGGACGTGACCATTCATGAAGGCAATAACATTTGAATCTTTTGTCGCACTGAGCAATTCATGCCGTGCCGTAACATTATTGTTGATTTTGAAAGGATGGTGCCCGAATAGGATAACTGGCATATCAGCGGGTATACTATCCAGATCACTCTTCAGCCATTGCAGTTGGGCTTTTCCAATCTTTCCGTCCAACTCGAAGTTTACTGTTGTGTCTAACAGGACAAAGTGCACACCGCCATAGGTAAAAGATTGATATAGCGGTCCCACCTGATTCGTGAACGTTCTCTTTCCATTAGCATTCCACCAACGCACATCATGATTACCGGGCGTAGTATAAACCTGTCCGTCAAAGAGTTGCTTATCCTGTAAATATAATTCATATTGTGCAGGCGTCCCATGATCAGATATGTCCCCAGTTATTATCGAGAACGCAGGTTTAATATTGCTGTTGATTTCAGAAATAATTGCCTTAAAGTTTTCAGACCCGATTAGCTCGTGAACATCCGACAGCTGTGCTACCTCGAATCGCGTAAAGCGGCCATAGGTGATGCTCATTTGCACAAAATCAATTTCTCGTGTAAAATCCCCCACAGACGAACTCGCGGAATTATATATTCTTAATGTCAGTTTACCGTTGGCGTCAATATATTGCTCAATTTCCCTCAGTGAGTCCAGTGTAAAGCGAATCATTTCATAGTTGTCAGAACTTGACGCTGTTTTCACAACTTCAAATTTTCCTGTGGATACATTCTTAAGCGACAGGTTTTGAGTATTTGCACCATTCTTTGACTTCAATGCAACTACAAATGTGACTTCACCTATCGTATCAATGTCAATATCCGTATCGAACTCGAATTGCACAGCACTTTTCCGATTATTATCACTATGGAATTTCATCGACTGTCCGTCTATATGATCCAACTTCTCAATTTGTCCTTCACTTGAACCATATTCCTCAACGAAGGTTGTAGGAGTATAGACTTTTTGTTGGCTTTGTGAATTGGCAACCGTTGTGACAGACACGCAATCCGTGTATCTTATGAACTCTTTTGAGGCCGAATTGTATACTCGTATCTGTATGTCTCCCTCCTCTGATATATAAGCACTAATGCCATTTCCAGACAAAACAAAACTTCTTGTTACTTCTTCTGTGCTTCCTGGGATTGTCCCTACAACCTCCCAATTCTGTGTGTCGAATCGATATAATGATAACCAGATAACATTTGTTTCTTCAGACGTATTTCCGGTATAATCAACTTGAATCGTCTGTACATCGTTCTTTTCATAATAGAGTGGCACCGTAGTGGTCCACGCCGCTTTTTTATTGGACGACTTCACTTGAAAAGAGGCACCGTCTCTGTCCTTCAAATTTTTAGCGGTTGTTCCAGCCACAGTAGTTCCCTGCTCAATCTGGGCATTTTCTACTGTGTAATTTCGAACTTCTACATTCTGCGCGCTCTCCTCGCACAGCAAAAGCAATTGCATTTGATCCAAAGACAATTCCAACGGGCTCTCTGCCGATATAGTTACCTCAACTTTAATATTTGCGGAATCATCTATATGACAGTCTGACCAGTTGATCAAATTGATTTCATTAAGTCCTTTACTGGATATAGTCCCTGTCGAATTATGCTCAATGTATGAGTTACTATTCCAATCAAATAAACTTATCGTATAGGTAAGCGATCCTGCATTTACCGTTCCAAGTCTGAATGTTGCAGATTGTATTCTCGTCTTTGGCACTCCCGTAAACAAAGCCTCTAACCGGACACAGTTTTTCCCTGCATCGCTAACGCCCGATTTTAGGAGCACAACTTTTTGATCCAAGTATTCAAGATCGCCAGCTGCTCCAGATTGAATACTGCCATCAAGAATCTCAATATTTGCGGGTACGCTTTGCCTAACCACGTGCCTCACTTCGTCACCCAGTGAATCTACTTCTATTGCATAACACTTAGTACAAAAAGGAAGCGTTACGAATAAGGCAAAAATCAGGGAAAGAAATTTACGCATAGCCACGTCCTCCTACTCTGGTTTTTACGTTCATTTTTGTTCTCATTTCTCGCCTACGGCGTATGCACTTTCTATCTGCGTAAGGACGGCATCCGGGAAAACCTGCCTTGCCTCCTGCAGCAGCGCTTGAGATTGCTCGGAATGATAATGTGTCATAAACAACTGTTTGACGCCCGCATCCTTGGCTGTCTGCGCCGCGGTATGCGCGCTCAGGTGATGGCTTTCCTCCGCTGTTTCCCCTGCACAGAAGGTGGATTCACACAGGAACGCATCCGCCCCGGACGCAACCTTGTATAATCCTTCGCACACACCGGTATCCCCGCTGTAGGCAAAGGTTTTCCCCTCCGCTGAGATCCTTACCCCGTAGGATTCAATCAGATGCTTCACCGCAAAGAACGTAAAATGCACTTCATCGAAGTCATACGCTGCGCCATCCTTGATCGTATGGATTTGGAACACGTCGTTCGTGCATAGCTCCTCGCTTGCCCATTGCGGCAAGGCGGGGATAAATAGTGGGATAGGCTTCAGATTTTCACCGTAGGCTCGTTTTGTTTCTAACGCATACTTGGCACAGAACAGATCCCCAAAATGATCAAAATGCAGATGACTTATTATGATCGCGTCCAACTGCGTAAGCGGCAGATGCTTTTGCAGCTTTGCTGCCGAGCCGTTTCCCATATCCAGCAGGATTCGTTTGCCCTTTGTCTGCAGCAGGTAGCATGAACAAGCACCATCTGCCTCCGGGCAGGTTGCATTGTTACCGAACACAGTCAGTTTCATACAGGTTCCTCCAAAAAGACAAGCTGCCCCGATTGTTCTTCGCAATCGGGGCAGCAAATTTCACTGCAACAAGAAATAACTCAGCTGTCCCTGCGGTACAGTGATGGTAATCGGATCGGTACCGATCATCGAGCTATCCTGAATAGCCGTATCCATAGATTTCGTATCCTTAACGATACTGCCGTGCAAATCCTTCATCCGGAAGGACACGTCCTGCGTGCTGTCATTGGCAAGAATCACGAGTTTTTCGCCGTTTTCAAGCGCCCAGCAGGATGCAAAGCACTGGTTCGGAACGTTCTCCAGCCACAAATCATCCAGATATTGGGCGTGCTTCAGCAGGGGCTGAAGGTTTCCTCGGAAGGCAGTTGCCATCATTCCATAGTCATGATAGGCACTGTCCTCCGGGCGAAGGCGGCTGGTGATGCCAAGCCACAATATACTGCCCAGCGTAATGGCTCTGTGCAGGTCCTTGCGGAACCATTCGGGACGGTCTTTTTCTTCCGCCCAGCTTCTGGGATTTACCATATTGACCTGCGTAAACTCCGGGAAGGTATACTTGAACACATTATAGTGT
>PPYF01222884.1_pt1 | contig 11260 bp, 11 predicted proteins | sample 1559871 | NCBI WGS metagenome assembly PPYF01 (sample SAMN08240021, study PRJNA423297) | Human gut metagenome, whole genome shotgun sequencing project. | reverse complement strand
CGAAGTTCTGAGCTGGTCTTGAGTGCCTTATCCAAAGTAATATTCAGCTCCTTCGGAATAAGCTTCGCTATATTATCTACAAATGCATACGGCAGATCCATCACACGTCCTACATCCCGAATCACACCTCTGGCAGCCAGTGTACCAAATGTGACGATCTGAACGACTCGGTCTGCGCCGTACTTTCTTCCTACATAGTCAATCACTTCCTGACGCCTCTCGTAGCAGAAATCCACGTCAATATCGGGCATGGACACACGCTCCGGATTCAGGAAACGTTCAAACAGAAGCTGGTATTTAATCGGGTCAATACTTGTAATCTCCAAACAATACGCCACAATACTTCCGGCACCGGAACCACGTCCCGGTCCGACCATAATCTTCTGTGACCTTGCATAGTGAATGAAATCCCACACAATCAGGAAATAATCGACATAGCCCATCTTGTGAATAACTGACAGTTCATAGTCCAGTCTGTCTTTCAAATCCTGTGAAGGATTCGGGTAACGTCTTTCCAGCCCTTCGTAACACAATTTGTTCAAATATTCCCAGGAGGAAAGTCCATCCGGAACATCGTATTTTGGAAGTTTGGTCACACCAAATTCAATTTCCACATCACAACGGTCTGCAATCTTCTGTGTGTTCTCAAGAGCCTGCAATGCATATGGGAACAGCTTCTTCATTTCCTCTTCTGACTTGATATAATACTGTCCGCCCTCATAGCGCATACGATCCTCGTCTGCCAGCTTCTTACCTGTCTGGATACAGAGCAGAATATCGTGTGCCCGCGCATCTTCTGCATAAGTATAATGTATATCGTTCGTTGCTACCAGTTCAATTCCCGTCTCCTGTGACATGCGCATCAATGCCTGATTGACCGTCTGCTGCTCCGGAATTCCATGATCCTGCAGCTCCAGGAAAAAATTTCCTTTTCCAAATATTTCCTCATACCTAAGAGCTGCTGCTCTTCCTTCACTGTACATGCCTCTTGTGATATTTTTCTGAACCTCACCTGCCAGGCACGCGCTAAGCGCAATGATTCCTTCGTGAAATTCCCTCAAAAGCTCCAGATCCACACGTGGTTTATAATAATATCCTTCTGTGTAACCACGGGATACAATTTTCATCAAATTGTGGTATCCTTCATCATTTTCTGCCAGAAGAACCAGATGATAATATCTGTCATCTCCGCTTCCTACAGCCTCTTTGTCAAACCTGGATCCTGGTGCCACATAGACTTCACAGCCAAGGATCGGCTTGATTCCCTGAGCACGGGCAGCACGGTAAAAGTCGATCACGCCGAACATACAGCCATGATCAGTAATTGCCACGCTGTTCATTCCAAGCTCTTTGACCCGCGCCACACACTCTTTAATTTTATTGGAGCCGTCCAGCAGACTGTACTCTGTATGAACATGTAAATGTGCAAAGCTCATATATTTTTCTCCCTTATTTTCCTTATCTTCGCATGTAATAAAGAATGTGCCTCGGCACATTCTTGCTGCTCTGATACAGATAGAAAAGAAAGCGCTGACAGACTTTTTCGCCCGCCAACGCTAATACTCTCATCAATACTTCATTCTCTCTTCTGATCCTAGCCGTTAATCATATAGGAAATCAGCCTGTCGATGTCTTCTTTTTCATGTGCGATGATTTCCATTTCCGGAATCTCTCCATTTGAAAAGATAGTCGCGAGTGATACATACTGGGATAATTTTGATTTTAAATTCAGTCTGTCTCCCTCACCAGTAACAAGCTCAACTTTTCCTTTACAACTGTCAATTGCTTTAAAAAATCCTTCGATATCTGTAATATTCTGTACTTTCATGCGCTCGCGCTCCTTTCAAAATTTATCACGCCCCCATTATACCTTATTTGTGCAGAAATTCAATAGATTTTTCTGTAATAATGACTTTGTTTTCCTTTAAAAGACGTCCTACTGCACGTTTAAATGCATTTTTGCTCAGTCCCAGTTCATTTTTAATTTTTTCCGGATCTGCCTTGTCTGTAAATGGCAGTTTTCCCCCGTGCTCTTCCATCCGTTTTACGATCAGCTCTGCATCTGCATCCATCTGAATAAATGCTTTCTCACGCACACTTAAGTCCAGCTTTCCATCTTCACGTACCTTTATAACTCTTGCATGGACTTTATCCCCAACCTGAAGATGTCCGCCGTACGCTTCACGCTTCGGGAGCAGTGCAGAATACTTATTGTCTACTGCTACAAAAACTCCAAAGTTATCGCTTCTCTCATAGACGATTCCTTCTACATGATCGTCTTTTTTATACGGAGAGTCTGTCTCTAATTTTTCATAAACCTTCATAGTCGCACATAATCTCTCGGACTTGTCCACATAAAGCGCAACCAGCACCTGATCTCCTTTTTTCACCTTAGCAGTCTGCTCTTTGAATGGAAGTAGCAGGTCTTTCGGCAGTCCCCAGTCGAGAAATGCTCCAATCTTTCCGGTATCTTTCACTGTCAGAACAGCCAGTTCACCCAATGTGATCTTTGGTTCTGCTGTTGTTGCAATCAATCTGTCGCTGGAATCCTTGTAAAGAAATACTTCCACCGGATCTCCAATCTCAATTTCTTTTGGTACTTCTTTCTTTGGAAGCAGTACACGTTCCTCACTTGTTCCAAGATATATTCCAAAATCAACTGTCTTTACAACTGTCAGCATTCTTCGTTTTCCGAGTTCTTCGATTAACTTCATCTGTCTTATCCTTTCTCTCTACAATCATCTATCATCAGCCTATTTTATGTAAATGCCCTACACCCATGCAAATTCTACTGCTGCATACAATTCTCCTTCTGTCGTACACAGTTCCACAACTGTCCGGCCATCTCTGTCACCTGTCCTGGGAACAATCATATCCCCCAGCACTGCTGATTTCTTATATTCCACCCGCACCTGACGGATCACTCTCTCTTGATCCAACATTTCCATAGCCATCTGTACATACTGGCAATTATTTACATGTTCATTCGTGTCAATATGGTATCTGCGCACCGGAAACGGCTCCAGACTCATACATTCTTCCGGCAGTGCAATTTTTCTGGATTCATAATCCATCTCCAGCGGTTCACACTGTCCATAAGCATCCAGTTCTTCCTGATCTGGTCTTACCGGACGCCCCTTTTCTACATCCATATATACCCAGACTGACTGTGCGTACGCAGCCTTTTCTCCATTCTCATCTGTCATACAGAAGTTGCGCTCTGCAAGCATTCCCTTGAACTTTGAAGCCCATGTGCTGACCTGGATCTTATCATTCATTTTTGGATAATGATCGATCACGATCTGCCAGTAAGTCAGAATCCACGCTTTTTTCTTTTTTGAAAGTACGTCCAGACCGACTCCGATATCTTCTGACTGAAATGTACTGCAATCTTGAAAATAATTGATGATCGATGGAACTGTAATCTTTCTTGTGTGGTCGATCTCGCTGAAGCGGACGCGGCCGTCAATCATGTATTTATACTCCTTCTTTGGCACTTGCAACGTAACTCCTTTCCACTGTAATGACACACTGATATCTTGGATCTACAATCTGTAAAACTCCCATAATCGCAGACCGGATATGATCCTGTTTTTTCTGATCATATTCAAATGGTACGACCAGATCAAAAATCAGATTGATCTGATCCGTTCCGGGAACCATTCGAAAGTCATGGATACTAAGCTTAGGATCCATCGCCCGCAGCACCTTCTCGACTTTCTCCTTTGCCTCCAGCACATGCTCGTCTTTTGTCTCTACAGGATCCATATGTATTACGAGCATAATTCCAAGCTGTTCTAATGCTTCTCGCTCCACCCGGTCGATAACCTCATGGGATGTCTCAATATTCACATCATTCGGGACCTCCGCATGAATGGATGCCATGCTCCTTCCTGGTCCGTAATTATGTACGATCAAATCATGGCTTCCAAGAATCCCGTCATATTTCTCCACAAAGTCACTGATCTGCTTATAGACCTGTGGGTCCACCGGTGCCCCGATCAATGGCTCCAGCGTATCTTTTGCGATTCCGATACCGGCCCACATAACGACTAACGATACACCAAGTCCTACATATCCGTCAATATTAATTCCTGTAAAATAAAAAAATAATACTGAAGCGATAGTCGCCCCCGTTGTAATCACATCTCCCATGGAATCTGCTGCAGTCGCCATCATGACCTGGGAATTGATACGTTTTCCAAGATTTTTATTAAACACTCCCATCCACAGCTTCACTGCCACTGACAGAAATAATATGAGCATAGATACCGCCTGGAAATGTAACTCTTCCGGTTCCCTGACCTTCGCAATAGCGCTTTTAAAAAATGTGAATCCAACTTCCATTACAAGAAAGGCCACGATCAGCGCCGCAATATATTCAATTCTTCCATGTCCGAACGGGTGCTCCTTATCTGCCGGTTTTCCTGCCATCTTCACCCCAATCAGACTGATGATCGAAGAACCTGCATCAGACAGGTTGTTAAATGCATCTGCCATAACAGAAATACTGTGAAGCAGATAGCCAATCAGCCATTTTGCCGCAAATAGCAATATATTACAAAAGATGCCTGTCACGCTTGCCAGCACTCCATATGCTGTACGCACAGACACCTTACTCGTATTCTCATAATCTTTTACAAAATGTCGTACAAGAAACTCTGTCATCTCATACTCTCCTAATCTCCGAAGAAAAACCATTTCACCTTAAGTTCTTTATTATCCGTAAGCAGTTGATATTCCTCGTCGGTAAGTACCCCTTTAAGGTCTTCTTTCCCTTCATCACTCACCACCGCACAAGTCTTGTCCAGAAAACAGAGATTTGGATATAACACACACCACCAGTTATGTCCGGCCGCCTCACCCAATGTGATCCTCAGCGCCTCATACTCGCCTTGTGGAAATGTCATATCTCCGTATTTTTTTTCTGGGAAGCAACACTTCGTCACGTTGGTCTTTTTCACTGTCACTGTTGGCCAGCACATGAAAACGAAAGACTTCATCTGCAATCCCCCGCTGCGTCTCGCAGATTTTCTTATCCACCAAAGCCACGCGCCATGCAGTAAAACTCCACATCCATCCAACTGCTATACAAATACCAAGTATACCACAAATCAGATTCTTTGTCCCGATTTTATTTCTCAACAAATCCCATAACTTTCGCATATCTATGTACCTCCTGCAATCACTCAAACATTTAAATTGAATTTATACAGAAAGTATGGACAGATATCCGTAGATTATACAGGTATCTGCTAATTATTCTTCGTTCTGATCTTGTCCGTCACCGCAGATACCTGATTATCAATATGCTGACATGTAACTGCTGTTGCTTCTGCTTTTTCTCTTCTCTTGATATGGTACACGATCTCTTCGTGTTCCTGGATCAATTGCTCGTGCACATCTGGGTTCTTCAAATATTCTACACGGTAGCGGTACATCTGTTCTCTTAATTTATTCAGCAGATGGATCAGTTTCTGATTATCCGTTGCCATATAGATCACATCATGGAATCGCACATCTGCCTCTGCTACTTCTGTGATGTCTTTACTTCTGTTCAGAACTTTTTTAAAATTCTCTCCGGCCTTTTCCAATTCTTCCAACTCTTCCTGAGTGATTTTCTCACATGCGAGCTGCACTGCCAGTTCTTCCAGTGCTTTTCTGACTTCCAGCACATCTCGCAGGCTTTTCTCCGTAATGTCCGCCACTTCCGCACCTTTTCTCGGAATCATAATGACCAGACCTTCCAACTCCAGCTTACGGATTGCCTCACGGATCGGGGTACGGCTCACGCCCAGTTTATTTGCAAGCTGGATTTCCATCAATCTTTCACCCGGTTTAAACTCTCCTCGAAGGATTGCCTGTCTGAGTGTATTGAATACCACATCCCTGAGCGGAAGGTATTCATTTTCATTGACTTTCAAATTTTGCTCCATGCTTTCTACTTCCTCCTTGCCTGGTGTATACTCGTTACATATACCTGTTTTGCCAGTTTCTGTTCCTTTATCTTCTGTGCCGCACGTCTCGCTGACTGTCTGTCTTCAAATAAGCCAAATACAGTCGGACCACTTCCGCTCATCATAGCGTTCATGGCTCCGCCTTCTTTCATGACATTTTTGATCTGTTCAATGACCGGATAGACAGGAATCGTCACCTGCTCCAGTACATTTCCCATACACTCTGCCACCTTATGGATATTCTTTCTCGCAAGTCCGTTTAAAATACCATCGATATCCGGGTGTTCTGTAATTTCCAATGCATCCAGTTTTTCATAGACCATCTTCGTCGATACACTGATCGGTGGTTTTGCCAGCAGCACAAAACACTTTGGGCAGGCCAAAAGAGGTGTCAGCTTCTCGCCGATTCCCTCTGCCAGAACTGTCCCACGCATCAAACAGTATGGTACATCTGCACCAAGCTTTACCCCCCGTTCTTCAAGCTCAGTCATGCTAAGCCCCAGTCCAAACATCTTATTGACTCCAAAAAGAACTGCTGCCGCATCTGCGCTTCCACCGGCCATACCTGCTGATACCGGAATTTTCTTGTCCATGGAAATGTGCACTCCTTCGGTAATGTTAAACTCATCGATCAGCATCTTTGCTGCCCGGCATGCAAGATTATTCTCATCTACCGGAAGATAAAAAAGATTCGTCTCTGCCTTTACTCCAGGCTGCTTTGTCTTCGTTATCACGATCTGATCATACAGATATACTGTCTGCATAACCATACGAACATCGTGATATCCGTTCTCCCTGCGGCCAAGCACATCCAATCCAAGATTGATCTTTCCAAGTGCCTTTAATTCCATTTTATCCATAACTTTTTCTCCTCGTATCCAGCCCCGTCTTGTATACAATATACCTACAGTATACTGACATTTTCCTTAAAAATCAATAGTTTGTCGCCACATTTCAACTGTTCCGACTCCATATGATTGATGTCCATGATCCCTTCCTTTGTCGTGCCGTAGTATTTCGCCAGATTCCACAGTTCATCGCCTTCTTTTACGATATATCCAATGATTCCCGGTCTTTGTTCCAACACTTTATAATCTATCTCTTTCTCTTCTACTGAATCTATGTTACGAAATGTCACTTTCCCACGAAGGAAACTCCGAAATGCCAGCACCGCCTTTACTTCTATCTCTCCATTTCCAAGGAGACTGATGCCAAGCTGTTCCAGAGACGGCATCATATCCAATGTCATATCCGCTTGGACTTCATTGCTTTCCAACAGCCAGGAAAATGGTATCATCCCCTGCCACAGGGCAAATGGTATCTGATCGTCCGGTCTGACATACATAAAACGGATATGGAGTACTCCTTCTATCTGAATACCTGTGTCTTGAACCGTCATCTGCTCGACTTGAATTCTCGCATCACTATAGCAGATCTGTAAAATGTCATCTTTAATCTCAGGCAGTGACAACCGCTCTGCGATTTTACATTTGGAATGATTCTGCATCAGAACATTTTCCACCTTGCACTGCGTATACGCTGGAACACAACATGTTTTCAGTGAATATAAATCGTCTAATATCTGTATCTTTTCCTCCGTGCACAAAAAGAACCGCATGGAAAGTGTTGCCTCGATGCCAAGAAGACGCATTTCTCCGTCCTCGTCCATAGCTGGCTCTAAAAGTGCATCTGTAAGAATCGGATAAATCTGATGGTACATACCTTCCTCTGCACCAAAGCACTCTACCTGTCCCTCATACGGAACATTTTCACAGATCCAGTCTGTCTTTCCATCCACTGATTCATAAAGACAAAACACAAGAAGTTCTCCCTGAAGTTTTAATGTATCTGCCTCCAGCCTTGTGTCCAGGCGGCGGCTGAGTACTTCTTTCCACAAAATATTTCCGATACTTTCTTTTGTTCCGGAGATTGTCAGCTGCTCTTTGATGCGGTATGTATCTTTTTTCACAGTGTGAAGAGTCAGGATCTGCTTCTCCTGGTATTTTGTATAAATCTGCTCCCCACTCTCAATCCCGGTCGTCACTTCTTCACTTACCTGACTGTCCGAACTCATGGTTACTTCCGCCATCGCTTTCACATTGATTTTCCGGGAATGGATCAGATTGACAGTCAGCTCTGTCTGCGCTGCTTTCAAAAATAACGTTTCTTCCAAAGTCTCGTCTACATAATACATTTCCTCAAAGGGAATTTTCCCTTCCAGAGAAGATAAGGTATTGTCACTGTTATCTGCAACATATAAAACTTGAAAAGCAAGCCGCCCGGTGATCCGGATATAATTCTCCACAAGCTTCAGGTCGATTTCCTCCATAACCGCATCGCTCTCTATAATCTCCCGAATATCAGCTTTCGTGTCTGGCACATTATAATCCTCATCTACATAGAACTGGTCCGTAAAAGTTTTCCCCTGTCGGTAAATATTCAGCATCTTTTTTTCACAATTCACACACATGTCCCCCTTATTGTTTGTTTTATTATAATGTTGTATCAAAACCCCCAACTATGGCTGGCACATTACTTTTACTCAAATATCACATCTTTCTCTCTATATTCTGTTTTCATCACCACATACGGATATGTCTTCTTTTCTTTTGTCTTCTCGCCCTTTGCCGGACCGAGAAGTGTTGTCTGGATCCTGATAGCATCTGATGTTTCGTAGCATGCGTTGACCTCTACACTGTACCCCGTTTTTTCTTTTTCTCCATACCCTCGCGCCATGTAAAGATACCCCTGATCTGCATAAGTCAGACGAAATGGGGTATCCCGCGCCTTTTCGATATCTTCTTTCAGTTCCTCTGGTACGTCTTCTGGTGCTACTACCGTAAATTCAATATCTTGTATCTTTTTTGTATCTTCCTTTTTAATACTGCACCCAGCCAGTGCCAGAATAAAAATCCCTGCAATTATGTAAAAATGTTTTCGATTCATGATGCTCTCTTTCTTCATGAAAAACCTTTTATAACATCATACACACCAAGTCTAGGAAAAATTCCAAAATTGTTGTATACTTAATAAAATGCCATGTCCAAGAATGCCTCGGCTTGACTTTGCTTATGCAGGCATTAAGTTTAAAAGTTCCTACTTCAACATGGCTTTAAAAGGAGATTACAAAAATATGATAAATAACGAACGCTTATCCGGCATTTTGCTTCACCCGACTTCTCTGCCTTCCCCTTACGGGATTGGGGATCTTGGAGATGAAGCATATGCCTTTATCGATTTTCTGGCACGAGCAGGTCAGCATCTCTGGCAGGTACTGCCACTGACCCACACAGGTTTCGGAGACTCTCCGTACCAGAGTTTTTCTGCTTTTGCAGGTCAGCCTCTTCTCATTGATCCAAGACATTTGATCCGTCTTGGACTGATCGGTGGCTGGGAACTTACCGATTGCCCGATTGCAGACCCAAGTCACGTAGATTATGGACAGGTCATTCCGTGGAAGGAGAAAGTTCTGGTCCTTGCCTACAGCCGTTTTCCACAGAAACGCCATGAAATCCCAGGCATGGACCAGTCTTTCCAGGAATTTTGTGAAAGCAACCGCTACTGGCTGGATGACTATGCTTTGTTTATGGCATGTAAGAAATTACACCATGGTGCTGACTGGCTTCACTGGCCGGATGAATACCGGTGTCCGACTTTGGAATTCAAAGCCGGCCTTTTTAAATCCATGCACGAAGATATAGAATACTATCGTTTCATTCAATTCTTATTCTTTGACGAGTGGAAACGAATCAAAAAATATGCAAATGACCACGGTATCCGCATCATCGGTGATATCCCGATTTTTGTATCTATGGACAGCGCCGATGTGTGGGCGAACCAGCATCTGTTCCAACTGGACTCCAAAGGGTATCCGACTCGCGTAGCCGGAGTACCGCCGGATTATTTTTCAGCCACCGGACAGTTATGGGGTAATCCATTGTACAACTGGGAAGCTCATGAGGCGGAACATTTTTCCTGGTGGATATCCCGTATCCGTGCACAGCTTTACAACCTGGATATTCTGCGTGTAGATCACTTCCGCGGATTTGAAGCTTTCTGGTCCATTCCTTACGGCGAACCGACCGCTGTGAATGGCGAATGGGTAAAAGCTCCGGGTCATGCATTATTTTCCGCAGTCCGTGATGCTTTTGAGGGAAACCTTCCAATTATTGCAGAAGATCTGGGCATTATCACCCCGGAAGTGGAAGCTTTGCGAGATGAATTTGGATTCCCAGGCATGAAGGTTCTGCAGTTTGCATTTGACTCTCTGGATGAAGGAAGCTACCTGCCACACCGCTACACATCTCCAGTCTGCGTATGTTACACCGGAACTCATGATAACGACACGACTCGCAGCTGGTATCAGACACTGCGCCCGGAATGCCGCGACAAAGTACGCCGCTACACACACTGCAGCAATGATACACATTTTCCATTGGATCTTATTGGAACCGCACTTGCAAGTGTTGCTGCATATGCAATCTTTCCTCTTCAGGATGTTCTGTGTGTCGGTGCAGAAGGACGCATGAACACACCAGGTATCGGCGCCGGGAACTGGAGCTGGCGTTATCAGCAGTCCGCGCTCAAAGACGAACTTGCCGATGAACTTCGTGGCATGACTATTTTATATGGAAGATATTAGTTGGAGGAACTTGACATATGTTACGATTTATACTCGTTGCAATATTTTTATTGTTATATTTTCTGCTCGGGATTCCTGTACTCGGAATTCTCTGGCTTATTGGCAAAGTGAATAAACGCTCAGCCGATCTCGCAGCACTACGTATCGTTCAATGGGGATTTAAAGTGATCCTGAAAATTTCCGGTGTCGAAGTGACCGTCATCGGAGAAGACCGTGTTCCTGATGAACCGGTTCTCTACGTGGGCAACCACAGAAGTTATTTTGACATTTTGCTGACTTATTCCCGCTGCAGGGATCTGACCGGATTCGTTGCCAAAAAGGAAATGTTAAATTACCCGTTCCTTCGCACCTGGATGAAACGGGTATACTGCCTGTTTTTGGATCGCGACAATATAAGAGAAGGTCTTAAAACCATCCTGACTGCGATCGATCAGGTGAAAAATGGAATTTCTGTTTTTATTTTCCCAGAAGGGACACGCAACAAAGGAGACGAATTAAGTCTTCTTCCATTCCATGCCGGTTCCTTTAAAATTGCAGAAAAGAGCGGATGTCCGATCGTACCTGTTGCACTGAATAACACCATTAATATTTTCGAGGGACATTTGCCATATATCAGAAAAACACACGTTGTTTTGGAGTACTGCTCCCCTATATATATGAA
>PPYF01172358.1_pt1 | contig 11260 bp, 11 predicted proteins | sample 1559871 | NCBI WGS metagenome assembly PPYF01 (sample SAMN08240021, study PRJNA423297) | Human gut metagenome, whole genome shotgun sequencing project. | reverse complement strand
GTTACACAGCACCAGCATCAGGTAGAACGCCACTCCAACGCCCGCCAGCGACTTCGACGGGAAGGGGCAATCCACGAGATTCGGGTTCACCATCGCATCGGCGTTGGGCAACGTTTCGCCCGGCAGGTGGTGATCGGTCACCAGCACGCGGATCCCGAGACGGTGCGCATGATCGACACCGGCATGGGACGAGATCCCATTATCCACCGTCATGATCATTTGTGCGCCGCGCGCGTGAGCCTGATCGACCACTTCCGGGCTTAAGCCGTAACCATCTTCAAAACGGTTCGGTACCAGATATTCCACGCTGCGACAGCCCATCGCCCGCAGCGACAGTACGCTCAGCGCGGTACTGGTTGCGCCATCGGCGTCGAAGTCGCCCACCACCATAATGCGCAGGTTATTCTCAAAGGCATCGTGCAGCATCTCGACGGCTTTCTCGACGCCGGTCAAGGTACGCCAGTGCAGCATACCTTTCAGGCCGCGCTCGAGATCGTCCGGCGACTTCACGCCACGGCTGGCGTACAGGCGACGCAGCAGCGGCGAAAGCTCTGCGGGCAAGGTGATGGATTCATCCACCTCTCGGCGGCGAAGTTGAGTCTGTTGTTTCACGCGAATTATTTACCGCTGGTCTGTTTTTGATGTTCGTCGAGGAATGCTTTCATCTCTTTCGGGCCCTGATAGCCCGGCACCATAAAGCCATCGCTCAACACGATAGCCGGCGTGCCGGTGACGCCAAACTGCACGCCCAGCGCATAGTGGTTCGCGATGTCGATATCGCAGGTCGCCGCCTGCACGCCCTTGCCGTTCATCGCGTCGTCGAACGCTTTATTACGGTCTTTAGCGCACCAGATCGATTTCATATCCTGCTCGGCCTGGCTTTGCACGCCCTGACGCGGGAAGGCCAGGTAGCGCACGGTGATGCCCAACGCATTGTAGTCTTTCATCTCTTCATGCAGCTTGTGGCAGTAGCCGCAGGTGATGTCGGTAAAGACGGTAATGACGTGTTTTTCCTGCGGCGCTTTGTAAACGATCATCTCTTTTTCCAGCGCCTTCAGGTGGGTCATCAACAGCGCGTTGGTCACGTTAACCGGCTGCGAGCCGCTTACGTCATACATCGGCCCCTGGATAATGTGCTTGCCGTCGTCGGTGACGTACAGCACGCCGCTGTTGGTCAGCACGGTTTTCATGCCCGCAACCGGCGCGGGCTGAATGTCGGTACTCTGTACGCCGAGCTTAGCGAGCGACTGCTTGATCGCGGCGTCATCTGCGTGGGCCAGGCCGGAGAACGCGGCGGCCAGCAGGGTAAACATCATTAAACCTTTTTTCATAATCCGTCCTTTTAAATCAACATCATGCGCGTGGATGATGCTGTTGGTGAAGTTGTCGCAGCCGCTCGGTCGCAACGTGCGTATAAATTTGGGTCGTCGACAAATCGCTGTGCCCCAGCAGCATTTGCACCACGCGCAGGTCTGCGCCGTGGTTGAGCAGATGGGTGGCAAACGCGTGTCGTAATACGTGCGGCGACAGCTTTTCGCTGTCGATTCCCGCTAGCTGGGCATAATGTTTAATGCGATGCCAGAAGGTCTGTCGGGTCATCTGCTGCGCGCGCTGGCTGGGAAACAGCACATCAATCGCCACACCGTTCAGCAGCCACGGGCGGCCATGTTCCAGCCAGTTTTCCACCCAGTAGACCGCCTCTTCGCCCAGCGGCACCAGGCGTTCTTTATTACCTTTACCGATCACCCGCACCACGCCCTGACGCAGGCTGATGTCGCTCATTGTCAGGCCGACCAGTTCCGACACGCGCAGTCCGGTCGCGTAGAGTACCTCAAGCATAGCTTTATCGCGCAGCTCCAGCGGCTGATCCACCAGCGGCGCCTGCAACAGGCGTTCAACCTGTGCTTCGCTGAGATCTTTCGGCAGCCGCTGCGGCAGTTTCGGCGAAGCCAGCAGCGCGCTGGGATCGTCCTGACGTATTTTTTCGCGGTACAGATGCTGGAAAAAGCGCCGCATGGCGCTCAGCAGACGCGCGGAACTGGTCGCCTTATAGCCGCCCTGCTGACGCTCGGCGAGTAAGTTTTGCAGATCGTCGCTCTGAACGCTTTCCAGCGTCAGGTTTCGATGAGCCAGCCATTCGACCACCATGGTCAGATCCCGACGATAGGCGCTGAGGGTATTTTCCGCCAGATTACGCTCCAGCCACAGCGCATCAAGAAACTGTTCAATTCGCGCAAGATCCTTTTCCACTTCGAGCCCTCTGCGTGTTAAATCAGCACCATTATGCCTGAATCAGGCCCCTTTCTGGTACACTAGCCGCATCGTCATCGCAAGAATCGAGAGCAGTACGTCATGAATATCGGCCTTTTTTACGGTTCCAGCACCTGCTACACCGAGATGGCAGCGGAGAAAATTCGCGACATTATCGGTCCGGAACTGATCACATTACATAACCTGAAAGATGATTCCCCGGCCTTAATGGAGCAATACGACGTGCTCATTCTGGGGATTCCAACCTGGGATTTCGGCGAGATTCAGGAAGATTGGGAAGCGGTCTGGGAACAGCTGGATACGTTGAACCTCGAAGGTAAAATCGTCGCGCTGTACGGCATGGGCGACCAGCTCGGCTATGGCGAGTGGTTCCTCGATGCGCTCGGCATGTTGCACGACAAACTGGCGACCAAAGGCGTGAAATTTGTCGGCTACTGGCCGACTGAAGGCTATGAGTTCACCAGCCCGAAACCCGTCATCGCCGATGGACAGCTGTTTGTTGGCCTCGCGCTGGACGAAACCAATCAGTATGACCTCAGCGACGAACGCATTCAGAGCTGGTGCGAACAGATTCTCGGCGAAATGGCCGAACAGTTCTCTTAATGCTTAGTGGGCGCGGGCTGCTGCAGGAGAATCCGCCGCAGATCGCGCCACTCTTCCGGGTTCATGCTATCCGCTGCCAGCCAGAGATGTTGGCGACGACCGCCCGGACGGCGAATCCGCAGCATCATGCCCGAGTTCAGCATCCACGGTGCCCCCAGAATCTCCCACTCCTGATTACGCCAGCGCAACCGGGAATCCATCAGCAGCTTAATCTCCCCCTGGTGTGAGTGAATACGCCGTTGGCTGCGCACGCAGTCAAACACCACCAGCGACAATAAAAGCAACCAGAGCGGAGTGTAGCTCAGCGGCCACGGCATCAGCAGCACAAACGCTGCCACCAGCCCGTGGAGCAGGAGAGAAAGCCACTGCGAGCGCCAGGAGACGCGTAAATCAGATTGCCACAGGACCACGTTCCCGATTCCGTGTCTGAATAAGTTGCACCATGCGCTGAAGGCTAGCATCGGCCGGTTCGCCGTGATTCATCAACCAGTTGAAAAGGTCCGGATCGTCACACTCCAGCAGACGAATAAAGAGAGCTTTATCTTCATCGCTCAGCGTGTCGTACTCATATTCAAAGAACGGCATGATGGAGATGTCGAGTTCGCGCATACCGCGGCGGCATGCCCAATGGATACGGGCTTTATTATTGATGTCCATAATTTCCTTCCAGCATTACGTTGCTACTAGTTTAACGTGTTTTTTGCAGTTACTTTACTGGAATATCACGTTGCACGCGTCATATTCCGAAAAAAAACCTCACAAAATGAAGGGCATTCATCTTATTACGAGCCGCTTCGCAGAACGCGCGAACGGCACAAAACGGCCATCGAAAGCGCTTGCAATGGCGGGCATCTCTTTTACCATGAACAAATAAGCGCGTTACTCAATTCAGGATATCAATATGGCTTTTACTCCTTTTCCTCCGCGTCAGCCCTCCGCCTCCGCGCGTTTACCGCTGACGTTAATGACGCTTGATGATTGGGCGCTGGCGACCATTTCCGGTGCCGACAGTGAAAAGTACCTGCAGGGCCAGGTGACCGCAGATGTGGCGCAGCTTGATGAGCACCAACATCTTCTGGTCGCTCACTGCGATGCCAAGGGTAAAATGTGGAGCAACCTGCGTCTGTTCCGTCGCCAGGACGGTTTCGCCTGGATTGAGCGTCGCAGCGTGCGTGAAGAACAGCTGACCCAGTTGAAGAAATACGCCGTGTTCTCAAAAGTCACCATCGCCGCCGATGATGCGCGGGTATTGCTGGGCGTTGCCGGATTCCAGGCTCGCGCCGCGCTGGCGAATCTCTTTACCGAGCTGCCGGGGGCCGAGAAACCTTGCCTGCAGGAAGGTGAAACGTCTCTGCTGTGGTTTGCTCATCCGGAAGAACGTTTCCTGTTGGTGACCGACGAAGCAACCGCCGAGCGCGTGACCGAGGCGTTGCGCGGTGAAGCGCAGCTTAACAACAGCCAGCAGTGGCTGGCACTGAATATTGAAGCCGGTCTGCCGGTGATTGATGAAGTGAACAGCGCGCAGTTTATTCCGCAGGCCACTAACCTACAGGCGCTGGGCGGCATCAGCTTTAAGAAAGGCTGCTACACCGGTCAGGAGATGGTGGCGCGCGCGAAATTCCGCGGCGCCAACAAGCGCGCGCTGTGGACGCTGGCGGGTAAAGCCTCTCGCGTACCACAAGCCGGGGAAGATTTAGAACTGCAGATGGGCGACAACTGGCGTCGTACCGGCACGGTGCTGGCCGCAGTGCAGCTCGATGACGGTCAGTTGCTGGTGCAGGTTGTGATGAACAACGATATGGAAGCCGACAGCGTATTCCGCGTGCGCGACGATGCCAACACCTTAAGCATCAAGCCGCTGCCGTATTCGTTAGACGAAGAGTAATTAGGTTTGGCATAACACTGGAATATTTCGTAGGCCTGATAAGCGTAGCGCCATCAGGCTATCCAGTGCCGGGGCCGGATGACGGTGCTGCCTCATCCGGCTTACATAATAAATCCCGGGAGAGACATTTATCTGCCCGGGGTTACGCTGACACTAGGCGTGTTGGCCCACGTACAGATAAATCGCCAGAAAATGGCAAGCGCTACCGCCCAGTACAAACGCGTGCCAGATAGCGTGGTTGTACGGAATCCGCTTGCAGACATAAAAAATCACCCCCAGCGAATACACTACCCCCCCGACCGCCAGCAGCGTCACGCCGCCAATCGCCAGCTTCACCGCCAGCTGATATACCACAATCAGCGATAGCCAACCCATGGTCAGATAGGTCACCAGCGACAGCACCTTAAAGCGATGCGCGATGGTCAGCTTAAACAGAATCCCCAGCAGTGCCAGGCTCCAGATAACAATCATCAACCCGCGGGCGAGCGGAGAATCTAACCCCACCAGCAGAAACGGCGTGTAGGTACCGGCAATCAGCAGGTAGATGGCGCAGTGGTCGAATTTCTTCAGCCAGACTTTAGCCCGCTGCGAAGGAATGGCGTGGTACAGCGTCGAGGCGAGAAACAGCAGGATCATGCTGCCGCCGTACAGGCTATAGCTGGTGATGGCGGTCGCGCTGGCATTGGCGTCAACGGCCTGCACCAGCAACAAAACCAGCCCGACGATGCCGAGCACAAAACCGACACCGTGACTAATGCTATTGGCAACTTCCTCTGCCAGAGAGTATCCCTGCTGAATGAGTGGTTTCTTATCCATTACGCGCTCCGGGCGAACGACAAATCAAGCAACGGCACTAGCGTAACTGAGAATGGTTCCAGTGAACACATGTAAGCTAAAATAAAAAGGTGATTTTTTGTAAAATACGAATAATCAATAAGTTAACAAACTCATTCAACTAACAGGTGTACGCATTTTCATTTAATACATTTAAATTCAATAACATAAAAGGTGTTCTCACCGGGGTAGATGTCGGTAATCACCTGTTTAAGCTGCGGAAGCGTCATGTTTTCCTGCTCCGCGTGGCGTTCGGTGAGGGTATCCAGGGTTACGGTTGAGGTGGCAAGGACTTCAATCGTGCAGAAGTACCCGTCATCTTCATAGCGCCCGACACGCAAAATATCGCCGGTTTTGAAATGGGATTCTGCCGCATCGCGCAGCGTAATGGTCTTGCGCCCGGCAACAATGTCATCCTGAAAGCGCTGAAAAAAAGTGATGTCGTTAGGCTGCATGGTATTATTCCCTTTAGGTTTTCAAATTAACGAGTATCCGCCACCGTGAGCATGTTCTCCCACGCCGCTATCGCCAGCCTCAATAATCTTGAGATGATGGTCTATCACTATGTCATCAAAAATCGCGACACGGTAATGTACATGACCATTCGTGAGCTGGCCGACGCGGCGGGCGTCTCCACCACCACGGTGATGCGCTTCTGCCGCAAGCTCAACTGCGATGGCTACTCGGAGTTTCGCGTTCGCTTCAAATTATATCTGGAGCAGGAAGAACCGCAGCAGACTAATTTCGGCGCCAGTGAAATTATCAGCTTTTTCAAAAGCGTCAATAATGATGAGTTTGATAAACTGCTGGATCGCGCGGTCGACGTTATTCTCACCTCTGAGCGTATTATTTTTGTCGGCGCGGGGACTTCAGGGTCATTAGCGAAATATGGTGCGCGGTTCTTTTCTAATATTGGAAAATTCAGTAATCATATCGACGATCCTTATTTTCCGGTCACCAATGACATGGCCAAAAATGCGCTGGCCATTGTGCTTTCCGTCTCTGGCGAAACCGAAGAGATCCTCCGTTTTGCCAGCCAGTTTAGCCTGCACCACTGTAAAGTCATGTCGATCACCAGCCATGAACACTCGCGTCTGGCGAAACTGGCGGATTTCAATCTCTCCTGGCACGTATCACAAACGCGTATTGCCGGCGTTTACGATATTACGACGCAGATTCCGGTTATCTATATTCTGGAGTCATTAGGCCGCAAACTGGCGAAGAAATTAGCATAAAAATACAGGGTGTTTTTTCGATGTAACATATGCCCTGAAGGGTAATTTGTTATATCGTGACATTTAATATTCCTTTGTTAGACTCCGTATTATTAAATCTAATCTGCGAGCCTGACAAAGATGAAAAAACTGACCTTACCGAAAGACTTTTTATGGGGTGGCGCGGTTGCTGCACACCAGGTTGAAGGCGGCTGGAACAAAGGCGGCAAAGGCCCCAGCATCTGTGATGTGCTCACCGGCGGCGCGCACGGCGTACCGCGCGAAATAACCCAGGAAGTCGTGCCGGGTAAATACTACCCCAACCACGAAGCCATCGACTTCCACGGGCACTACAAAGAAGACATCAAGCTGTTCGCCGAGATGGGCTTCAAATGCTTCCGCACGTCGATTGCCTGGACCCGCATCTTCCCGAACGGCGATGAAAGCCAGCCCAACGAAGAAGGGCTGAAATTCTACGACGACATGTTCGATGAGCTGCTCAAATACAACATTGAGCCGGTAATTACCCTCTCCCACTTTGAAATGCCGCTGCACCTGGTGCAGGAATACGGCGGCTGGACCAACCGCAAAGTCGTTGATTTCTTTGTCCACTTCTCCGAAGTGGTCTTCGAGCGCTACAAAAATAAGGTCAAATACTGGATGACCTTCAATGAAATCAACAACCAGCGCAACTGGCGCGCGCCGCTTTTCGGCTACTGCTGCTCCGGCGTGGTTTACACCGAGCATGAAAATCCGGAAGAGACTATGTACCAGGTGCTGCACCATCAGTTCGTGGCCAGCGCCCTCGCGGTAAAAGCCGCGCGTCGCATCAACCCGGAGATGAAAGTCGGCTGCATGCTGGCGATGGTGGCGCTCTATCCGTTCTCCTGCAAGCCGGAAGATGTGATGTTCGCCCAGGAATCGATGCGCGAGCGCTACGTGTTTACCGACGTGCAGCTGCGCGGCTACTACCCAAGCTACGTGCTCAACGAATGGGAACGCCGTGGCTTCAACATCAGGATGGAAGCCGGCGATGAGGCCATTCTGCGTGAAGGCACCTGCGACTACCTCGGCTTTAGCTACTACATGACTAACGCCGTGAAGGCAGAAGGCGGCAGCGGCGATGCCATTTCCGGCTTTGAAGGCAGCGTGCCGAACCCGCACGTGAAAGCCTCCGACTGGGGCTGGCAGATTGACCCGGTTGGCCTGCGCTATTCACTGTGCGAGCTGTACGAGCGCTATCAGAAACCGCTGTTTATCGTGGAAAACGGCTTCGGCGCTTACGATAAGGTGGAAGAAGACGGCAGCATCAATGATGACTACCGTATTGACTATCTGCGCGCGCACGTTGAAGAGATGATGAAGGCGGTAACCTATGACGGCGTCGACCTGATGGGCTATACGCCATGGGGCTGTATCGACTGCGTGTCGTTCACCACCGGGCAGTACAGCAAGCGCTATGGCTTCATCTATGTGAACAAGCACGATGACGGCACCGGCGATATGTCGCGTTCACGGAAGAAGAGTTTTGAGTGGTATAAGGCGGTGATTGCCAGCAACGGCGAGAGTCTGTGATTTTTGCCGGATGGCGCTGCGCTTATCCGGCCTGCGGAAACTTAACCTGTAGGCCGGATAAGGCGTTTACGCCGCCATCCGGCAATCAAAACGCTATTTTCCACCCGCCAGCTCAATAAAACTCCCCGTCACATACGACGCCTTGTCGCTCAGCAACCAGACAATCGCCTGCGCCACTTCTTCCGGCTGGCCGCCGCGCTGCATCGGCAGGACGGATTTTACCCGGTCAACGCGCCCCGGCTCGCCGCCGTCGGCATGCATTTCGGTATAGATAAAGCCTGGCCTGACGCCGTTCACGCGAATCCCCTGCGCCGCCACTTCAATCGACAGCCCGGTAGTCAGCGTGTCAATCGCCCCTTTCGACGCGGCATAGTCGACATACTCGCCCGGCGATCCAAGGCGCGCCGCGGCCGAGGAGACGTTGACAATCGCCCCGCCCTTCCCGCCGTACGGTAACGCCATGCGCTTTACCGCTTCCCGACAGCACAGGAAATAGCCGGTCACATTGGTGGTTAACACCCGATTAATCCGCTCAGCGGTTAACGCCTCTACGCGGCTTTGGGTGAACAACACCCCAGCATTATTCACCAACGCCATCAACGGTTCCGGTTGCTTGTCGAGCAGGGCAAACATCGCTTCCACCTGCGCCTCATCGCCAATATCCGCCTGCACCGCAAACGCTTTACCGCCTGCAGCCGTAATAGCATCAACCACCTCATCCGCCGCCTGCGCGTTCCGGTGATAATTCACCGCCACCGTATACCCTTCCTGTGCCAGCTGTAGCGCGGTAGCCCGGCCAATCCCCCGGCTGGCGCCGGTCACTAATGCAAGAGCCATACATTTCTCCCAAAAATAAAGGCGCCGTAGCGCCTTTAGAAGATAGTGCAATCAATGGATTACTGGTATTCGCTCATCGGTACACAGGAGCAGAACAGGTTACGGTCGCCGTAAACATCATCAAGACGTTTTACGGTCGGCCAGTATTTGTTCGCCATGCCCGCCGGGAAAACGGCCAGCTCGCGGCTATAACCGTGATTCCACTCGGCCACCAGCTCATTCTGGGTGTGCGGAGAGTTCACCAGCGGGTTATCTTCCAGCGTCCACTCGCCCGCTTTCACGCGGTCGATTTCACTGCGAATCGCCAGCATCGCGTCGATAAAGCGGTCCAGTTCAGCTTTACCTTCAGACTCCGTCGGCTCAACCATCAGGGTACCCGCCACAGGGAAGGACATGGTCGGCGCATGGAAACCGTAGTCGATCAGGCGCTTGGCGATATCCAGCTCGCTGATGCCGGTCTCTTCTTTCAGCGGACGAATATCCAGAATACATTCATGCGCCACGTGGCCATGGCTACCGGTATACAGCACCGGATAAGCGTCTCTCAGGCGGGTAGCAATGTAGTTGGCGTTGAGGATCGCCACCTGGCTTGCCTGCTTCAGCCCTTCCGCGCCCATCATACGGATATACATCCAGCTGATAGGCAGAATAGACGCGCTGCCGAACGGCGCTGCGGATACCGCGCCCTGACGGGTCAGCATGCCTTCAATATGCACCACGCTGTGGCCCGGCACGAACGGCGCCAGGTGAGATTTCACGCCGATAGGTCCCATACCTGGGCCGCCGCCGCCGTGCGGAATGCAGAAGGTTTTGTGCAGGTTGAGGTGCGAAACGTCCGCGCCGATAAAGCCCGGAGAAGTAATACCCACCTGAGCGTTCATGTTCGCGCCATCGAGGTATACCTGGCCGCCGAACTGGTGCACGATTTCGCACACTTCACGGATGGTTTCTTCATACACGCCGTGGGTGGACGGATAGGTCACCATGATGCAGGAAAGATTGTCGGCATGCTGCTCCGCCTTCGCGCGCAGATCCGCCAGATCGATGTTACCGTTCTTATCGCAGGCCACGACCACGACCTGCATCCCCGCCATCTGCGCAGAAGCCGGGTTGGTACCGTGGGCAGAACTTGGAATCAGGCAGATATCACGATGGCCGTCGTTGCGGCTTTCATGATAGTGACGAATCGCCAGCAGGCCCGCGTACTCGCCCTGCGCACCGGAGTTCGGCTGCATGCACAGCGCGTCGTAGCCGGTCAGTTTCACCAGCCACTCGGAAAGCTGACCGATCATCTGATGGTAGCCCTCAGCCTGATCAACCGGGCAGAACGGGTGCAGTTCGGCAAATTCCGGCCAGGTGATTGGGATCATTTCTGCTGCGGCGTTCAGTTTCATGGTGCAGGAACCCAGCGGAATCATCGCCTGGTTCAGCGCCAGATCTTTACGCTCCAGCGAGTGCATGTAGCGCATCATCTCGGTTTCGCTGTGGTAGCGATTAAAGACCGGATGCGCGAGGATCGCATCGTCACGCAGCATGCTGCTCTGAATAGAGCGGCTGTCGAGCGCCACGTCTTTATCGAGCGTGTCGATATCCAGGCCGTGGTTTTCACCCAGGATCACGCTAAACAGCGCCAGCACGTCTTCACGGGTGGTAGTTTCGTTCAGCGTCACGCCGACGGCATTAATAATGTCGCTACGCAGGTTAATTTCGGCAACCTGCGCGCGCGCCAGCACCGCCGCTTTATCCGCCACTTCCACGCACAGGGTATCGAAGAAGTGCGCATGGCGCAGCTTCAGCCCTTTCTGCTGCAGGCCGGTCGCCAGAATATCGGTCAGGCGATGAATACGGTTCGCGATACGTTTCAGGCCAACCGGACCGTGGAAGACCGCGTACAGGCTGGCAATGTTGGCCAGCAGCACCTGAGAGGTACAGATGTTGGAGTTAGCTTTCTCGCGGCGAATGTGCTGCTCGCGAGTCTGCATCGCCATGCGCAGTGCGGTATTGCCCGCCGCATCTTTCGATACGCCGATAATACGGCCCG
>PPYF01425195.1_pt1 | contig 11261 bp, 17 predicted proteins | sample 1559871 | NCBI WGS metagenome assembly PPYF01 (sample SAMN08240021, study PRJNA423297) | Human gut metagenome, whole genome shotgun sequencing project. | reverse complement strand
AGTCTTTCAGGTAATCTGGGCAAAGACGCCAATGGGAGCCGGTCAATGAAAATCGTTAACGCAGAAGAAAAGCACATCCTCGCCATACGCGATATCTATGCACATCATGTTCTTCACGGTACCGGCAGCTTTGAAACCGACCCGCCGGATGCAAACGAGATGCTTGCTCGTCTGGAAAAAATCCGCAGCCTTGGGCTACCGTGGGTCGTCGCGCTGCAGGAAGATAAGGTCATGGGATATTGCTACCTCACCCGCTACCGCGAGCGCTATGCCTACCGCTATACCCTTGAGGATTCGATTTATATTGCTCCAACGGCTCAGCGTCAGGGAGTAGGAAAAGCCTTACTGCGTCATGTGATTGGCTGGGCTGAAGCACAGGGTTATCGGCAACTGATTGCCATCGTCGGCGACAGCAATAATCAGGGATCGTTAAAAGTCCATCAGCAAGCCGGATTTACGCAAATCGGCACACTGAAAAACATTGGCTTCAAACATGGGCTATGGCTCGACACGGTATTGCTACAACGTAATCTGGGTGAAGGTAACGGCACGCTACCACCGGATTCCGGTGTCGCTATCTAACGTTTTTAAGGATTAACTACAGGGATAGAGTCTTGGAGCGGGCGAAGGGATTAGAACAAAACCACCAATAACTTGAAAAATATAGAATTTCCAAGTTATATCTCAACTTATACCCCCAAAGATACCCCCAAAGCACAGAGGCTTTGAATTCAAGTAATTATCTTTGTCGATAGATCAGCAGGAAGCGAGATGATAGCAAATGGCAGGCATACTCGAAAGCAGCGACACCATTAGCATCAGACTAATTATGATTTAATAAACCCAGATCGCGGCGGGCACTCATGATATCAATATTCGTGAGATATGGCGTTTGCTCTTGCCAGCTAAACCCTCTGCGATCGATACGAACCAGTTCGTACTTTTCCACTAGAAAGTTAATGGCATTAGCGAGAGTGATACCGGCATCGATATGTTCCTTTATAACGGTTTCATCACTGAACGGCGTATCGTTCAGGGTCAGACCATAGTGTTTTTCCAGTAGCCGTGTAAGAAGCATTTGCCAGATTGCAACAGGCGGCAGGCAGGGCTTCGCCGCCCGCGAAATTGTAGCAGGTAGAATTTTCATATTTGCTCTCGTGAAATTAGTTAGCGTTGAGTGGGATAAACAGCGATGTATACGTAGCCGCAACTGCCAAGGGTGTCGGCTTCGCAGGTAAAACCGTTGTGGTACAGGGTGACGCAGTGGGCGTGGCGAGGATTCATTTCACCAGTGGTCAGTATGGATTCCATCTGGTTGATAAAATGCGGGAAAGTTTCATCCAGCTTCCGGCATTCGGCGTCACTGAATTTACCGGTGATGCTGGCCCGGTCAGCTAAATAATGCAGCCGGTTCCCCTCCTGCACCAGACGAGCTCCCAGGCGCGGCGTGATATCGCGCTGCAGGCCCCAAGTGATGTTGCTCATTACAGTCCTCCACTATTGTCAGTTCAGGGTGATGCTCATCAGGCAGGCATAAGGCCCGTTACGGTCCTGACGGCGTTCGGCGTACACAGCCAGGACTCCAGTGATATCCGGAACGTCCCTGCCGGTGTAATGACAAACGCTACCGTGCCACTGATATTTTCCGGTGCAGTAACGAAAGATTCGGGACTCAGGATGCTGGCGGTATATCGTCATTGCCCGGCGTTTACTGATAATTTTCATGTAATACCTCAAAGCAGACCTTGTTCTGCGAACGAATAGATTTGCCTGCCACCAACAATCAGATGGTCAGGGACACGGATATCCACCAGTTGAAGTACCTGAACCAGTCGCTGCGTGAGGGCTTTGTCAGCCTGGCTGGGCGTCGTCTCGCCGGAAGGATGGTTATGCGCCAGTATCACCGCCGCCGCATTGAAATACAGAGCACGTTTGACCACTTCCCGGGGATGGACCTCGGTGCGGTTAATCGTGCCACTAAAGAGCGTCTCATGGGCGATAAGCTGGTTCTGATTATCCAGATACAGCACCCGGAACTCTTCCCGCTCAAGCGCGGCCATATGCAGTCGCAACCACTCCCGAACGGCGTGAGTGGAGGTGAAGGCTACCCCTGGCTCATGCAGGTGCCGCTCCAGAGCCCTGAGCGCCCGCTGAATGAGACGCCGGTCCTGTGGCGTCATCTCGCCGGGTAAAAAGGAGAGCTGTTTCATCCTTTGTTCCTCCGTTCAGTCGATGATACGCAGAATGGCGTGAGCTTCAGGATGCTGCAGGGCATAGTCCCGCAAGCGATAATAGTGTGCGGTCATTGCGTCACACTCTGTGCGACAGGCGTGATGGCTGTATTCAATCATGCAGACCGCGATACCTGCGGCTTCCACGCTCATTTCCGCGCCATTGCCGTTCATGCTGTTAAACAGATGCCATTTATCGCCACCTTCAGCATCAGGGGCCATAAACGCGCCGCCATTACTGAGCGTGTAAAAGGACCAGATACCGCCGCTGTACTCATCACAGAAGCGCTCCATCCAGGCGAAAATACGGGGTTCCAGCGATATCCACTGCGGGATAGCGCCAAAGTGCAGTGGCCAGAAATCGAGACGCAGTTCGTCAGGTACTGGTATTGCAGTAAGGTCAAATTGAGGTTCATTAGCGGACATCAATTCGTATTGTGTTAGTGTCGTCATGGATATTCTCCGTCAATAAAAACGCCAGCAATGATGGCTGGCGTATGGGAAATAAAGGACATACAGGGATGATGAATGGGTGTGGTCAGGAGGAGGATGCTCTGAGCATGCCTGACTTGCGGATATAACGGTTAAGCCCTTCACCGGCATCCGGTTCAAAGCACCACGCCCGCCAGATCATTCGACCTTCAGAGTCACGAACCACTAGGCGGAAGTGACTACCCTGGTCGTCTTCAATAGCGATATTTTGATACCGGCGGGTAACCGCTTCGGCCTGCTGTCGGGTGCAAGGTCCCGGTGGCAGCATGTGAGATTCAGACATTCGATGTACCTTAAAAGCAAAAGCCCCTGACGCAGAAGCGTCAGGGGCTATGAGTGTATGTAGGTGTGGGGTGATTATCAGTAACCGGTTTGTACCTTATACAGCCTCAGGGTTTTGCTGCCCCGTACAATTTTCACATACAGGGCATTATCTTTCGTGCTGCGCACAAACCCGGCCTGCACATCGCCCTTACAGTCGCCACCGTCGTAAGAAATGTTGACACCGGTCTGGCGCACCAGGTCGATAACCCCGAAGCTTAGGTCCTCACAGGCCGGGCCCGGCAGGTCCTGAATCAGGGCAAATTTATGGTCGTCGCTGACACCGGTCAGTGAGCACATGGACGTATTAATGTCGTTTCCCTGGCACCAGTACTCCTGGCCGGGATTGTCTTTATCCATCAGACTTGCCGGAAGCTGAGCGGCACCGGCACTGAAGGCGGCAAGTGACAGAATGAGGGCAGGTACAGCAGAGGTCATTATTTTCAGCATGGTCTTCTTCCTGAATTAATCCAGCCCACTGTCGGGCAAAATGAGAGAGGTTGATATCGGGTGTTATCAGAAGCGCCGGTAGCGAAACAGCTCTTTGCCCTGGTAAAGTGCCACCAGGTCGTCATATTCCGGCTTCTTCTGGTTGGGTTTAAAGGTCACTACCGTGCCCGGACGGCACAGGTCTTTTACGGTGAGACCGAATTTCTTGTCCGGAGTAATGGTGAATCCCTTCGACACATCGTTGCGCATGATAGTTATCCAGCCCCACAGGCCTCCTTCGCAGTCTTTAAAGGGTGCGGAACGCACCGTGACCATCCCGCCCAGGCGGTCAACAGACATAGCTTCGCATTTTCCGGTAACCTGACGATGCGCATCGCACCAGAAAATGTTCCCGTTATTGTCATTAACTACCGCAGGTAGAGTCCGGTTATAAGACTGAGCCTGAGCGCCCGCACAGAGCAGAAGGCTGCCGGTAATACCCAGTACTTTAATCAGTGTTTTCATTGTATTGGTCCTAAACAGAGAAAGAATCAGGTAGCAGTCATTTAGGCCCAGACGGTCAGGCCCAGCATCACAAGCCATACCCAGAAGTAAGCCGGTTTCTGACCGAGAGTTTTCGCCCGCCGCCACAGATAGAACGGCACCAGCCAGGCCAGTTTGCCGAACGTGATGGTGTCCACTCCGGCCTTACGCAGGCGTCGTTCATCGAGATACCCCAGAGCGATATTGAGCAGCAGCGTGATAAACCAGTACTGCCCACCCGTGACGGCATCATATGCCTCGTCAAATGACATCCCGCTCAATCCTGCAGTCCACAACTCCAGCGCGTAGCCAATGAAGGGAGCGAATGCCAGCGTCCACACAACGCCACCCGGAATGCGGTGCCCCGGCAGCGCTGGCGGTGTGGTGCTCCGGAGCAGCGCCGAAGCCAGCGGAGTAGCGGAGACCGGCTGCCACTCTGCCATTCCCTGTCGCCACACCAGAGTGGATGCAGTCAGTTCACCGCACATAATCAGACTGGTGATGTCGTCTTCGGTCACATTGTCGTGACGTATGCCATTTTTCTCGTAATGCCAGGTCATTGTTTTTCCTTCTTAACAGAGGTAATTAAATCAGTGTGTTGCCCGGCCCCTCCTCAGAGGGCCCAGGAGACAGGACTTCACGGATACAGCTGAAGTGCGGAAGGGCCCGGATAAAGCCCGCCTGCGTGGTTAACTGGCTGAGACGTTTTAGCGGGGTGAATGTTGTGTTGAGGACTGTCACCGCATGGATGGTCGCCAGAGGATGCACGGTGATATACCCGTTAAGTTCACCAGTGAGGTACCAGCAGCCATCGAGTGATATCAGGCGGTACGGGGCCAGCCCGTCACAGCGCTCTCCCTCGGCCAGCAGCAGTACCCGCCGGCAGGCGGTAATGGCACTGACGAGACGGTAGAAGACCAGTGAGCTGGCCGGTGACGCAGACTGTGGCGGCTGCCATACCAGACAGGGCATCCCTCCTGCAGTGAGCAGCATGCCCGCCAGACGCCGGTCCAGCCCCGGAAAGATATCGGCCAGTCCTGCCCGGTGAGCAAAGGTCAGCGCATCCAGCTCGCCCTGTACGCCCCCACCGGTGCTGCGCAGGCGGCATTGTCCCCGTCGATACTCAAGGTCGAGGTACATCAGCCGTTCACGAAAATCCCGTCGCAGGGTACGGACTGACACTCCAAACTCTGCAGCAAGCCGCGTCATGTTCAGCGTTTCACCGGCAACCAGGCGGCTGATTATCAGTGACAGCCTGACAGCCAGCCGGTCATGACGGCGCTCTGCCTGTGTCATCTTGAATCTCCGTAATAGTTAACTGACTGAATATGAAATGATTCTAAAGAGGGGGATGGACAGGGTATGGACATGGAATGAACTATTTTTTATCTGCCTCCGGAAGCAGGCCCGACGCGGCACACCGTGAAATGCGGTGATAAAACACTCAATCCAATGAGGGGAAAACGGACAGGGGGTGTCCTTTGTTAACATGGCGATAACACTCTCAGGACTGAAACCCACTCAGCATCGCTTCTGCCATCACCCAGAGAGCCCGGTTGAGCTTCACATCTCCGTCGATACCACGCACTGCGCGGGTATGTGTTCGCCCACCTTTTGCACTCCGGCCACTGAGCCCGCCCTTAATCAGGTTCTCCTGAATACGCTGGTATGTGGTCCACAGATCATTGCTCTCATCCTGCCAACGGCGTGGGGAGAGTATCTGAGGTGCTGTAACCGGCTGGTGGTCCTCACCAAAACGGTACGTCAGTGCAGCCTGTGCCAGAGCCTGTTGTGCAGGTGGCAGCAGCATCAGCGACTGCATGGCATCCCGCTTCTCTTCCACACGGTCAAAAATACCCAGCACTTCATACGCCCCTTCAATCACCTGACTCACCACATCCCCTTTGTGCGGCACCCGCACCTCGCCAAACGACTCACCGCAGACGAGTCCGTTCTGGCATACCGCACGAAATAATCCCGGCAGCATCTGATACGAGCTGGTGCCATCATGGGAGTTGAGCAGAATAATTTCCGGGACCTGCTTGCCGGTAATTTGCCCCTCCCTACGCAGGCGCAGCATGTGCTTTGTATGCTCGCGACGCCCAGGGTCACGAACACGGGTCTGGCAGGCAAAGAAGGGCTGAAAGCCTTCGCGCTGCAGACTGTCCAGCAGGGATATGGTGGGTATGTAGGTGTATTTTTCACTACGTGACTCGTGTTTGTCCTCACTGAACACACTGGGTACCACGCGATACAGCTCTTCACGGGATAGCGGACGATCACGACGAATAAGGTTTGCTGCGCCAAAGCGCGAAGCCAGACGGGTCATAAGCAGACTCCTCATGATGGATAAATAAAAGCAAAAAAGCCCTGCCGCAAAATGGCGGCAGGGCTCAGGAAACTACGGGTTAGAAGGGTTAATTTTCAGAAGAAGAAATTCCAGACTGCACGAGCGACTGATACGACGATGTCGCGTACAGACTGGATAACTGTCCGAACCGGGGCCGGTATCAGGGGCATGGAACTTACTGTGTCCAGTACCGAGCCGACCGTTTCACCAAAATCGTCACGTGCTTTTTTATTAACGGCATCGGTACGAAGTGGAGCACTAAGCTGTACCGCCACCGGACTACTGGCCTCCCGTGGCAGGCAACGAATCATCCGTTCAGCCATCACCCGCAGCCCCCACTGCAAACGTACCGACACCGCACAGACAGGATTTACAGGTTGGAACAGCTCATGCAGCAGACAGATTTTGCGGCTGATATTTTGTTTCTGCTCTGTAGACAACTTTTCACCACCGCAGGTGGGTTCAACCTTGTCGGACTGACTGATAACAAACAACACCTTATGCCGGTATGCCTCACCAATCACCTCCCGGTAAAAATGTTCATCCACCGCCAGCGCTCGATCATCGGCCTTGATCAACCACAGCACTAAGTCAAGACGGGGAAGTTGTTCACGGTAGAGTGCGGCATATTCAGCATCCCGTAGTTCGGACTCTCCAACTCCGGGTAGGTCCATAATTGTCATAACGCGTTTGCCGACCTGCATGCGAAACTTCAGTGGTTTTCGAGTACAGGCAGCTACATCACTGACCGGCGAAACCTCACCGGAAAATAGAGCATTGCACAGCGATGACTTACCTGCACCTGTTTTGCCCATAATGCCTATCACTGGCTCATAGTGAGTAAGCAGGTTTATCTGTTGCAAAATACGCTCTGATGCCCACTGTGGCAGAACGGAAAGTGACTGCTGCAACGGCTGCAAACCTTCAGATTTGTTCATCACTACTCCTCTGAAATGAAAAACAAAAACGGCAGAACCATGCGTTTCTGCCGTTAATGGGGTATGTTCAGAGTGATGATATATATCTGTATAATTTTTAGATAAGCCCACGAAATCAAGTATGAGTTCAGGAATGCTTTTTGGCTTTTTCTGTTTTTACCATTAACCCGGCATACTCATGCTCAATAAGTGAGGCCACTAAAGCTGACTCAGACTCTCCATACATTTCTGAAAGCTTAGTGAGTTTCTTCTTCACTCTGACAGAAAGTTTTATTTCTGTATCGTTCTCTTTGACTTGTCTGCGAAACAGTTTCTGGCTCCAGGCCTTTTCCAGTTCATCCATTAGCACTCCTTTATGCTTATGTGAAGAGTGTGGAAATGACAGTAAATCAGAGAAACTCTGGCTCATTTTTTTTCGACCATCCTTTAAATAACTCAACTGTTCATGAGTCCAACCTTCCCAAAGATCAAACGTTGCGCAAATAAATTGCCAGCGTTGAATATTATTAATCGGATATGCAGGGGGGGCAACCGCCTTCTTTTTCATTATGCCCCATACCCACAGACACTGTTTTTCATCATTCACATCCACCCAAGAAAAAGCCTCAGGAAAATCACTGCTTGCCTGAGCCCAGGCGATGTTAATCTCCTTTATTAATTTACGCCGAGTTAATACATCTTTGTCACATAGTTCTTTCACTACACGTTCAATAATGTCATCAGTACCGGTTACAATCCCTTGTAAGAAAGGGGTGTAAATTCCATTAGCGTAAAGAAAATCTGTTGACATTATCCTTTTTGATACTGGCATCTTTCCCAAAACTGCATTATCAGATCCGGCCGTAATCTCTGTATTTAATATCCTCTCCAGATCTTCATCCATACCAATTTCCGTATCTATTCTATCTGCACTCATCTCGTTCAAATTAATTTGCGACGTCATTACCGAAAGTGATGCTGTTTTGTTATTTTCGACGCCTAGCGAAATCTTTTCCATTCCCAGAACCTTCGCGGAAAGTGGATTTCGTTCGTACAGATGTACGGGCCGAGAAATCTCCGACTCAGGCTTACTTAAAGAACGAGCGATGTAGAAAAAATAGAAGCATGCAGCACGTGGGTTATTATCCAGCCACTTCAGTTTCCTTCTCAGGGCTTTGTACTTTTCTTGAGCGGTAAAGACCTTTTCTCTACTCATATTTCAACCAATGGCAATGCTAAAAATGAATCCATTATGATGAATAAATGCAGATAATCAATAGCAAAACTGACCATGAAAAGACTTTTAAACGTATAAAAAAAGAAGTTTTTACGTAGTAATTTCGTAGTAAAAAATTTCTCACCAAAACACTATCAATCAATGAGTTATGATGTTCACGCTGTCATCAATTCACAGTTATATTGCGTAAATTAAGTTGTTTCGAAGGCATAGTTTTCATAAGCAGATTTACAACGGCAACATGTCACTCTTCGTGTTGCGATGTTGAGAAAAGCCACACTCAGCGCCCCCCTCCCGCTCTCCATGCGAATTACTGCAACTTAGAGTAATCGGGCCAGATCCCAACGGATGAGGTTGCACCATGTCACATCAGATGCTGCCGGTAACAGGCATGCATTCGTTCCGTTTTTGATAATTAAGGTTAATTAATATTATATTGTGGAGTTGTAGCTATGCCCTCTACCTACTGTATATTCACCACTCCCCTTACCTCTGCCCCATAACTAAACCCGGATTAGATAACGATTAAGATGCTGGAGTTCATCAATGCTGTTATCTTCACAAAAAAAACAGCATCAAGTAATCCTTTGAGACAAAGCCAAAGGATTACTAAAATGAAAAAGCACTACCCATTCTTCCAGAACATAACCCCTGATGATTGTCTCCTGAATTTAGCTAATCATCATCTCAACCAAGTTTTGAGTCGGTACTCAAAGGTGCTAGCTTTTCGTATGGACTTCAGTTATCAGAAAGGAAGTAACAGATACATCCGTAATTCAACACTGGAGATACAGGATGATCTTCGTGAGTTAATGAATGCTATGTTAGCAAAACCTGCTATTTGCGGGTATTTTTGGGTATTAGAGTGGACAAGAGGAGATGCGGTTCACGCACATGCCATTTTTTATATCAAAGGGCAGAAACATAAAAAATCTTTTCCCTTCATGCTTGAAGCAGAAAGTGCATGGACAGATATAACACGCAGTGAAGGGAAAATTAGATGGTGCCACGCGGAGAGTTATCACAAGGACAATATAAATACAATTGTAGATCACAAAAATGATGCAGACGTGGAAAGCCTCAGGCGAATAGTCAGTTATTTGGCAAAAGAAGAACAGAAATATGGAAATCTGATCTGGGGATGCAATGAGGTTCCACCTCCTGCACGACAAGGAAGACCCAGGAAATAGATAACCGGCTAATACTATTTTTTACGGCACCACCGGTACCTATGCCGGAGCGGGAAGTAACAAAAATAAGACCTTCTCCGGTTTCCATTTAGCTACCGGAGAATTAAACCATGAACAGTAAACCATCCCTGTTTGAAGATCAGTTCGTTGATATGGCTTTCATCACCCGCCTGCTGGGGGTCAGTGATAAGTGGATTTACCGACTCATCAAAGATGGCATATTTCCAAAACCCATCAAACTGGGGCGAAGTTCACGATGGCTACAGAGTGAAGTGGAAGCCTGGCTACAGGCGAGAATCGACGAATCACGCAGCTAAATACCTCTCCTTACATATCACTTTCCTGGCAGGCAAACTCTTTATCCTCTCATTGCGGAGGTTTGCGGCTGCCTGTCATTCAGTATTCAGGGATAATCCACCATGAAAGAGACAAAGACGCGATATAACAGTTTGCTAGTCAGCTATCAACGCTGGCTAAACGGGTTCACAAAACTGGCCATCATAAATGGCATGTGTCATCCCAGTATCCAGGCCAGCCACCATCTGATGGTGGGCAGTCTGTACTTTCCCGGCGTAGGGCAGATGACTGCAGTGGTACCACAGTGCCTTTACCGACTGATTTACGGAAGTCAGCATCCAGAGCCAGTGTCGTTAGTGACTGATATGCAAATCAGCCTTGAGACAAAGCAAAAAACTTTACTGCACCACCCAATAAATGATGGATGAATATCTGCTATTTACCGGCCACTAATATCAGTTCCGATCTGTGCCTAACCGTTTTACTCCTGGGAACAAAAGCAGAGCTACTCCCCACTTTTTCTCAATGATGCTCCCCCTTTATCCAAATGTTCAGGGGCAAGGCCCATTCACTATTGGTATTTATTGGAAGATACGATACATTTCTATAATTCCGGAAATATAGAAATGAGATGCAAATGGAGCTATCGAAAGCAGCAGAAACCCTGAAAGAGCTGGGTCATCCTACGCGCCTAAGCGTATACAGAGAGCTGGTTAAAGCCGGGCATGAAGGGCTACCGGTTGGCGAACTGCAGAAGCTGCTCGAAATCCCAGCGTCTACGTTGAGCCATCATCTTTCCTCGTTGATATCAGTTTCTTTGGTACGCCAGGAACGTCAGGGTAGAACGCTCTTTTGCCACGCTCGATATGAAAACCTTGAGGCTCTGATTGCCTTCCTGACAGAAGAATGCTGCTCAGGGACTAACGACTGCCTCCCCCTGCCCCAGAAGACGGAGAAGTAAAATGACAGGTGATCTTAAGAATGTTGATGCGGGTTTGTTCGACACCTCAATCACAGAAGCAAGATTCGGTGTTCCTGCCGTTCCTCATCCGCCGCGAATCCTCATGCTATACGGCTCTGTACGTGAACGCTCTTACAGCCGATTGGCAACGGAAGAAGCGGCAAGATTGCTTACAGCCATGGGCGCAGAGGTTCGGATCTTCAATCCCTCAGGCTTGCCTCTTCCTGATGATGCGCCTGACTCGCATCCTAAAGTCATGGAACTGCGCGAGCTGGTTCGTTGGTCCGAAGGGA
>PPYF01159021.1_pt1 | contig 11262 bp, 8 predicted proteins | sample 1559871 | NCBI WGS metagenome assembly PPYF01 (sample SAMN08240021, study PRJNA423297) | Human gut metagenome, whole genome shotgun sequencing project. | reverse complement strand
CCTCTTCCTTGTAGTCACCTTCTCCTGTTTCAATGATTTGTTGTGCTTCTTCGTACGTGAACCGACGGTTGGATTTGATTACCGTATGACGGATGCGGTAGTTCTTCACTTCCGCCTTTTCATTCATTTCGAAAATGACAGAGTAAGCCAGTTTTTCTTCATCAGGACGCAGGGAGCAGATAAAGTTGCACAAACGTTCCGGCAGCATCGGGATGGTACGGTCTACCAGATAGACAGAAGTCGCACGTTTGGCCGCTTCCTTGTCGATGATGCTTCCCTCTTTTACATAGTGAGATACGTCCGCAATATGCACACCCACTTCCCATAATCCGGGTTTCAGGGTGCGGATGGACAACGCATCGTCAAAGTCTTTGGCATCTTTCGGGTCGATGGTGAACGTCACGACATCGCGGAAATCTTCCCGTTCGGCATAATCTTCCGGCGTGATGTCGGCCGACAGTTTCTCTGCTGCAGCTTCTACTGCCTGCGGATATACGTACGGCAATCCGTACTCAGCCAGAATAGCGTGCATTTCAGTTGTGTTGTCACCCGCTTTTCCGAGGATGTCGATCACTTCGCCAAACGGATTCTTTGCTTCTTCCGGCCATTCGGTAATGCGGACAATAGCCTTATCGCCGTTCTTCCCGCCTTTCAGCTTGTCTTTCGGGATAAAGATGTCGTTAGCCAAGGTACTGGTTTCCGTCAGCAGGAAGGCATAATTCTTGCTGACTTTCAATACGCCGACAAAGGTTTCGTTGGCGTGTTCCAGAATCTCGATTACCTGCGCTTCCAGCTGATGCTTTTTACGTTTGGCACACAAGGCAACTTTCACCTTGTCATTGTTCATTGCATGGGCAGAGTTGCGTTCCGCAATGAAAATGGGTTCTCCTCCTTCTTCAGGGATAAACGAGTTCTTTCCATTGCTTTTACGTACGAAGGTTCCGGTCAGAATCTGTCCTTTGTCATTGATTTTATAGCGCCCTTTTTCGATTTCAATCAGGAAGTTGTCTTCCAACATTTCTTCCACTACGTCGATGCAGAGCATTTTTCCTGGATGGGTTGTCAATTTCAGAGCTTGGAACAACTGCTTGAGGCTGAATGCTTCATTCGGCTTTGTACGGAAATAATTGAGCAGTATTTCTACGAGCTCTTTTTTCTTCAGGTGCTTTCCGCCTTTTTTTTCTTTTTTCTTTTTAGCCATGTTGTTTTGTTTTTTAGTCCACAGCTCTCTGCTGTGAATAAGATTATGTTATACAAAGAAAGCGATTTCTGGGGAATAAACGTGATTTTTTCTGTTAAGATGCTGAAAAACTATTATCTTTGCCACATTCTTTTTACAAAAGTAAGATATGAATGAGATTGGAACATCCGTTCGCGAACGTGAGATTTACAAGGTAACCCTGGTGGGTAGTCTGGTCAATATTCTGCTGGTAGTCTGTAAGTTTGCAGCAGGTTTCGGTGGAAAGAGTGCGGCGATGATTGCCGATGCGGTACACTCTTTGTCGGATTTGATAACAGACCTGATTGTCATTGTGTTTGTGCGTATTTCCAGCAAACCGGAAGACAAAGGACATGATTACGGACATGGAAAGTATGAAACATTGGCTACGCTGTTGATTGGAGCAGCTTTATTGGCTGTAGGAGCTGGCATTTGCTGGAGCGGAGTCGAATCAATCATCAGTTTTGCGAAGGGTGAGACTTTGCAGTCGCCCGGATGGGTTGCATTGGCTGCAGCTGTTGTCTCTGTGGTGTCGAAAGAAATTTTGTTTCATTACACCCGGCTGGTGGGAAAACGTTGTAATAGTCCGGCAGTGATAGCCAATGCCTGGCATCATCGCAGCGATGCATTTTCTTCCATTGGTACAGCCATAGGTATTGGAGGAGCTATCCTGTTGGGAGAAAGCTGGCGTGTGCTCGACCCTCTGGCAGCAGTGATTGTCAGTTTCTTTATCGTACAGGTGGCCGTGAAGCAGCTGAAGGCTTGTATTGATGAACTATTGGAACGCTCGTTGCCCGATGATATAGAGCAGGAAATTACGCAGACGGTATTGTCGCTGGACGGCGTGTCGCAGCCGCATCATTTGCGTACCCGCCGTATAGGAAGTCATTATGCGATAGATATGCACGTGCGGATGGACGGAAGTATCTCGCTGCATGAGGCACATGAAAAGGCTACTGCCATTGAGCAGAAGTTGCGGGATACTTTTGGAGAGGATACCTACATCAGTATCCATGTAGAACCGGAAAAATAAGTTTATGGAGAAAAAAATATTAGTCACCGGTGCCAGTGGGTTCATCGGGAGCTTTTTAGTGGAAGGTGCGCTGGAGCGTGGCATGCAGGTGTGGGCCGGTGTGCGGAAGAGCAGCAGCCGGAAATATTTGCAGGACCCGCGTATCCATTTTGCCATACTGGATTTTACTGATTCCGACCGTCTGGCCAGTCAGTTGGAGGAACAGAAACGCCGGTATGGGAAATGGGATTACATTATTCATTGTGCCGGAGTGACCAAATGCCTGGACAAGGCCGATTTTGAAATTGGGAATTACTGGGCTACCCGACATTTTATTGAGACGCTGAAGCGATTGGACATGCTTCCCGTGAACTTTATTTACATAAGTTCGTTGAGTATATTTGGACCGATTCGGGAAAAAGACTATTCATCCATTTGTGAAACGGACACTCCCCGACCTAATACGGCGTATGGACTGAGTAAACTGCATACCGAGGAATATCTGAAATCCCTGACCAATTTTCCGTATGTGATTTTCCGTCCGACGGGAGTTTATGGTCCACGGGAACGCGATTATTTCCTGATGGCGAAGTCCGTGCAGCAGCATGTGGATTTTGCAGCAGGTTTCAAACGTCAGGATATTACGTTTGTGTTTGTGAAGGACTTGGTACGGGCCATTTATCTGGCTATTGAAAAAAATGTCACAGGCCGCGCTTATTTTGTGAGCGACGGAAAGGTATACAGTAGTCATACGTTTTCCGATTTGATTCGGAAAGAATTGGGAAATCCGTGGATGCTTCGTTTCGTCTGTCCGTTGTTTCTTTTGAAAGCCATTTCATTTGTGGCAGAGAATGTAGGACGAATACTCCGTAAGACGAGTACACTGAATTGTGACAAATACCGTATTATGAAACAGCGCAACTGGCGGTGCGACATCTCACCGCTGGAAAAGGAATTAGGATATGTTCCCGAATATCCGTTGGAAAGAGGTGTAAAAGAAATCATTGCCTGGTATAAAAAAGAAGGATGGCTATAGAACTGAAGTTATTTGAACGAGTAGAAAGTGGAAAGGGCTTGTTTGCTGTAGAAAGCATTAGCTTGATTTACAATGCACTGACCACTATTTTGATTTTGCTTTTGTATCCCCGGATGGATCATCCCGGGATGATGTTGCTGGAGCGTTTGGGCATTGTGGTCCTGACGTTCGTACTGATTTATTTGTATCAGGTGTTTCCCTGCCGCCTGACGGCTTTTGTCCGTATGGTGGTACAGATGTCACTTCTGGCATACTGGTATCCGGATACGTTTGAATTCAACCGCTTGTTCCCGAATCTGGATTACGTGTTTGCTTCCGCTGAGCAGGCTATTTTCCATTGCCAGCCTTCGGTGGAATTTAGCAAGCTGTGTCCTTCCATGTGGTTCAGTGAGCCTTTCAATATGGGGTATTTCTTTTACTATCCCATGATGCTGATTGTGGTGGTATATTATTTCCTGACCCGTTTTGAATGGTTTGAGAAGATTTGCTTCGTGCTGGTCACTTCTTTCTTCATTTACTATTTGTTTTACATTTTGGTGCCGGTGGCCGGACCGCAATTCTATTTCCCTGCCATTGGAATGGATAAAGTGAACGCTTGTGATTTTCCGGCAATAGGAGATTATTTTAATGACAATACTTTCTTGCTCCCTGGTCCGGGATATGAACACGGATTCTTCTATAATCTGGTAGAAGCTTCACAGGAAGTAGGTGAACGTCCTACGGCTGCTTTTCCCAGTTCACATGTGGGAATCTCTACGATTGTGATGATTATGGCCTGGCGTGTGAACCGGAAATTGGCTTACATTCTGTTCCCGTTCTATGTGCTGCTGTGCTGTGCTACAGTGTATATTCAGGCACACTATCTGATTGATTCGCTGGTAGGACTTATTACCGCTTTCTTCGTCTATCAGTTGGCCACGCTGATGTATAAGCGCTGGTTTATTTCTCCGGTCTTTAAACGGATGTATTAAAAAAAATCGGTAAGGATTATTCCTTACCGAAAGTCGCTTCTATATGGTCTAATATGCCATTCAGGTCATTTAATGTTTCTGCGCGAAGCATGGCAATACGTGTCTCCTTGAAATTAGGAATCCCTTTGAAGAGAGGGGATGCGGCTAAGTGACGGCGTACGTGCAGGATACCCCTTCGTTCATCCAGCAGGTTTACGCTGTCAAGCACTTCCTGACGCAATACATCCATTCGCCATTTGAAAGAAAGAGGCGGCAACTCTTCACCTGTTTCTAAATAGTGTTTTACCTCCTTGAAAATCCAGGGACGTCCGAAGCTGGCCCGTCCAATCATGATGGCATCTACTCCGTATTGTTCAAAACATTCTTTGGCACGTTGTGGGGTAGTGATGTCACCGTTACCGATAATGGGGATACGCATTCTCGGATTTTTCTTGACTTCTCCAATCAGAGTCCAGTCGGCTTCACCGGTATACATCTGTGCACGGGTACGTCCGTGGATGGTCAGAGCTTCAATTCCGCAGTCCTGTAATTGTTCCGCCAGTTCTACGATAATCTTGTGTTCTGCATCCCATCCCAGGCGAGTTTTCACGGTAACTGGAATCTTTACGGCATCCACTACCGCCCGGGTAATTTCGAGCATCTTGGGTACGTTTTGCAGCATACCGGAACCGGCGCCTTTTCCTGCCACCCGCTTCACCGGGCAACCGAAGTTCAGGTCTAATATATCAGGCTTGGCCTGTTCTACGATGCGGGCTGCTTCTACCATGGTATCCGTATCCTTTCCGTAAATCTGAATGGCTACCGGACGCTCTTTTTCGCTGATGTTCAGTTTCAGCATGGTCTTTCCTACCGAACGAATCAGGGCATCGCTCGATACGAATTCCGTGTACACCATGTCGGCACCAAACTGCTTGCACATCAGGCGGAATGCAGGGTCGGTGACGTCTTCCATCGGTGCCAGCAATACTGGCTTTTCTCCTAAATCTATGTTTCTAATTTTCATTGCCTTGATATTGTCGCGCAAAGGTAGTGAAATTTTATTATATCCTGAAAAAACGCTACCTTTGCACCGTAATATTACAATCACGGAAATGAGTTATACAATCAAAGATTTTGAAATCATGGCGCCCGTAGGCTCACGTGAGTCATTGGCGGCTGCCCTTCATGCCGGAGCCGATTCCATTTATTTCGGTATTGAAAGCTTGAACATGCGTGCGCGTTCGGCGAGCACTTTTACTATAGACGATTTGCGTGAAATCGCCAAGATATGCGATGAACATGGGGTAAAGAGTTACCTGACTATTAACACCATTATTTACGACGAGGATATTACCTTGATGCGTAAAATAGTGGATGCCGCAAAAGAAGCTGGTATCAGTGCGGTCATTGCGGCCGATGTGGCAGTAATGGCTTATTGTAATGAAGTGGGACAGGAGGTACACCTTTCTACTCAGTTGAACATCAGTAACGCAGAAGCATTGAAATTTTATTCACGTTTTGCCGATGTGGTGGTACTGGCACGTGAACTGAACCTGAAACAGGTCCGTAAGATTTACGATGCCATTCAGGAGCAGCAAATCAAGGGTCCGATGGGGGAACTGGTTCGTATCGAAATGTTCTGCCACGGAGCTTTGTGTATGGCAGTTTCCGGAAAGTGCTACCTGAGCCTGAACGAGCTGAATGCTTCGGCCAATCGCGGAGCTTGCATGCAGGTATGTCGTCGTGCATATACGGTAAAGGATAAGGAAAGTGACATTGAACTGGAAGTAGATAACCAGTACATCATGTCGCCGAAAGACTTGAAGACCATTCATTTTATGGACGAGATGATTGAAGCGGGTGTACGGGTATTCAAGATTGAAGGTCGTGCTCGTGGACCTGAGTATGTACGTACAGTAGTAGAATGCTACAAGGAAGCTATCCAGTCGTACATTGACGGTACATTCTCCGGTTCGGAAGCGACGGAGCGTAAGGTATATGCCGGACGTGGAATCAAATACTTCTCTAACATCGGAGTGGCTGAATTCCTGATTGAAGCTTCAGAAATTAAAGTTGGCGATAAATTGTTGATTACCGGTCCTACTACCGGTGCCATGTATGTCACCTTGGACGAAGCTCGTGTAGACTTGAAGCCGGTGGATGTGGTGAAGAAGGGGGTACATGTGTCGTTTAAAGTGCCCGACCGTATCCGCCCCAGCGACCGTCTGTACCGCATGGTGCCTGCCGAAGAGTTGAAGGCAAAACGGAAAGAGTAATCTTATTTGAAGAATAACGATAGTATCCTGTCAGGGCTTTTAAAAAGGAGTCTTGGCAGGATTTTTTATGAGAATAGGATATAAACACCTCGGTTAATTATTTGTTGAAAGACTTGTGAATATGCTTGTTGATATTCTATCTTATTGTTGATTATCAGTGTAATATGGAAATTAACAGGTTGTGGATTACTTGTGAATAATAAATAAGTCTCTTTGGGATAGCTTGCTTGTTCTCATAATTATTTTACATTTGCACTCCAGAACTTAAAATCTCATGTAATATGAAAAAGATATATGTAAAAGAGTGGATGTCATTTCAACCTTATACACGTCAGGACGAAGTTGATTGTTACTATGTAGGTGTGGCAAATCATATTGCTTCCTTGTTGCAAGATTTGGCGGGAAAAAAACGGTATCCGGAATATTCAGTTCGCGGTGTAGCTATTTATTTAACCCTTTGGTTTCAGGATGTAATTTCACAGACGGGAATCTGGCGGGCATTTACTGATGAATGCCGTAAACGGTATGGGTAATGACTCTGGAAGAAGAAAAAAAGTACTATCAGGGTGAAGTAAATCCAGAAGATTTACAATTTTTATTGTGGCATTATTTCCAGACTTTGGAAAAACAGATGGATAGAGTAATGAATCCTGAGAATCCGGTGTTTGAGGAACTGGCTTATCGGATTTACGATTATTTATTTGAAGAATTTCAAGTAGCTCCGGAGAATGAGCGGTTGCATGCGGTGTTATATGGAGAGGCCTTTGAAGAAAACGATTACATGCGTTATCGTAGTGTACTGGAGTGGTTCCATTTCTGCAGCTATGTAGGTTTTGAAAACCGGAATGAGTATCGGGAAACCGTGGAAAAGGTATCTCAGATGGATTTCGGCCAGAACATAGATTTGAATATTTTGGCATACGATATAAAACAGAATGCGTTGTTTGAAGGCCGCAAGAATTTGCTTTCCTTGACATCTGCAGAGTGGTTAGCTTTGATAGAAAAGAGTCATCCTGAAACAGCTTTGTGGGCTGAAGTCAAAGCTCTTCCACAGGAAATGTATCTTTATGAAGGAGAAGATGAAAAATTCCTGTTTGTGAAAGATCTGTCGAAGAAAGAAGGAGAACAGCTGAGTATTCGGAAAGACTCTTTAAATATGGATTCCTTGAAAGCCCGTAAGGAAGGAGTAACCATATTAAGTTGCCGACTGGTGCAGTACGGAGGAGCTTGGTGGCAAGACGGTATGCTGGTTGTATCTGATTTACAGGAGAAAGTGAAGGAAGAGATTGAACAGCGAATTGCCGCACGTGAAGGCATAAAGAAAACATTTGATGAATTTATGAAAGCATCTGGTGGCAAACAATTTGTGTTCTGTAAGTCGGAAGAAGAAGTGCAGGATTTTCTTTCTCAGAAATTGGGATATAAGGAAAAAGAAGGAATAGAATTGCCGAAGATGGATGCCACACATGGATTGGTGCTGATGGTTTCTCCACATACCGGCATACATGTTCAAATGCAGTTGTGTGAATGCATTTCTTCACCGGATAATACATTCTATGATGCTGAAGCAGCCAAGAAGCAGGCGGCCATGTTTATATTGAATCCCAATGTGATACCTTACGATTTGAGTTGTGCTTTGCAGGATGCCGATATGCTCCCGGATGCTTGTCTGAACAGTGCGTTGGGCGAGGAACACGGACGGGAAACAATGAAGAGAAACGCGCGTTTCTTTACAGATTATTTCTTTGAAAAATGCAGAGAGAAGGATTGTTGATTACTCAATAATCCCTCCTCCCAATACGGTATTATCCCGATAAAATGCAGCTGCCTGCCCGCTGGCAATAGAAGCCAGCGGCTCATGCAGTTGTATATGCAGTCGCTGGTCGTCCAGTAAGGTGACAGTGCATCGGTTGGCTTGTTTCCGGTAGCGTATTTTGACAATGACATCTTCGTGTCCAAGCACTACATCGGGATTGATAAGGTTCCAGTGTGTGAGATACATTTCGTTTTTTTCCAGTGCTTGCAGATTATCGCTGATAATTATTTTATTTTCTGGAGGAATAATTTCTTTGACAAAGAGCGCTTTGTTCAGGTGAATTCCCAATCCTCTTCGCTGTCCGATGGTGTAAAACGGATAGCCTTCATGTTTCCCGATTTTCTGTCCTTGCTCATCATAAAAGTTCCCAGGGATGATTTTACCTTCGGGCACATGAGCTTTCAGGAAGGTACGGTAATCCATAGGGCAAAAACACACACCTAAACTGTCACGCTTCTTGGCGGCTTTCAGAAATCCGCGTGCGGCGGCGATTTCGCGTACACGGGTCTTGGTCAGTCCGCCCATAGGGAGGCACATTCTCTCCAGAATGGATTGTGGAAGTCCCCACAAGAAGAAAGACTGGTCTTTATCTGCATCATTTCCGCAAGTAATGTACCAGTATCCATCTATTTTTTGTTTGTTGACGTAGTGCCCGGTGGCCAGATGGTAAATACCTTTTTCGTCTGCTACCTGTTGCAGCAAGGGCCATTTCAGGTAGTTGTTGCAGAGTGTGCAGGGCACGGGGGTACGTCCAGCCATGTATTCCTGAATAAAATAACGTATGATTTTTTCCTGAAACATTTTCCGTGCATCGTAAATCAGATGAGGTATGCCTAGCGTACGGCATAAGTCACGTGCATCGTCCAGGTATTCTGTATTTCCATCTTTCTCATAAAAACGAAAGGTGATGCCGGTCACTTCGTAGCCTGCATCTTGCAATAGAAGGGCGGCAACCGAACTGTCGGTTCCGCCGCTCATTCCCAATAGAACTTTGTTATTTTCTTTCATCGGGACAAAGTTACTCTTTTCTCAGTTCCGGCAATTTGATTTCTGCAATTTCTGCACTTCCATTAGTTATCAGGATACGCAGGTCACTGCCTCCTGTCTTGTTGAACCGAATGGTTTCTTCCTGATTGGGAGTAACTTTTCCGCGTTGTACTGGAAGGAATTGTCCGCCTCCGCTGGAAATCTGAATCTCGTAGCGTGCTCCGGCTTCTGCATTCTTCCAGGCTACATTGATACGGTCTACCTTGGCATTTTCTGCCAACTCGAAGGAGATGTATTCTCCTTTTTCACCTTTCCAGGTAGTGGAATAGTCTCCGTCAACCACATGGAGGATATGGCATACCAGGCTCTACGACCCAGTGATTGTCTTTGTTGAGTAGCTGGAAGTCACGTGGAAGTAACTGGAAACTGACCTCTTTGATTTCACCCGGCTCCAGGTGTACGCGTTCAAAGCCGCGCAAGTTCTTTTCATACGTGGTTACGCTGCTGATGACATCGCGTGTGTACAACTGTACCACTTCATCTCCGCTTCGTGTACCGGTATTTTTAATTTTACAGGTCACGGTGACCGGCTCTTTGTCGGTAATGACAGGAGAGGAGAGTTGTAAGTTACTGTATTCAAAAGTGGTATAGCTCAGTCCGTATCCGAACGGATAGAGTGGACCGTTGATACGCGATTGATTGCCCTTCATGCCAGGTGTTTGTCCGCCGTCTACTTGTGAAGCAGGCTTGGCCGGGAAGTTAAAAGGTATCTGACCTACGGTTTTAGGGAAGGTAACAGTCAACTTGCCTCCCGGATTGTAATTTCCGAAGAGAGCTTCGGCAATAGCTGTTCCCCCTTGTGAACCAGGGTACCAGGCCTCCAGAATGGCCGGTACAAATTTATCTGCCCAGTTAATACTGAGCGGACGACCGTTAATCAGTACCAGTACCACTGGTTTTCCAGTGGCTACTATGGCCTCCAAAAGTTGCTGCTGATGGCCGGGGAGATCCAGGCTGGTACGCGATTTGTTTTCTCCACAGGTGCGGATGCCTCCTCCCAATACAACTACAGCTACGTTACTTTCTTTGACATTATCGACAGCTTTCTGAATTTCGGTTTTTTCCTCTGCGGTAAGTGGATAAGAAATGATTTCCGATTCCGGCCAATTGGTATCTACAAGGTCACATCCTTTGGTATAGGTTACCTTTGTACCTTCCTTAACCTGTTGTTTGATACCTTCTAGTACGGTGGTTACTTCTACTGCTACGGGACCGTAGTGGGTAAGTGCAAAGGATGCTTCATCGGCATTTGGACCACATACGGCAATACGCTTGATTTGTGATTTGTCTAAAGGAAGCAGGTTGTTTGCATTTTTCAGCAGCACGAGCCCTTCGCGGGACGCCTGTAAGGCAACTTGTTGATGTGCCTCGCTGTTGACTTCTTTATCAGCTAAAGCAAGGTCTGTTTGGTAAGGTGTGTCGAACAGACCTGTCAGAAATTTGACACGTAAGATATCTCTTACCCGGTTGTCAATGGTTTCCATACTGAGTCCTCCTTCCTGAATCAGCTCACGCAACGGGAGTACGTATGATTCCGGTGAACGGAACGTACAGCGTACGTTAAGTCCTGCTTCTACACTCTGGCGGACTGCCTCTTTCATGTCTTTTGCCGTTTTGTGCTTGCTGTAGAGATATTCCACCGCGTCACTGTCGGATACCACATAGCCTCTAAATCCCATGGTGCCTCTTAGGCGTTGTGTCAGCCAATAGTAGCTGCTTTGGATAGGAAATCCGTCATAATCATTGTAGGAACTCATTACTCCCAGGATACCAGCCTCCTGGATGACCCTTGTAAAAGGATAGGCGTGTATGTTTTCTACTTCTCTCCATGACATTTGCGGGTCAACCCTTGCAAAACCTTCGCGGGCGCCTTTGTTATTACTATAGGCGATGAAGTGTTTGGCTG
>PPYF01243582.1_pt1 | contig 11264 bp, 10 predicted proteins | sample 1559871 | NCBI WGS metagenome assembly PPYF01 (sample SAMN08240021, study PRJNA423297) | Human gut metagenome, whole genome shotgun sequencing project. | reverse complement strand
GGTATGCTCGCGGTCGACAACCAGGCGCGTGTCTGACACGGACCAACGGTAGCAAGTCTTGCTCCAACATTTGGTCGCGGTGCGATGACCAACCACTGGGTCGACATCAAGAACGCCAACCTCGTCGTGGTGATGGGCGGTAACGCCGCTGAAGCTCACCCGGTCGGGTTCCGCTGGGCGATGGAAGCCAAAATTCACAACGGCGCGAAGCTGATTGTGATCGATCCTCGCTTTACGCGTACGGCGGCGGTAGCTGACTACTATGCCCCTATTCGTTCCGGTACTGACATTGCTTTCCTGTCAGGCGTATTGCTGTACCTGCTGAACAATGAAAAATTCAACCGCGAATACACCGAAGCCTATACCAACGCCAGCCTGATCGTGCGTGAGGATTACGGCTTTGAAGATGGCCTGTTCACCGGCTACGACGCGGAAAAACGCAAGTACGATAAATCCTCCTGGACTTATGAACTGGACGAAAACGGCTTCGCCAAACGCGATACCACGCTGCAACATCCGCGCTGCGTGTGGAACTTGCTGAAACAGCACGTTTCCCGCTACACGCCAGATGTGGTTGAAAACATCTGTGGTACGCCAAAAGACGCGTTCCTGAAAGTCTGCGAATACATCGCAGAAACCAGTGCTCACGATAAAACTGCCTCGTTCCTGTATGCCCTCGGCTGGACGCAACACTCCGTTGGTGCGCAAAACATTCGTACGATGGCGATGATCCAGCTGCTGCTCGGCAATATGGGGATGGCAGGCGGCGGCGTTAACGCCCTGCGCGGTCACTCCAATATTCAGGGGCTGACGGACCTGGGGCTGCTGTCGCAGAGCCTGCCAGGTTACATGACGCTGCCAAGCGAGAAGCAGACCGATCTGCAAACCTACCTTACCGCCAACACGCCAAAACCGCTGCTGGAAGGCCAGGTAAACTACTGGGGCAACTACCCGAAATTCTTCGTCTCTATGATGAAGGCCTTCTTTGGTGATAAAGCGACGGCGGAAAATAGCTGGGGCTTTGACTGGTTGCCGAAGTGGGATAAAGGCTACGACGTCCTGCAATACTTCGAGATGATGAAAGAGGGCAAGGTCAATGGCTATATCTGCCAGGGCTTTAACCCTGTTGCCTCATTCCCGAACAAAAACAAAGTGATCGGTTGTCTGTCGAAACTGAAGTTCCTCGTCACCATCGACCCACTGAACACTGAAACCTCTAACTTCTGGCAGAACCACGGTGAGCTGAACGAAGTTGACTCGTCGAAGATCCAGACCGAAGTGTTCCGTCTGCCATCGACCTGCTTCGCGGAAGAGAACGGTTCTATCGTTAACTCAGGTCGCTGGTTACAGTGGCACTGGAAAGGTGCGGACGCCCCGGGGATTGCGCTGACTGACGGCGAGATCCTCTCCGGTATCTTCCTGCGCTTGCGCAAGATGTATGCCGAACAGGGTGGCGCGAACCCGGACCAGGTGCTGAACATGACATGGAACTACGCCATTCCGCATGAGCCATCTTCAGAAGAAGTGGCGATGGAGAGCAACGGTAAGGCGCTGGCCGATATTACCGATCCGGCAACCGGTGCGGTTATCGTCAAGAAAGGCCAACAACTTAGTTCGTTCGCCCAATTGCGCGATGACGGTACAACCTCCTGTGGCTGCTGGATTTTCGCCGGTAGCTGGACGCCGGAAGGCAACCAGATGGCACGCCGTGATAACGCCGATCCGTCTGGCCTCGGTAACACGCTGGGCTGGGCATGGGCATGGCCGCTTAACCGCCGCATTCTGTATAACCGCGCCTCCGCAGATCCGCAGGGTAACCCGTGGGATCCGAAGCGTCAGTTGCTGAAATGGGACGGCACTAAGTGGACCGGCTGGGATATTCCGGACTACAGCGCAGCGCCTCCGGGTAGCGGCGTCGGGCCGTTTATCATGCAGCAGGAAGGCATGGGGCGTCTGTTTGCCCTCGATAAGATGGCGGAAGGTCCGTTCCCGGAACACTACGAGCCGTTTGAAACGCCGCTGGGAACTAACCCGCTGCATCCAAACGTTATCTCGAACCCGGCTGCACGTATCTTTAAAGACGACGCCGAAGCATTGGGTAAAGCCGATAAGTTCCCGTATGTCGGAACCACCTATCGTCTGACCGAGCACTTCCACTACTGGACCAAACACGCGCTGTTGAACGCGATTTTGCAGCCAGAGCAGTTTGTGGAAATCGGGGAGTCGCTGGCGAATAAACTTGGCATTGCCCAGGGCGATACCGTGAAAGTCTCCTCCAACCGTGGCTATATCAAAGCCAAAGCGGTGGTGACCAAACGTATTCGCACGCTGAAAGCGAACGGCAAAGATATCGATACCATCGGTATTCCGATTCACTGGGGCTATGAAGGCGTAGCTAAAAAAGGCTTTATTGCCAATACTTTAACGCCATTCGTTGGTGATGCGAACACGCAGACGCCGGAGTTTAAGTCCTTCCTTGTGAATGTGGAAAAGGTGTAACGGAGACGACATATGGCTTATCAATCTCAAGATATCATTCGTCGTTCCGCGACTAACGGTCTGACCCCCGCGCCTCAGGCGCGGGACTTCCAGGAAGAAGTGGCGAAACTCATCGATGTTACCACCTGTATCGGCTGTAAAGCCTGTCAGGTGGCGTGTTCAGAGTGGAACGACATTCGCGATACCGTCGGCAATAACATTGGGGTGTACGACAACCCCAATGATTTAAGCGCCAAATCGTGGACGGTAATGCGCTTCTCGGAAGTGGAGCAGAACGACAAACTGGAATGGCTGATCCGCAAAGACGGCTGTATGCACTGTTCCGATCCAGGCTGCCTGAAAGCGTGCCCGGCGGAAGGTGCAATTATTCAGTATGCCAACGGTATCGTCGACTTCCAGTCCGAGCAGTGCATTGGCTGCGGTTATTGCATTGCGGGCTGTCCGTTCGACATTCCGCGCCTCAACCCGGAAGACAACCGCGTCTACAAATGTACGCTGTGCGTTGACCGCGTGGTGGTTGGGCAAGAACCAGCCTGCGTGAAGACCTGCCCAACGGGCGCGATTCACTTCGGTACGAAAGAGTCGATGAAAACGCTGGCGAGCGAGCGCGTTGCTGAGCTGAAAACCCGCGGTTACGACAATGCGGGTCTGTACGATCCGGCAGGCGTCGGTGGTACACACGTCATGTACGTGCTGCACCATGCTGACAAGCCAAATCTGTATCATGGCTTGCCGGAGAACCCGGAAATCAGCGAAACCGTGAAATTCTGGAAAGGCATCTGGAAACCGCTCGCGGCTGTTGGCTTTGCGGCTACCTTTGCGGCCAGTATCTTCCACTACGTGGGTGTCGGTCCGAACCGTGCGGATGAGGAAGAGAATAATCTGCACGAAGAGAAAGACGAGGAGCGCAAATGAAACGACGTGACACCATCGTGCGCTACACCGCGCCGGAACGTATCAACCACTGGATCACCGCCTTCTGCTTCATCCTGGCGGCGGTGAGCGGGCTGGGATGATATCTTTTGGGCGAAGAATATTCGTAAGATCGTCGTCAACGAGGAAGTAGGTGACACCGGGCGTTATAACTTCGGTCAGAAATGCGTTTTCTGGGCGGCGATTATTTTCCTGGTTCTGCTGCTGGTGAGCGGCGTGATTATCTGGCGTCCTTATTTTGCGCCTGCTTTCTCAATCCCGGTGATCCGATTCGCGTTAATGCTGCATTCATTTGCCGCAGTGGCGTTAATTGTGGTTATCATGGTGCATATCTACGCCGCCCTTTGGGTGAAAGGCACGATTACCGCCATGGTGGAAGGATGGGTTACCAGCGCCTGGGCGAAGAAACATCACCCGCGCTGGTACCGTGAGGTCCGCAAGACAACGGAAAAGAAAGCTGAATGAGTATTCGCATAATCCCGCAAGATGAGCTGGGTTCAAGCGAGAAACGTACGGCGGATATGATTCCGCCGTTATTGTTCCCTCGGCTCAAGAATTTATACAACCGCCGCGCCGAGCGTCTGCGCGAGCTGGCAGAAAATAATCCTCTGGGTGATTACCTGCGCTTTGCTGCGCTTATCGCCCACGCCCAGGAAGTGGTGCTGTACGACCATCCGCTGGAGATGGATCTGACTGCGCGCATTAAAGAAGCCAGCGCACAAGGCAAGCCCCCGCTGGATATTCACGTTCTGCCGCGTGATAAGCACTGGCAAAAGCTGCTGATGGCGCTGATTGCTGAGCTGAAACCTGAAATGAGCGGCCCGGCGCTGGCAGTGATTGAGAATCTGGAGAAGGCATCGACTCAGGAGCTGGAAGATATGGCCAGCGCGCTGTTTGCCTCTGATTTCTCGTCCGTCAGCAGCGATAAAGCGCCGTTTATCTGGGCTGCACTGTCGCTCTACTGGGCGCAGATGGCCAATCTGATCCCCGGCAAAGCCCGCGCTGAATACGGCGAGCAACGTCAATATTGCCCGGTTTGTGGTTCTATGCCGGTGTCCAGCATGGTGCAAATTGGCACCACTCAGGGGCTACGTTACCTGCACTGCAACCTGTGTGAAACTGAATGGCACGTAGTGCGCGTAAAATGCAGCAACTGCGAGCAGAGCGGCAAACTGCATTACTGGTCGCTGGATGACGAACAGGCCGCGATTAAAGCCGAAAGCTGCGATGACTGCGGCACTTACCTGAAAATTCTCTATCAGGAAAAAGATCCAAAAATCGAAGCCGTAGCAGATGACCTCGCCTCTCTGGTACTGGACGCACGAATGGAGCAAGAAGGCTATGCCCGCAGTTCCATCAACCCGTTCCTGTTTCCGGGTGAAGGAGAGTAATCTCTGACGTTTTCCGGGTGGCGCAGGTCGCCCGGATTACAGCTCATAGGGTGTGACGACACCATCTCTCGTATTCCGCGTTACCACCTCAAGCTATGCCGCCAGTGCCGGTTTGGCCTCAATTTACCCACCACCACATCAATAAGGTTATGGGCATGAGACTGATGACAAGCGTAAGATTGCCTGATGCGCTGCGCTTATCAGGCCTACCAATAAACTGCAATACATTGAATTTATACGACTTTGTAGGCCGGATAAGGCGTTCACGCCGCATCCGGCATGAACAACGCGCACGTTGTCAGCAATCTGATTGACATCATTTTTTCCCATTACCATTCCTCGCGCAGCTTACGCTGATATTCGACACCATCTTCCTCACACCCTTGCCAGATGCCAGGAACACTGGTTCTTGCTGTTTGCGATTGATTTATCAGGTATTGATCTACCGCTTCCCTTAATAGGTCCGCACGAGGAAGATTACGCTGCACCTCGAGATCATCAAGTTGCTTAATCACCTCATTCGATAAATCGAGTAAAATTCTGCCCATATCTATACCTGCCAGAGAGTTCATAAATATCTCGCCAATATCATTTTTGAATCTATGGAGAGAAAAGTACCCTTGCCGAATCTTTAAAGAAAGCTCATTTACGCATCATTTTTTATTTTTGCGAGGCGTTTTCCAGATATGATGTAACAGTTGCAGTTATTATAAGTTCAAGTAAAACAGCCTTGTATTAATACCAGAATAAGGGCATCTGTTTTTTATATTCAAGAATGAAAAATTTTTGTCATTCCTTATGCTCCTTACACTGATCATCAACACCAACTACCTCCCCCTTTTGCCTGCCTCCCTTTGCTTTACGCACCGGGAATTGCTGACGTTCCAGATATTGCTCTACCGCTTCGCGTAAAATTGCAGATCGTGAAACCTTACGCCAGCCCCGAAGCTTGTTCAGCCGTTTAATTGCCTCTTCTGATAAATGAAGAAAAACCGTATTCATCGCCATTACCACCACCTTACCTATATTACTCATTAATGTATGTGCGAAAATTACGCCGGAAAATCATTTAAAAAAAGCGGATTTTTGCATGTTTTTTTGTTTTTGCGAGGCGTTTTCCAGAAATAATAAGAGTGTTGCAGTTATTTCATTTATTACTCAAAAATGGTTTAGTTATCGCCCAGGATGAATTATGGGTGCTATGAATATATTATATTCAGAGATATTTATTTGCATAATCTGAATGGTGTAGCCGAAAAACGTCAGCATCCTAACAGCACCAGGATTTAAGGTGAAATTAATCTTTCATCACAGACCGGTCAGTACTGCCACCAACCGGTCTTTACTTGCTCATCGTTATAATTTTGTTGGTAACAGTTCGGGAAAGTTGTTTTTCTAAATTAACAACAGAATAACTTTCTTATTTAATGAGATTAATATTGGCAACCATTATAGCCTCCTTCCCACGGTTTAAGAGCAAACATACAACATAATTATTCATAACATACAGAGCAGTAAATGAATGATACTGACAATGATGCTAGTCCATTATCTTTGCATAATATTTGTTAGCTATAGATTTTAAAAATATTTATGAGAAAAGTATGGCACCAGAGGGGGTTTTGACTATCAAAAATCGCTCAAACCTGAACTAAGATGATGAGTTAAGCATTATCTGCGATAATTGCCACTCAGCTCTACAAATAATATTTAAATGCTCCTGAACAGTGATGTAGCAAGACACGTATGGAGCCAACGAAGAATAAAAATTTATAGAGTTCTTATTCAATATAACCGGAATAGTCAGGGGCTGATGTAAATGACCGGAATGAGTAAGAGAGGCAGCACCGCCCCTCTCCATCAGCTACTCTTCTTCGTTCCCGCCCTCTTCATACGGGCCAAATGGCTTCGCGGGCAGAACGATATACGTGCCTTCAAACACTGCACCCGGCGTCTCGTCGCCAAAGATTTCGACCTGCATCTGCACCCGTGCTTTTCGTCCGCGCGCCAGACGGTCGAGATCGCCGCTTAAGGCACCAAGGTCGGCTACCGCATGGGGTTTACCGCTAATCGGTTTGCTGTAGCGGATATGCGCATCCGCCAGAATAATCGTTCCGCCGAGGTGGCGTTCACGCAGCATCAGCCAGATAAGCCCCCAACCGGTGAGCGTCGCCAGTGAGAATAAACTCCCGGCAAACAGCGTATGGTGCGGATTCTGATTGCCGGTTTCTGGCATGGTGGTGATAAATTTTTGCCCGGTATATTGCTGAATGCGCACGCCCATTTTTTCACTAAGCGGGATATGCTCGTACCACGCCTGTTGCAGCTGCGCGCACCAGTCGCCGCGATGCAAAATATCATCCAGAGTGGCAACGGGCTTAATCATCAAAAAATGGCGAATCGGCGTGGTGGTTGGGGTGGTGATCTCCCCCTGATTAATGAATCCCAGCTTGGCGAAAAACTCCACCGCGTCTTCACGGGCGCTACAGGTCACGCGCTTAACGCCTTCCTGACGCGCCACCGACTCCAGGGTCATAGCCATCAGCGTGCCTAACCCTTTGTCCTGCACGTCCGGGTGAACGGCCATAAAGCGAATGGACGCTTCATTGTCGGCATTAATATACAGTCGGCCTACCGCCACCAGATTACCCTGCTCATCGACGACCATCTGATGATGCGCCATCGCATCCCACGCGTCGCGTTCCGAACCTTTTGGTTGATGCAGGGGCTTACGCAACATTTCCCAGCGAAACTGATAGTAACGCTCTAATTCTTCTTCTGTTTGTGGAACCCGAAGGTGATACATAGCGATACTCTCTCTTGTTTCCCGTGACAACCCTGGAAGCTGGCTCATACCTGCAACCAGAATGTCACGGGGCCATCATTGACCAGCGATACCTGCATATCCGCAGCGAAGCGTCCTGTTTGCGTGTTCATCTCTTGTTGACGGCAGCGTTCGACGAAATAGTCATATAACGCCTCTGCGCGATCCGGTGATGCACCTTTGGAGAAACTTGGGCGCATCCCCCGTTCGGTATCTGCGGCGAGGGTAAACTGGGAAACCACCAGCACACTGCCGCCCGCCTGTTGCACGTTGAGATTCATCTTGCCTTCGGCATCGCTAAAGATGCGGTAGCCGAGCACACGCTCGCACAGACGGTTTGCTTTCTGTTCGTCGTCATCCTTTTCGACACCCAATAACACCAAAAGTCCCGCGCCAATTTCGCCCGTCACTTCTCCCTCCACGGTGACGCTGGCACGGGTTACGCGTTGAATTAATGCAATCATGGTTCGTCGTCTTCTTCTTGTTCAGCAGCTTGTTTTAGTTTGCGGTATTCCCCGAGAGTGACAGTAATTTCCGCGCCAAGCAAGACGATACACCATGTCCAGTAGACCCAGACAAAGAGAATGGGGATCACCGCCAGCACACCGTAAATGAGCTGATATGACGGGAACATGGTGATATAAAGCGCGAAACCTTTCTTTCCTGCTTCGAACAGGAGTGCAGCAACAAACGCGCCGACAATCGCGTCGCGGTTAGGTACGCGGATGGTAGGAACAATGCTGTACAGCAACCAGAAGGAGATCCACGACAACAGCAGCGGAAAAATACGCAGCACGTTGTCGATGACAGTATTGAGATCGCTCGCCCAGCGCAGGGAGAGCAAATAGGAACTGATCGCCAGACTAGCCCCTGCCAGCAGCGGCCCCAGCGTTAAAATCATCCAGTACACGGCAAACGAGTAAATTTTTGGTCGCGCTCGTTTACTGCGCCAGATGGTATTCAACGCGCTATCGATGGAGTACATCAACAATAACGCGGTGACGATCAGCCCGCACGCGCCAACGGCGGTCATCTTGTTGGAATTGGCAACAAATTGTTCGATATACCGCTGAATAACATCGCCAGTAGCAGGCAGAAAGTTGGCAAAAATAAAGTGACGCAACTGAATGCTGACGTCGGAAAACATGGGAAAAGCGGCGAAAAGCGTAAAAACAACGGCAACCAGCGGCACTAATGAGAGCAACGACACATAGGCAAGGTTACCTGCCAGGGTTGTCATGTTGTCCTCATCAATACGTTGCCAGAGTAGTTTTAGCCAGGCCCATAGTGGACGGGTACGGTGCCTGGCTTTGTCCTGAATGGTTTTTAGCATAACACCTTCGCGAAATAGTCCGGGATGGTGGTTTTATCTTTCACCAGAATACTGGTAATGCCTAGCTGATTAGCTCCTTCTATATTATCGGCGTTATCGTCGAAAAAGACCGTATCGCTGGGTGAAAAACCTTCCGCCTGCAAAACATGCTGGTAAATTCGAGCTTCAGGTTTGCGCATCCCCAGATCTTGCGACAGATAGATATGGTCAGCAGCATCACGAATTTCCGGGTATTCTTCCGGCCAGAAGGTGGTATGCAGGCGGTTGGTATTGGAAAGCACCACCACGCGATGCCCCTGCTCACGCAGTTTATGCATGATGGCGATCACTTCCGGGCGCAGCGCAACAAACACCGCCTGCCAGCCGTGAGAGAACTGCTCGTAGCTTAGCGGTAGAGCCATCTCATGACACAGCGCCTCTGCGAACGCTTCGTCGCTAATTTCCCCACGCTCATGCTGATGAAACGCCTCCCCCATATGAAAACTCTTCTTAAGCGATGCCAGCGGAATACGCGTTAAATCGCTCCAGGCTCCCAGCACACGGTTAAAGTCGATATCGACAATCACATTACCTAAATCAAAGATATAGAGCATTTTTGCCTCCTTTCGCGCCACAAGAAATTAACTGTAGCGGGAAAGGATGGGTTTGGCTATGTGGCAATAAGGGTAATCTTGTGATGCTGATTGCGAAAAAGCAGAGTAATTTCACTGGCTTTTTCGCAATAGATGAATGGTTAAGATTCAGGTGTAAATTGCCAACGAGTTTCGATGACCAGCGGCCTATCTGGTGTCACCAATTCCGGCGTTAGATTTATTGCGTTAGGTGCCTGAGTCAGCGGGTTAATACAGGTGGCATCGGGCTGTTTATCAAATACCACCAGACTGTTTGCAGAAGAGATCATGGTCATCGCGAGTTTACCAGGCCACAGTAACTTAACCTTCACCCCGTCATAAAAACCAAAACAGTCATCCCAGGGACCGGCTTGAGGAGAGATACGATTTCCAGTTGGCAGTTCATCACTACCCGCTTCTTCTTGCCAGTCCGCATCAAAAAGCACCTGCAACGATTCTGTATTTTGCGGAGTCAGCTTTTTCGCAAACCACGGATGCCAGCCTGCGGAGGCCGGGAATGTATCGGCATATGAATGGACTTCCAGTTGCAAAACCAGCGCATCGTTCTCCAGCAAAAAAGTCTGAATCACTTCCCCTTGCCAGGGCCACGGTGAAGCCAGGGGCATACGTAAAGTCAGGGAATCTGCTGTTTTGTCGATGATTTCCCACGTTGAGTAACAAGCCATACCATGCAACGCATGTGGTGGTTTATTGGCGGGTAAAGAATAACATTGCCCACCAGCATTCAGCGTCGCATTCCCCAGTCGCCCTGCCCACGGCACCATTGGGAAACAGCCATACTGAAAAGCTCTGCGCTGCGGCTGCCATTGGCGTAATACTTCAGAACCAAATGCCTTTAACGAGGTTATCCTGGCACCATCATGCGGATAAATCTGCAGGTGAATATTGCCTTTTTCCAGCGTCACTAACTCTCCTACAGGCCCAGGCCATGGCGCGTCAAACGCCTGTTGTAGCGCCAGGTAATGCTCGTTTTTTCGTTCAGTTTTCATGAGATTGTTCCCTGATGTAGCGGTAAGAAGCGGTTTCTTGTTCATCGGTCGGCTCAATCAGCCAGACGCAAACAAAGGAAAGAACTGAGACAGCAAATAAAAACAGAGCGACATACCACGGTTTTCCTCCCCCTAGCGCCAGCAAACTTGAGGCGATAAGGGGGCTTAGTCCGCCAAGAATCGCGGAAAATTGATAAGCAAAAGAAAGGCCGGTATATCGTACTTTGGTACCGAACATGCGGGTGAAAAGTGTTGGCTGCACGGCAAACATCATCGTCGGACCTAAGTTGTAGCCGAGGATCATACTGCACCAGATGATGAGCGTACTTTTGCTATCCAGTAATAAGAAGAAAGGAAACGCGAACAGGACACAAAATCCTGCTCCCGACAAATACAGACTTTTTTGACCTATACGATCTGATAACCATCCAACCAATGGACAACTGAAAATACCGATCGCCGAGGCAATCAACATACCCGTCAGGGGAATATCTCGCGACAATGCTAATTGGCTGGAAATATAGACAATACCAAAGGCGTTAATAATATTAGAGGAGACACTTTCCGCCAGCCTCGCACCCAGTGCCGGTAATGACTCCAACTTATTGATAGTGTTTTATGTTCAGATAATGCCCGATGACTTTGTCATGCAGCTCCACCGAT
>PPYF01029371.1_pt1 | contig 11265 bp, 14 predicted proteins | sample 1559871 | NCBI WGS metagenome assembly PPYF01 (sample SAMN08240021, study PRJNA423297) | Human gut metagenome, whole genome shotgun sequencing project. | reverse complement strand
GGCTAAAATTTCAGATTATTGTCGCCGGTGGAAATAAATTCCCCCGGCGATTTTAGTTGGTGGAGAAAATTAGTGAAAAAAATATTCGACAGCTTTCGATGATATTCTGGCCACTGCTCACTGGCTACGGCCCACTCTAACTTAAGTCGTTCCGCGAAATTTCTTGCAATTCTCTCCCTCCGTTGGTATCATATTTCTTAATCACTTTTTTAAATTCCGAGGGGGGAGAAAATTGAAAGAGCTTAAATTCGCTCTGAAACGGGTGGCTCCGGTTCTGATATCATATCTTTTTGTCGGCCTTGCCAGCGGCCTGCTTATGAAAGACGCCGGATATTCGGCATTCTGGGCTTTCCTTTCGGCGGTGTTTGTATACGCCGGCTCCATGCAGATAGTTATGGTGCCTCTGCTTGCGGCTCACACTCCCCTGCTCACTTTGGCCGTCACGGCTCTGTTCATCAACGGCAGGCATATTTTCTACGGTATCGGCTTTATTGACGAGTTCGCTCCCGTGAGGAAAAAGAGCCGCCTGAAACACCTTTACATGGCTCTTACCCTGACGGACGAGACATATTCCGTGCTCTGCTCCCTTGACTGCCCGGCGGAGCTTGACAAAAACAAAGCCGAGTTTTTCGTCCTCGCCTCCGCCCATATACTGTGGATAATAAGCTGCACCGCCGGAGCCTTTATAGGCGATATGATACCGTTTGACACGACGGGCATAGAGTTTTCGGCCACGGTATTTTTTGTCTGCATAGTCGTCGATCAGTGGAAGCGCTTCCCCTCAAAGCTGCCCGCCGTCACAGGCGCGCTCTGCGCGGCTCTCACCCTCGCGTCCTTCGGCAGGGACGGCTTTCTCATACCGGCTCTCAGCGCCGCCCTTATTATACTCATACTGCTGAAGGACAGACTGAGCCTTGAGAAACTGAAGGAGGCCGCCGTCCATGAATGACATAATTTTTACCGCCCTTTCCATCGCCGTCATCGCCGCCGTGACATGGCTCTGCCGCCTTGCCGCGTTTATGATATTCGGCGGGAAAAGGGAAATACCGAAAACTGTAACTTATCTGGGCAGGGTGCTGCCCCCGGCCATAATGGTCATCCTTGTGTTTTACTGCCTGAGAAGCGTAGATTTTACTTCCCGCCCCTGGGGTCTGGCGGAAATAATCTCTGTGGCCTTCGCCGCCGTTCTCCAGTGGAAAAAGGGGAACGCCATACTTACGACCATAGCCGCCACCGCCCTGTATATGGCGCTTATACGAACGATATTATAAAAAAAGGGCCTGCCGTCCCTCTTTTCTTCGGCAGACCCGATATAATTTAAGCTCCCCGTAAAGGGGCGTTTTTTATTCTTCCGTTTCCGGCTCTTCCTTTGTAGCCATGGCGGTCGCTTCGCCGTCAACTACGACCTTTCCGTCCTGGTTGACGATGGTAGTCCTCATTATGACAAGGCGTTTCTCCGGAATGATCTTCGTCACCTCGGCGTTTACGGTTATGGTATCGCCGAAATATACGGGCGCGGTGAATTTAAGCGTCTGCCCGCAGTAGATGGCGTCGGCTCCCGGAATGAGCATGCCGACGATGGTCGAAATAAACGACGCCGTAAGCATTCCATGGGCTATCCTCTTGCCGAAGCGTGTCGTCTTTGCGTATTCGGCGTTGACATGCACGGGATTGATGTCTCCTATAAGTCCGGCGAAGGTATATACGTCGGACGCCTCTATGGTTTTTGAAACGCTGGCCTTTTTGCCCACATAGATCTCGCCTATGCTGAGGCCGCTCATGTTAAGACTGTTCGGGTCAAGCATTTTGCTCATAATATCAGCTCCTTTTTTATAATTCCCCATTTGTTTTATAATACCACGGATCCGGAATTTTTCCCAGAGTTATTCGTGACTTTTGATTTTTGTTCCGACCTATGCTATACTTCAAAATAACGGAATGTTAGATATTACGCTGGATCAAAGGAGCGATAGTTATGGAACCATTATTCTCAAACGCCTGTGTCCAAACGGAGCAGAACCTTCTGGAAATGACAAGGGCGTCCGTACCCGTCTGGTACAGGCTTTACTGCCGTCTGCTTTCGGCCGTCATGGCCGTTTGCGCCATAGTTATGGTATTTATGAAAATGTATATGTTCACGGCGCTGTTTTTTGCCCTCGCGGTCATACTTGCCGCCGTATACGAGGCCAAAATACGCTCGGCGGCCAAAAAGTCCCTTAAGAGAAACGAGGAGCTTTACGGCAGAGACGTGGAGACTCGTATATTTTTCTATGAGGACACGATAATCGGCAAAAACCTCCAGTCTGGCACGGCCGTAAGAACAGGCTATGACAAGGTCAAAAAAATAGTTGAGACACCCTCTCTTTATGTCCTCATACTGGACGGCAACATTTCCATTCTTGTGGACAAGGGCGGATTCATTTCCGACAACGGAGCCGATTTCTCAAAATTTATAAAGGAAAAATGCGTCAACGCAAAGTAAGCGGGTGATATTATGTTAAAAAAACTTACCGAAAATATATTTTATACAGAGCCCGACGAGGCCACCGACAGGCCGGCCATGGGCTATATCAGGGGAGAGCGCCTCTCTCTTATGGCCGAGTGCGGAAACTCGCCAAAGACCGTGAAGGCCTTTCTTTCCGGCGTTTCTGAGCTTGGCCTCAAAAAGCCGGTCATTGCCTGCGCCACCCATTGCCACTGGGATCACTGCTTTGGCATGGGAGAACTCAAAAGACAGGGCGTCCTTACTGTCTGTTCCGATAAAACGAACGAAATACTTAAGGACATGTCCGGCTGGAAATGGTCGGCCGAGCTTCTGGAGCGGTATGTGGAGGAGGACAAGATCCCTCTTTTCTGCCGTGAGCACATCATAAACGAATATCAAAACATCGGCGATATAGAGGTCTGCCCGGCGGACATAGCATATCATGGGGAGATGAGGGTCGATCTCGGCGGAATAAGCTGCGTGCTTATGGCCATACCAAATCCCCATACGGAGGATGGAACGGTCATTTACGTCCCCGAGGAGGGCGTTGTATTTTTCGGGGACTGCGTCTGCGAGGAGCTTGTCCGTGACCAGTGGGTAGACAATCCCAAAAAGGTGGCGGAAATGTACGCTTTCCTTGACGGTCTGGACTTTTCCACCGCCGTTGAGGGTCACTTCCCGCCCAGACCCAAATCCGAGCTTATGAAGGAACTGAAGGAGAGAATGGAAAAATGAGCGGCCAGTTTTCCAGAACAGAAATGCTTATAGGCAGTCAAGCCCTCGAAAAGCTGAGCCGCTCCAAAGTGGCGGTGTTTGGCATAGGCGGCGTGGGCGGATATGTGTGCGAGGCTCTCGCCAGGGCGGGCGTCGGCTCCTTTGAGCTTATAGACAACGACATTGTCAGCGTCACAAACATCAACCGCCAGATAATCGCCCTCCACAGCACCGTCGGCAGACAAAAGACCGCCGTTATGGCCGAACGCATAGCGGACATAAATCCGGAGGCAAAGGTAAGAGTAAGAAACCTGTTTTTCCTGCCGGAAAACAAGGCCGAGTTTGACTTTTCCTCCTATGACTATGTGGTGGACGCCGTGGACACGGTAACGGCTAAAATAGCTCTGATAGAGGAAGCAAAGTGCGCCGGAGTGCCGGTCATAAGCTCCATGGGAACGGGCAACAAGCTCTGCCCGGCCATGCTGGAGGTGGCCGACATATCAAAGACTTCCGTCTGCCCCCTGGCGAAGGTCATGCGCTATGAGCTTAAAAAAAGGGGCATAAGCGGCGTAAAGGCCGTATATTCAAAGGAAATACCGATAAAGCCGGCCTTTGAGGCCGAGGACGGCGCGAAACGCTCCGTTCCGGGCAGCATATCGTTCGTGCCGCCGGCGGCAGGGCTTATCATCGCCTCGGAAGTAATAAAGGATCTGATAGGAGGAGCCGAAATTTGAAAAGAGAACTCAGCAAATGCCAGCTCATTGAAAGAAGCATACAGAAAAAATACCGCAAGGAGCTCTGGCGTCCCTTTACGGAGGCTGTCAAGCGCTACCGCCTTATAGAGGAGGGCGACAGGATAGCCGTATGCATATCCGGCGGCAAGGACTCCATGCTGTTGGCTAAAATGTTCCAGCTCCTTCACCGCATTACGGATTTTCCCTTCGATGTGGAATATCTGGTCATGGATCCGGGCTACAACGAGGCAAACCGAAAAAAAATAGAGGATAACGCCGCCCTTTTGGAAATTCCCATAACCGTATTTGAGACGGATATATTCGACGCGGCCGAAAGCGTCACGAAAAGTCCCTGCTATCTATGCGCGAGGATGAGAAGGGGGCATCTTTACAGCAACGCCCAAAGGCTTGGCTGCAATAAAATAGCCCTTGGGCACCATTTCAACGACGTCATCGAGACGACGCTTATGGGTATGCTCTACGGGGCGCAGATACAGGGCATGAGACCAAAGCTGCTGAGCACGAATTTCCCCGGTATGGAACTCATCCGCCCCCTTTATCTCGTGAAGGAGGACGCCATAAAGGCATGGAGGGACTATAACGGTCTGGAATTTCTGCAATGCGCCTGCCACTTTACGGAGAAGGCGGCCGTCAGCGAAATATCCTCCAAAAGGCAGGAGACAAGGGAACTGATTGCCTTTCTGAAAAAATCCAATCCATTGGTGGATATAAATATTTTCAACAGCATCCATGACGTGAACGTGGATACCCTTGTGGGCTACAAAACAAGGGGCGTCTCCCACGGCTTCCTGGATGAGTTTGAGGACGAGAAGCGCCGCAGGGGACTGACAGGCGCAAAAGAAATAAAATAAGAAGTGAACGAAAATGAACAGTAAATACAAGCACGAGCTGGCGGTATACCTGCCGCTGGCTTTTGTGGGCGGATTTTTGGAAATATACACATATATAAATATGAGCGGCCTTTTCGCCAACGCCCAGACGAGCAACCTTGTCCTGCTTTTTAACGGCCTGCTCTCCGGCAATATTCCGTCGGCTGTCTACTGCGTTATGCCTGTGATACTTTATATACTCGGCATAACCGTGACCGAGCTCATCCCGAAAAAAATGCGGGATCCGTCGGTAAGATGGCCCGAATACTGCGTGCTTATCGAGGCCGTGTGCATGGCCGGCGTAGCTTTCTGCCCGAAGATCATCCCGGCGAGGGTGTCGGCTCTGCCCGTGTTCTTTCTCACCGCCATGCAGTACAACACATTTAAGAGCATGCAGGGGCAGGGCGTGTCCACGGTGTTCTGCACCAACAACCTGCGTCAGGCCGTCATTCATTTCTGGCGCTGGAAGGAGAAAAAGGACTGCGCTCAGGCCGTATATATGAGCGTCTATGTTTTTGTCATCGGCATGTTTATCCTCGGCGTCGTCGCCGGTTTTTCCCTCAGCCATCTCTGGGGCGTGAAGGCCGTGCTGGCCTGCGTCGTTGTTATGGCCTTTGTGTTTTTAAGGCTGCGCTTCCACGGGCATAAGTTTTTGATATGATTTAAAAAAGTTATCCACAGTTATTGGGGTTTTACCGCCCTTTTTGTGGATAACTTTTTTAATTTTTAGACAGTTATGACCTTTGATGAATTTTTCATTTTTTCCACGATCTCGTACATATTGCTTACCGTGCCGGCCTTGAGTTTGTCCGTTATGCCGTAATAGTTGAGACAGGTGCCGCAGACAAGCACCTCCGTGCCCTTTTCCATAAGCGTCGTTATGCTGTTTATAATGTCCAGCTTATCGCTTGTCGGCAGATTGACTCCGCTGTTCATAAAAATCACCGCCGCCGGAACGTCATCGCTCTCGGCCAGAGTGTAGAGCATCATTTTCGCCAGATTATGCCCGAGGGTATGGTCGCCCTCACCCACATAGTCCTTGCCGAAAAACACGGTATATCCGCAGCCCGAGGCTGAACAGGAGACAGCCGGCCTTTCCTCGGCCTGTGAGTAAACTTTGTCCGCTCCGCCCTCGAATATGACATGAAATCCGCCGTCCACGGTCTCAACCTTTACTTCCAGCCCGCTTCCGGCCGCCAGGCGCTTAAGGTTGCCCACGGCGATCTCGTTGTCCACAGCCACGGTAATATTCCTTTCTCCGGCGTCTATTTCCTTTTTCGCCAATACTACGGGCATGGGGCAGGCCTTGCCCATGGCGTCTATAAATTTTGACATGGAATCACCCTTTTCTTATCGTTATTCTGATATGAGTATAACCATATCGGCTGTAATTGTCAAAGCATATATAAAAGTCCGCCGCCGGCGGTTCGTTTTTTGACGGTCTGTTGCCTTTGGCAGTCAAATGTCCTATAATTTTTATGAGGTGTTTTTATGAGAAACGACAGCTATTATACCCTTGCCTTTGATTCCACCCATATGGCGGTGGCGGCGGAAAAATATCTTTCGGCACGGATTGCGGTATCCGTTATGCCGACCCCGAGAAAGATAACGGCGTCCTGCGGCATATCCCTGCGCGTAGAGCTTGAGGACGGCCAAAGGCTTATGGAAGCGCTTGAAAGCAACTGCTCCCTTGTGACCCAAAGCCGCCTGTATATGGTAAAAAACGGGGAGGTCGAACCCGTGGAGATAGGAGAGTCGGATTTGGGAAAACAGTTATAGTAAGCGAAAAAATATGCGTATGTTAAATTTTATAATGCTCCAAAAGGCGTTTGCGCAGGAGCTCTAAGAAGCTCCGGTTTTAAAATTGAATAAAGGGGCGTTTTATCACCAAAATCCGCAGGACTTCAGGGCTCTGTAATCAAAAACCCTCCTGTTCAGGAGGGAGAAAGAATTTTAGGTTTTATAATGAAATAAATAAAGGGGCGTTTCTTTATCCTCAAAGTTCGCAGAACTTTGTGCCTCTAATTAAAAACCCTCCTGTTCAGGAGGGCCAAAAGAAATAAAAGGTTTTATAATGAAATAAATAAAGGGGCATTTATTTATCCATTCGGGTTTGGAGCGGCCTGAAAGCCCGCAAAACGCGTTTCATCGTTGTATCACTTTCAAGCTATAAAGTATGATACAGCCATTTTTTGTATTTGTCAAGAGATTTTTGAAAAAAATGCGCCTAAAATTTTAAAATATTTCACTATTCCGTAAAAATTTTTCCGGAGGTATTTTATGTCCGATTCTATACCCTTCCGTGGGATAAACGGTTTTCAGCTCAAAACTCTTGCCCTCATATCTATGACGGCGGATCATATATATCTCATTTTAGGGAGGGTTCTCGCCGTTCCGGCTCTGTTTAATCTGTTTGGCAGGCTGTCCGCCCCGATATTCATTTTTATACTGTGCGAAGGCCTTAGACACACAAAAAACCGCCGTATTTACATATTCCGCCTCTATGTTTTTTCCGTCATAACCGAATTTCTGATGATTGTTATAAACGCTCTCGCTCCGGTTATGGGAGGTTTTCATATCAATATTTTCTCCACCCTTTTCCTTATCGCCCTTTTGGCGGATTCGGCGGACAAAATCGTGACGGGCAGTGTTTCGGCTGATCCCAAACGGACGCTTCAAGGCTTTTTGGGCATTATTATGTCCTTTGTTTTACAGGGGATATTTTCATACTCCTGCGGAATTTGGACAAGCATCGTCCGTATATTTTTCCCTCTGCCGTTTATGACCGAGGGCGGCATATATTTTGTCGGTCTCGGCCTCGCCCTGTATTTCTGCGGAAAACAGAAAAAGGCGGCCGCCGTTTTCTACTCGCTGTTCAGCCTTATGTTCCTTCTGCCGTCCATGGTTTCGGCCTTCGGCGGCAGGCAGTGGGCGATGGTATTCGCTCTGCCGTTCATGCTCCTTTATAACGGAGAGCGCGGCCGGGGTTTAAAATATTTTTTCTATCTCTATTATCCTCTGCACATCGTCCTGCTTTCGGCCGCGGCCTGTTGTATTTCGTTAATGCCGCGCTAATATTATGTTAACTTTATTCTTATTATTATAAAGAAGAATTAAGACTTTCTTAATTGCTTTTATTTTCTCAAATGTGTTATGGTAAATATACAGATGATACAGCATAACATATTTCAACAAGGGGGAAATACATATGAAGAAAAGATATATAGGCTTATTTTTATGCCTTGCCCTTACGGCGGGAGCTGTAATGGGAGGCTGCTCAAGCTCCGGCGAAACGGAGAACACAACGGAAGAAACCGCCGCTGAAAACGATACGGAGGAAAGCGCCGGTGCAGAGGAACAGACGGAGAACACCGTCCAGACAATTCTTTATCAGAACGACGATCTGAACTTCTCGGCCGAGCTTCCCGCTCTGCTTGAGGATATAATGTATGTGGAAGAATCAGAATACACAGCCCATGATAATACGGTTAACGTAGTAAGAATATATGTTGACGGCGGTGAAGAAGGTACTGACGATGACGCCATCCTGCTTACCTTCGAGGAAATGAGTCAAGAAACATGGGACGCTATCCAGGCTGAAGGCGGACCTCTTCCGGATGAACTTGGAGTGTCATCCTCCGGAAGAGTTGTAACATTAAGCACTGTTCACCGCCTGCGGATTAAACTCGGGAGGGTCTTACCCTCCCGAACCCTTCCGCTCACAATGGATTAGTTTTTTGACAGTCTGAAGGCCCGGAGGAAATTCCTCCGGGTCTTCTTTATTTCAGCTTTATATTTTTATGTCATCAATACTTTTTAAGAAATTCCTGTCCGCCCATATAAGGTCTGAGCACCTCAGGTATCCTTACGGAGCCGTCTGCCTGGAGGTTATTCTCAAGGAAGGCGATGAGCATTCTGGGGGGAGCGACAACCGTATTGTTGAGCGTATGAGCGAAGTATCTTTCGCCGTTTTCTCCCACTACCCTGATTCTAAGCCTTCTTGCCTGAGCGTCGCCGAGGTTCGAGCAGCTTCCTACCTCAAAATATTTCTTCTGTCTGGGTGACCATGCCTCTACGTCTACGGATTTTACCTTAAGATCGGCCAGGTCTCCTGAGCAGCACTCGAGAGTTCTTACGGGAATATCCATGGATCTGAAAAGGTCTACAGTGTTCTGCCAGAGTTTATCGAACCACATCTTGCTGTCCTCGGGCTTGCAGACAACGATCATTTCCTGCTTCTCAAACTGGTGAATCCTGTAAACTCCCCTCTCCTCGATGCCGTGGGCTCCCTTTTCCTTACGGAAACAGGGTGAGTAGCTTGTAAGAGTATAGGGAAGGTCAGCCTCCTTGTTTACCGTGTCGATGAACTTACCGATCATGGAATGTTCGCTTGTTCCGATGAGGTAGAGATCCTCGCCCTCGATCTTGTACATCATGGCGTCCATCTCGTCAAAGCTCATAACGCCCGTAACAACGTCGCTTCTTATCATGAAAGGAGGCACGCAGTATGTGAAGCCCCTGTTTATCATAAAGTCCCTTGCGTAGGCGATGACTGCCGAATGAAGTCTGGCGATGTCGCCCATAAGATAGTAGAAACCGTTTCCGGCAACCTTTCTGGCGCTGTCAAGGTCGATGCCGTTGAAGCTTTCCATTATATCCGTGTGGTAGGGTATCTCAAAATCGGGAACAACGGGCTCACCGAACTTCTCGACTTCCACGTTTTCGCTGTCGTCCTTGCCGATGGGAACCGAAGGGTCGATAATATTGGGAATTGTCATCATGATCTTTTTGATTCTTTCCTCAACGTCCCTTTCCTTTTCCGTAAGCTCGTCTATCCTGTCGGAGTTTTTAGCGACCTCGGCCTTCATCTTCTCGGCGCCTTCTTTGTCGCCCTTTGCCATAAGTCCGCCGATCTGCTTGGAGAACTTATTTCTGTCAGCGCGGAGAGCCTCAACTTCCTGCTTGATGCTTCTGTTTTCGGCGTCAAGCTCGATAACTTCGTCCACGAGGGGAAGTTTTTTGTCCTGGAACTTGTTTCTGATATTCTGTTTTACGATTTCGGGATTTTCCCTTAAAAATTTAATGTCTAACATGGTTTTTCCTCCTGAAAATTGGTCTTTTGGTCAATAGGCAAAAATAAAAGCCCGACCCAAAAAGCGCTTATACGCTTGCCTGGGACGAGCTGTTATAACCCGCGTTGCCACCCGCGTTGCCGCAAAATACGGCCTCTCAAAAAAGCTGTAAGGGGCTTACCCCGACGGCTTTCACCGCGGACTCGGAAAGTGGAACATCCTTTCACCCTGCCGCCTCTCACCAACCGGCGGCTCTCTGAAAGCGCTACAGGACTTAGCTTTCCTCAAACGTCGTTTTTGATTTGAACATAAAAGCATTATATCACATAAAAATTAAAAATCAACCGTAAAATATGTAAAATGGGAAAGATTTATTCCCGCCGTTGACATTCTCGCCGAAATGCACCACAATGTTATTAACAGACTATCGACAGGAGATGATATTATGCCGACCATACTTCCCGGGCTGCTTCTGCCCTTCCTTGGGACGACCCTTGGAGCGGCCTGCGTATTTTTCATAAAAAACGAGCTTAAGGCGGCGGTTCAAAAGAGCCTTCTTGGCTTTGCCTCCGGCGTTATGGTGGCGGCCTCGGTCTGGTCGCTTATAATACCGGCCATGGATATGTCGGAAGGGATGGGAAAACTCGCCTTTGTTCCGGCGGCCGCCGGCCTTCTCCTTGGTATGGGCTTTTTGCTTCTGCTGGACAGGCTCGTGCCCCACATCCATCTTGGCGGCCAATGCGAAGGCCCCAAATGCTCCCTCGGCAAAAGCGCCATGCTTATCCTCGCCGTAACACTGCACAACATTCCGGAGGGTATGGCCGTGGGCATTGTTCTTGCCGGAGCCGCCGACGGAACAACGCCGGTGACCATGGCTCAGGCGCTGACCCTTGCCCTTGGAATCGCCATACAAAATTTCCCCGAAGGCGCCGTCATATCCCTTCCGCTCAAGGGCGAAGGGCTGTCACGCAGGCGCGCGTTTTTATACGGCAGTCTTTCGGGAGCGGTGGAGCCCGCCGGAGCCGCGCTGACCATAGCGCTTTCGGCTCTGATAAAGCCTGTTCTTCCCGTGCTCTTGGCTTTTGCTGCTGGAGCCATGCTCTATGTTGTTGTGGAGGAACTCATACCCGAAGCCTCGGAGGGAGGACATTCCAACGCCGGAGTTATCGGCTTTGCCCTTGGATTTGTCATAATGATGATACTTGACTGCGCCCTTGGGTGAGCCCGCAGAGCGTGAAAACAAGTCTGAGACCCCACCGTTGAACGGCGGGGTCTCAGACTGTCAAAAAACTAATCCATTGTGAGCGAGAGGGTACTATTCAGTACTTTGGCCTTCGGCCAAAGCCGCCTCCGGCGTCCGGATATCTTTC
>PPYF01507589.1_pt1 | contig 11267 bp, 5 predicted proteins | sample 1559871 | NCBI WGS metagenome assembly PPYF01 (sample SAMN08240021, study PRJNA423297) | Human gut metagenome, whole genome shotgun sequencing project. | reverse complement strand
GGATCGTGCAGAGCGTCAGGCCGCTGCTGTTGAGGCCGTGGCCGCTGACGGTGCCGCACCCGCAAGCGCGCCTGTCGCCGTCGCGCCCGCAGCTCCGACGCCGGCCGTCCCCGCGATCGCGTTTATCGGCTACCAAAACTCGGGCAAGACCACGCTCGTCGAGAAGGTCATTGCCGAGCTCACTCGCCGCGGCCTGCGCGTGGGTTCGCTCAAGCATCATGGGCATCATGGCTTTGATATCGATGTGCCCGCTAAGGATACGTGGCGCCATCACCAGGCCGGATCCAAGCACGTGGGACTCATCTGCGCCACGCGCTGGGCGGAGTACGCCGATACGCGCGAGGAGGACGAGATGCCCGCGCGCGAGCTGCTGTCGCGCTACAACGATGTCGACGTGGTGATCATCGAGGGCTACAAGACCGAGGGCTTCGACAACATCGTGGTCGCGCGCTCCGGTGTCGACCGTCTGCGCGGCAAGAGCTCGCTCGACCTGGTCGACGGTCACACGCTGGCCCTTGCCTGCAACGAAGCCCTGGCACGTCAGGCCTTCGACGCCGGCTTTGCGACCCGAGCCATCAACATCAACGACGCCCGAGCCATCTGCGACCTGATCCAAGACCACCTTCAGGCTTGACGCTGCGCCGGCCCCAAGCACCCCATCTCGCCCCTCAAGCCGTCGCTCGCGTACCAAAGTACGCGTCGCTCCTCTTTCGGGGCGACCTGGGGCACTTGGAACCGGCTCGCTGCGCTGCCATAACCTGCCAAAAAGGGACAGGTTTATTTTGGCAGGTTTTATCTGGGCAAACGTCATTTCCACCACAAAGGGGCCAGGCACCTTTGTGGTGGATTTTGCTTTGGTAGATGCGTGGGACATGCCTTACAATCTACCAAGTAGTTCATGACGGGCGAAAAACGGAGAGAGGGGCTCGATGCGTCCTTAATGTTTCATGCGGATAGATTGATTTGACAGACGGTGGCGAATGCCCGCCGCCCGTATTCGTATGAAACAAGGAGTCTCTATGCTCGCCTCTCTTTTCTCAAAGCCTCAATCATCGCTGTCCGTGCAGGCCAAGCGCCTGGTGGCGATGCGCTTCCTCATCTACACCGGTTTTCAGACCAGCTACTTTATCGGCGTCATCGGAACGCTCACCTATGCGGACGGCGCTTCGGTCGTCGCGACATCGCTGGCCGTCCTTTTTATGAACGTATTCGTGATCTTGGGATCCTTTGCGGGTGGCGCTGCGCTCGACGCCTGGGGCCCGCGCCGTCATTTCTTGCTGAGCATCGTCGGCACGCTGGCAACCGGCGCAGCGATTCTCGTTTTTGGCAGCGCGACCGGCATCGTCCTGCTCGGCGCGGTGCTCCTGGGCTTTGTGATGGGGTTCGCCCAGCCCATCGCCACATCCTATCCGGCCTACCTCACCGACGATCCTGTCGAGCTCAAAGACATCAACTCCGCCATCGCCATGTTTTCAAACGTGAGTATCATCGTTGGCCCCACGCTGGGCGGCTTTGTCGCGGCGGCTGCATCGTCACGCGCGGTGTTCGTGCTCATGATGATCTTTACCGTACTGGCGCTCGTCGCCGGTTGGGGCTTTAGGCCGCAGACCAGCCATGTTGCCGGGGATGCGGATGCCGATTCAGCAGAGGAAGGGGAGCGTGCGGGGCAAAGCTCCAACCCCAGCACATCCTCTCGCGTCACCTTCGCGACCAGCATCAAGACAGTCTTTACCAACAGCGTCCTCGCCCTACTGTTCTTCATCATCTTCCTCTCGAACTTTGGCTACGGCGCCTTCGATCCGCTGGAGTCGTTCTTCTATCGCGATGTCCTGCACGTCGGTGTCGAATGGATGGGCTGGCTCTCGTCGGCCTGCGGTGTGGGTGCAGTGCTGGGCGCTGTACTCGTGCTCCGCTTGCCGTCGCGCTTCGTCAGCCTCAAAACGCTGCTCGTGGCACTCATGTCCGTAGGCCTGGGAAGCCTGCTCTACGTGGGAACGCCGTACGTGGGCGTAGCCCTTGTCGGCCAGGTTGCCCTGGGCGTGGCCTGGGGCGTCGTCAACCCGCTCCACAACACGATCGTGCAAACGACGGCACCACTCGAGCAGCTCGGTCGCGTCAATTCGGTCATGGGCTTTGGCAATATGTTCGCCGGTGTGGCCCCGCTGGCGATTGCCCCGTGGCTGGCGGCAACATTTGGCGTGCAGCAGACGCTCGTAGGGGCGGGCATGGTCGTGACGGCGGTTCCCGCGGCGTTGCTGCTGTTTGGACGCCGGCATTTTGATCGTGCCGCAAGGCAGTAAAAACCATCACAACATTCGATGAAAATCGCGATTTTGCCGAAAAACGTCGAATGTTGTGATGGTTTGCGCCCCAGGTCCGGTCACCCTGCGGGTCCGGCCGCCACAAAGGGGCCAGGCACCTTTGTGGCGGCCGGGTCCCAACGGTCTGCGCCTTGGTATACCATGTACGCCGTTCACGAATATACCCCACACTGTCGCACAACCCAGAAAGGCCCCCATGGACACCACCTTCAGCCACATCAAAGCCGTGTTCTGCGATATCGACGGCACGCTGCTCACGAGCCAGCACACGGTGTCCCCGCGCACCGTGGCGGCGATCCGCGCCCTGCGCGAGCGCGGCGTGCTCTTTGGCCTGTGCACCGGGCGCGACGCCCATGCGACCGAGGCCATGTTTGGGCTCTGGGGCATCGAAGGCCTGGTGGACGTGCTCGTGGGCTGCGGTGGCGCCGAGGTCATCGACCGCGCGCACGATATCAACGAGCTGAGCTATCCGCTGCCGGGCGAGACCATCGCGCGCATCTGCAAACACATGGCGGACCTTCCGGCAACACCCGTCTGCCCCCGAGACGGCGTGTTCTACGTGCCCGAGAGCAATGCGTGCGTCGAGCACCTGTCGCGCGTCGACGGCGTGCCCTATCAGGTGGTCGATTTTGCCGAGTTCTTGCGCGAGCCGCAGCCCAAGGTGATGTTTACCATGGCGCCCGAGGTGATGCCGCGGGTGATTGAGCGGGCGTCGACGTTTGCCGACGACACCGTTAAGGCGGCGGCTCTGCAAACCACGCAGCGGCTCTACGAGTTCATGGATCCGCGCGTGTCCAAGACGCGCGGCCTTGTGCGCGTGGCGGAGCTCAACGACATGGGGCTCCAGGACATCTGCGTGTTTGGCGATGCCGATAACGACACCTGCATGGTGGCCGACGCCGGCGTGGGTGTGGCCATGGCAAACGGCAGCGATGCCACCCGCTTCGCCGCCGATTTTGTAACCGCCAGCAACGACAAAGACGGCATCGCGATTTTTATCGAGGAGCATCTGCTGTAGCGCCGGGGGAGAGCCACCACAAGGGGAACAGGCACCTTTGCGGTGGCCTCAGGCGATTTGGGCGAGTTGATGCCTAAAATCTGCGCGAGAATCAAAATAACGTTGTCTGAACATTACGCTTCTAACCACCGATGAGTTAAAGATATTCTCATCAGTTTGGTAGGGTATTTCTCCCGGTAAATGACCTACAGCTCATGGTCAATTTTCGACTGTTTACAGGATGTTTACTCTTGAGCAAAATGTTGTGCAAATAAATCTAATGCCATTAAAAAATGATGGGCAACTAAATTACCAGTAGAAACAAAAAATAGATAGCGAATAAACGAAGATAAATCTGAGCAATTGTCAAGAGAATTGAGAATTCGCTACAAAACTATCGGTTTATTTGCCCAGATGTTCAAACAATCGTTACAATATTCATTACTAAGCGTGCGCAATTTCAGGTTGCGCAGATACGTTTGATAGTGAAAGAGCAAGATCGCGGTCTCTTGGGGAGGAGACATCGATGAAAGCGAATTCAGAAAAAACTAAGCAGAGTAAAAAAGCGACGCGCCGCGTACTGGCAGGCGTTTTGTGCGGAGCCTCCGTTTTGAGCCTGGTGCTGTCGCTCGTCATGCCTCCGATCTCGCAGGCCATTGCCAACGATGCCCAGACGGTTCCTGCCGAGGAAACTGTGATGGGGGGGGGTTCCTCAAGTGAGTCTACTGATGTAGATAACACCAACAACGGGGATACCGAAAACCAGAATAGTGACGACGCAGAGGGTGGCGAGTCTGGCTCTTCAAATAGTGTTGAGCAGGCTCAGAGTGCGAATGCGGCTTCAGCGGGAGCGACGGCCACCGTGAAGCCGGGAATTTACGTTCCCACGTCTATCGGTATCGGTACGAATATCAATGTCTCAACCCCTGATCCCGGCGTGGCCACCTACGTCGGCCGCGACATGTACATCGGTGGTAAGCCGAGCGATAAGCCGAGCGACGGCACTATCGATCTTGATGCGGACAACGCCCCCACCGGCTCATATGCCGCTGAGGCGGAGGGCCTTACCGTGGTCCGTGGCAAGCTTGCCATGAATCCACTCAAAGAGAGCTGGCCCTATAATAATAGTGGCGGCGCTGGTTTCCGCTTTGGCACCGTTGGTTTTGGTTCCCAGTTCCGTCCTGTCTACGGCAGCACCGTGCTTGCGGTCGCCGGAATCGACAGTGCGATCACCAAAATGAGCGTTGGTTACAACGGCAACTTGCCGGGGGTGACTACCGTTGGCGCTTGGAACAAAGGCGCTTGGGTCGGACAGCAGAGACCTTTTGAGGGCGCGACTCCTTCCGGCTTTGCCTACACCGCGCAAATCGCAGGCCCCATCACATACTGGCGCGATAGCGACTATAAACGCCAGTCTGTGGTGACAATGCAGGGTAATTGGTACGAGGGCTTGTCTGCTCTGGAAAGCACCCTGTTCAATAAAGCTGTTGATTTGACTAATGTCAACGGTAGCGATTATTCGAGCTATAACGGTACAAATGGATACCTCTCGAAGCTATCGAAACAGCTCGACTCGTTTAAAGATACCGGCGAGGTGGATGTCAACGGCTTTGCAGAGCCTAATAGCAACTACGTCATCAACAAGTACAATAACGACGGAACAAGCTATACACTCAAATTCGATGGTAGCGACGATGGTAGCGGCAAGTCTGTTTCCGGTGCGCTCGATACCGGAATCCCGAACAATAAGATTCGCAACACCGAGCGACTCATCACCTTTACCGGCGATGGAACTTCTATGCAACAGGTCTTCACCATCGCCGGTTCCGAGCTCTCCAACTGGAAGGATGGCGTCTACTACCGCGGCGTCGACTTTAAGTTCACCAATATCCCCGAAGGCGCATCCATTGTCGTGAACGTTACAGGTACTAATCCTGTCGAGTTCCACAACGGCTGGCGCTTCTGGTGGGGAGATACAGAAATATCTCGCGGTTACGAGAGTCAGTACGCCAAGAAAGACCTTGACGCGAAATACTCGCTGGCCTCCCAGTCCATCATGTGGAACTTCGTCGATACCACCAGCCTTACCATTCGAGGCGGCATCGCGGGAGAGGACCGCGCGGACTGGGGATACAGTGGCACAGTCAGCGGTGCTAAGTGGACTGACGACGATCCTGCGGCGGCTATGATCGGATCGATTCTCGTTCCCAACGGAAGTTTCGACGACCATGTGACTACCAACGGTCGCGTTTATGTGGGCGTCGATTTCTCAATGAACAGCCCGAAGGTTGCCGCAGCATTTGGTGAGGGTAACTCGGCTTCCGTCATCGATATGGATCAGGAGCGTCACAACTTCCCGTGGTCCGGGTCGTATACACCGGACGGCTCTGCCATTGCGTGGAGCAAGGTCGACGCTGCGGACGGCACTACGCTGCTCCCCGGTTCCTCGTGGGCTATCTATGGTTCTGTCGAGGATGCTGTCGCGGGCAATAGCAATAACGCTATCGTGACGGTGACTGACGGCGATGCCAACGATTACGATTCGGATGATGGCGAGCTTCAGTTCAACTATTTGAATCAGAAGGCCAAAAATGGCGATCCCAACGATAAAGACTACTTCACGTACTACATTCGCGAGGTCAAGGCGCCGGCTGGTTATCAGAAGTCGGACACCATCTACTACGCAACCATGAAGAATACCGGCGAGCAGGTGAACTATGTTCAGGGTTATGTGGATACGGTGAACGGAAATAAGCTCGTTTCATTCGATGATTCCAACACCACGGGCGCCATCTCCAACACCAAGATCACCGGTACGGTGTCTTGGACCAAGGTTGAGGAAGGAGACAAGGGATACACTCCTTTGGCTGGTTCCGAGTGGAAGCTTGCGAAACTGGGTGCCGATGGTACGACCGAGGCGCAGTCTTGGACCGTGAGCGACCAGTCGGCTTCGGGCGAGACCACGTGGGCCGATGCCGACGTCACGAATGGCAAGTTCAAGCTCGAGGGTCTGCTGCCGGGCACGTACACGCTCACGGAGACCCAGGCGCCGTTTGGCTACGAGCTGAACCAGACAACCTACGAGTTCACGGTGTCCAAGGCGGACGGTTCCATTGCGTGGACCGAGGGAAAGAAACCGAGCATTGTTGAGGGCACTACGTACATCTCCGATTCTCTCACCACCACGTCCGTGGAAATCCCGGTGACTAAGTCCGTCCGTAATACGGACTGGCCGAAGGATTCCAGCGGGAAATACGTTGCGTTCGACTTCAACATCGAGGCTACGGGGGATTACGCAACCAACGTGCCCATTCCTAACCCGGCAGACCTCTCCATTGCACCCGCAGCAGGGGAGACCGACGCCGCCAAGCCCAACAACATCACGGCGACCTTTGGCGCCATGACGTTCAACAAGTCGCACCTGTCCGATACCCCCGGTACGGCGGATGACTACGCCAGGACCTACACCTACACGGTGAAGGAGGTCGCGCCTGCCACCGGTGCCATCGATAAGCTCCGCTACTCCAAGGCCGAGTACCAGGTTGCCGTCACGGTGAAGGCCGTCATGAATGAGACCACTGGCAAGTACACCGGTCTTACCACCTCTACCACCGTTACGCAGATGAAGGACGACATGGGCAACACCCTTGGCGAGAACGGGCAGGGCGTCGTGGTTGAACCCTCCGCCGCCGCGCCCGACGCCATTCCCGCCTCCACCTTCACCAACACCTACTCCACCTCTTTGCCCCTTTCTGGTATGTCGGGCGTCACTCTGACGTACCTTGCCGGCGCGGCGGTGCTTTGCGCTGCTGCAGCCTGGATGCACATTCGTCGCAAGGCGAATGCGAAGGGAGGTGAGCGTCGTGAATAAGAAAGTTTGCTCCTTCCCGATCTTGTTTGCGCTGCTTGCCCTCGTGGTCGGCACCTGCGCGGTTGTGTTCCCCGCTTCCGCGCAGGCCGCGCCGACCTCGACCGGTTCCATCACGGTGAGCGGCACCGTGGCGAGCAGCTACGACGCCTACCAGATCTTTAGCGCCAACGTCGTCGACGGCGACAGCGACGCCAAGATCGCCACCGACCTCACCTGGGCAAGCGACGCCGCTCGCGACGCCGTCCTGCCCGTGCTGCACAGCGCTGGCATGTCCAAGTCCCAGACCACCGCGCAGGAAGCTGCCGAGTGGCTCAACGCCGATTCTCACCTTACGAGCGCGCTGAGCGCACAGCTCGCTCGTTCCCTCCAGAGCTCTGGTGCCAAGTCTGTGGCCCTTAACGCGGGTACGGCGGCCGAGCTGCACTGCGGCTACTGGCTCATCGTCGCCGACGACGACGCCATCGCCCAAGGCGAGGTCGGCACCGCGCCGATCATGGCCCTGGTGGGCGGCAGCGCCGTCACCGTCAAGCCCAAGGCGGCGACGCCCAAGGTTGCCAAGCACGTGCTGGAGGACAGCACCGCCGCATGGCAGAAGGCCGCCGACGCCACGGTCGCCGACGACCTGTACTGGCGCCTCTCTGCCACGGTCCCGGCGGGGCTCACGGCCTACGACACCTATACGGTGCAGTTCGTCGACACCATGGGCGCGGGGCTCGACTCCTCCAAGGTCGCCGCGAGCATGCGCGTGTACGTAGCGGCGGGCGCGGACGGCGGCTTTGACGCCGTCTCGACCGGTAAGGACGGCCGCGCCGGCACCGAGCCCGCGAAGGGCTGGACCGACATCACGTCCCAGTGCGCCACCAAGGTAGCGGCGGACGGAACCTTCACCGTGCGCACCGGCGACCTGATCGCCGCGCTCGGCGGGGCCGACGCCTTTTCCGCGGGCGCCCGCGTGGTCGCCGTGTACAATGCGCCGCTCAACAGCGCATGCAACCACGGCATCGCGAAGGGCAACCCCAACGAGGTCTACCTGCGCTACCCGCGTTCTCCCTTTGCCGACCAGTCCGGCGACGCCGGCTTCACCCGCACGCCGAGCGATGACGCGACGGCCTACACCTGGGATCTCGCGCTCACCAAGCGCGGCAGCGACGGTGACAAGCCGCTGCCCGGGGCGGTTCTGAGCATCACCGACGACCGCGGTCGCACGCTGGCGGCCGATGGCACGTGGGATGCGGAGGGCAAGGCAACCGTCACCACGGGCGAGGACGGCCGCGTGACCGTCTCGGGCGTGGACTCGGGCAAGCTGGAGGTCCGCGAGCTCAAGGCGCCCAAGGGCTACACCGCCTTTGAGGGCACGCGCTCCGTGACGGTCAAGGCCGAGGGCCTGGACGTCGACCAGGTGGCCGCCGCCAGGCCCAAACTCACCATCACGGCCGAGTCGCCCCTGCGCGCCGACAGCGCGGACGGGTCGACGGGCAGCCTGGAGGCGTCGCTCATCAACACGCCCACCGGCACACCCCCTAGCATTACCACCGGAGGCTTTATGCCCTCGACTGGCGATATGGCAATGTACGCCGCGGCCGCCGCAGCGGTCGCCGGAGCCGCGCTCATCGTGGTCGCGCTCCTGGTCAAGCGGGGAGGTGGCAGCCATAAAGAGTAGCTGGCAGCCCCACAGAGAGCGGGGCGAGACGTAGCGAAGTAGATGCTAAGACACAGACAGACAGATTTAGATCAAATGGAATTCGAGCAGAAAGCAGAGGAAAAGAAGATGAGCATGAGCAAGAACATCGCACGCCTGGCAGTAACCGCCGGCCTCACAGCAGCGCTGAGCTTCGGCGGCGTGATGGCCCCGGTGACCATGGCGTTTGCGGTGGGTACGCCGGTGGCTACGACGAGTGGCAACGTGACGATTAATGAGGAGATCTACAAGGATACGACCTTTAAGGGTATCCAGATTTTCAAGGCTAAGGTTACGCAGGACCAGAAGAGCGAGGGAGTCTGGGATTCCACTGGGGATAAGACGCTTTCCGACATCGATTGGGCTTCGCCAAAAGTCAAAAAGGCTGTCACTGACAAGTTCTCAGGTGTTGCAGGAGCTCCTACGGGGAACGCGAGCGTTCAGGAGTGGATTGCTTTCATTAATAATAATGCTGGCAACAACGCCAACGTTGATACTGGTAGTACACTGGACAAGATCGCCGAGGCTTTGGAGGATGCGGGCGCTACCGATTCGACGCTTGGTTGGCAGTCATCCACTACTGGTAACTTTACGGGCTTGGAGTCTGGCTACTGGCTCTTTGTGACTGCAAGTGTTGGTTCGACTAAAGATACCGATACGACTAACGGTAATATCGATGCCTACACCTCGCCAATCTTTACTATCGTCGGCGGTGAGGGCGTAAACGTTACACCCAAAAAAGACGTCCCCAACGTGACCAAGGCCGTCAAGGACGACAATAATGGCAGCTTTGTGACTGATAAGAGTAAAAATGTCTTCGAGGCGCCCAATAGGGTTGCGGACTCTGCATCCGATCAGCTGGTTGAGTATCAGCTTGCAGGTACCGTGGCCAGCAACATCAATACTTATAATGAGTACAGCTATACCTTTACAGATGAGCTGCCTTCTACGATGGTGCCCGAACTTGACGGCAATGATCCCGTTGTCGAGGTCAAGATTGGCAATCAGGTTGTTCATCCTGATAGCTACAGCAAAGAGTATGCAGATGGCAAGCTTGTGGTTTCGTTCTCAAATCTGAAAAACGCCTATGCGAAAAACGAAGATGACACCAAGGGCGCACTCATTAACGTTGACGGCAAATCAAAGGTCTATGTGAACTATAAGGCAAGGCTTGACCCCACGAAGGTTAGCGCCGGCATGCTCGGCAAAGGTCAAAAGAACACCGTCACTCTGACCTACTCTAACAACCCGCATGCTGTCGGCACCGGCACCACCGGCACCACCGTCGAGCACCCTGCCTACGATTACACCTACGGCATTGACGTCACCAAGGTTGGTAATGAGGAAACTCCTAAGAAGCTCTCTGGGGTTGTGTTTAAGCTTCAGGAAAAGAACGGCGACACTGTCGAGGATAAGTACATTGATGCTAACGGAGTAAAGCAGGCGAACGCCGAGGCTGCCAAGCTCACCACGAACGAAGAGGGCAAGATTAACGTTGTCGGTCTCGATGAGGGCACTTATGTCCTCACAGAGGTCACGCCCGCACCTGGCTACGATAACTCTCACGGCGACAAAGGCATCACGTTCACCATTAAGCGCGACAGCCTTACTGAGAGCAACACTGAAGTGGTCAACCCTGAGCTTACAGTGGATGACGCAGACGATCAAAGTCTCGTTACTTCCGCCAACGCCACTAACGGCATGGTTCACCTCACCGTTACCGATAAGAAGGGCTCCAACCTCCCGCTCACCGGTCTCAACGGCGTGACCTTCACTTGGATCGCTGGTGGCGCGGTGCTGTGCATTGGCGTGGCACACCTCATCCGCAGCCGTAAGCAGGCTGAGGAGTCCGAGCAGGAGTAACGCTCGCTCACCCATCCCTTTGGCAGGTGGGATGTGATGGCCATGAGACTTGCGGACACTTTTCTCGTCCATCGACGTTCTTGCTTTGCCATTCTCTTTTCGGGGCAGACTCCGCACTGGAGTCTGCTCCGTTCTTTTGGGATAACGCAGCCAGCCTCCATCGTCCGATGGATCAAGCGTATGAATATCGAACAGATGTTTGCAAATATTGCGTTTACCAGCTGTAAGTGCGAGTGCTCGCAGTAAAATACCCTTGCGACGCATCCCGTGCGCGGGCGGCCGACGACTCGATCGGAGGTCCCCAAATGCTGAAATTCCTTAACGCGCTCGCCGCCCTCGCGGCGGTGGGCACGTTCGTCATCGCGTTTCTTGACTCGTATGAGGTTCGGTTTAAGGTCCGTAGGCGCACGCGCGGTGCGGACGGTAGAAGGCATTTGCGCCGCAACAAGCGCAAATAAGAGGCTTATAGGACAAAATGTGTGTCCCGATAGAACACCCGTTTCCATCCATTAATCCAGCCAGAACGGGTACGGGTCC
>PPYF01223088.1_pt1 | contig 11269 bp, 6 predicted proteins | sample 1559871 | NCBI WGS metagenome assembly PPYF01 (sample SAMN08240021, study PRJNA423297) | Human gut metagenome, whole genome shotgun sequencing project. | reverse complement strand
TAAATATCCAGTGTCTGGCGGATCGGGATATTCTGTTTTCGCAGTTCTACGCCATAACTGGATACTGTCCTCATCTTTTTTCCTCTTTCTCACAAATATAAAAAACGGAGGCTTTGATTAATATTTTTCTTTTTGCCCTTCGATATAAGAACATACCTGTTCCCTGCTCTTGTCACTCACCGTTACTGCACAATAAGATGGATTCCACAGATGCCCTCCCCAAAGCTCCTTCTTCAGTTCCGGATGCGCAAGAAACATCTGCCTGGCAATGTTTCCCTTCATAATCTTGATCATATCCGATATATAAAACTGTGGTCTGCAGTCTACAAGAAGATGGATATGATCCGGCATAACCTCCATTGCCAGGATCTGAAATTTATATTCTTCTGCAAGATTATAGAGCATTCTCTTGCATTCTGCATCAATACCATTTTTTAAAACTTTTTTCCGATATTTTGTACACCATACTAGATGATACTGCAGGGAATACACATATCCTCTACCATATGAAAGTTCATTGTTATTGATATTAAACATATTTTTATCCATGTTTTTATTATACCATATGTAAATAGAGTTTGCAAACATTTGTTCTGCTTATTTTCAAAAAGATAGTACGTCTAACTCATCACTGAAGTAACGAGAATGCGACGCACAGGTTTTCAAAAGAACAACAAAAGCTGTATTTCAAGTTTTCTCCTGCTAATACAGCTTTTGGCTTTAAGAATCTATTATTCACAGATATATTCTTCTATTTCTGTTACTCGGTTCCCCTTCTGTTCCTTCCATATCATAAGATACAGTTTATAATTCAAAGAATCACGCGCAATCGTAAAAGGTTCTTCTCTCAGAAGATCTGCACGAATTCCCTGGCTCTTCAACTCCCTCTGACGCTGTTTTGCTCTTTCCAATGCTTGCTGATACTTCCGTTCCACATCATCTCCAAAAAATCTTCTTGGATAATCTGCCGTTGCCTGCTGCAGCCTCTCTGACAACAGATCTACAATTCTGCTGTGCTTCGTCTGATGCAGCATAACCGCAAGTCTCTTCGCCCAGAATTTCGCAGGATGCTTTCTATAGAATTCTAACATTTTCAGCAAAGAAGCATCCTCACATTCCGCTGCCAGTTCTTTCATATAAACAATTGCTTTTTCAGAAGGTATCCAGGGATTTTCTCTGGGCACGATATATTTCTCCGGTACTGCCGGATAGCAGCAATAATTTAATGGTGGAAATTCTACAAGTGCCGCCAGTTTTATTTCTTCTTCCGTGCAATATGCCTCACCAAGATAATCATATTTATCCCTGAGAATCGCAAGGCGATACTCCAATTGTCGCAAATATTCATAGTCTTTTACCCAGAAATGACCAGTATATGCATATTCATACAGATGGACTTCCAATTCCAGATCCTCAAAAAACAATGTCAGCACTGTATCATCCTGTTTTATGACAAGCACAAATCTGCCATCCTGCCTGGTCATGGATGCCTGCAGTTCTCCCTGATAATCGCTGTGATATTCCCCCGTCATACGAACATTTCGAAAAACCAGAAAGCTCTCGACCGCATCATTCATCAGATATACCAATGGAATATCCATGCTGGCTGATGCCTTATCCGATATTCTTCCCGATTCTGTCCGCATCTTCTCCGGAATGAGCAGTTCAAATTGATCCTGTTCCAGCAACTGTGCCAGTTTTTCCAAAGTTTCTTCTGTCATTTTTCTCCTAACATTCTCTAATATTTCTATTCCCTGCTTTTATATTTTACCGAAAATCAGCTGATCTGCCATTTCACATGGCTTCCATTCTCATCTTTGTTTACGAGCAACTGATCTTCAATCTCCTGCTTCAGTTCTGACACATGAGAAATAATTCCAATCAGTCTGGAGCCTTCTGCCATTTCCTGCAACACACGAACCGCCTGATTGCGTGAATGTTCGTCCAGTGAACCAAAGCCCTCATCAATAAACATCATGTCCAGATTAATTGCTGCAGAGCTCTGCTGAATCTGATCTGCCATTCCAAGTGCCAGAGACAACGCTGCCATGAAGGATTCTCCACCGGAAAGTGTACGGACCTCTCGCTCCTTCCCTGTCACAGTAGAATACACCATCAGATCAAGCCCCCGGTTTTTACCCTCACCAGCTTTTTCCAGATCATACATCCGGAGTTCAAACTGTCCGGCAGACATTTCCTGAAAGCGCCTGTTTGCAGCATACAAAATGCGTTCCAGATAATAGCGCTGCACATAAGTCTCAAGGTCCATACGAGATCCACTGACATTTCCTGAAGTCATACGGTACAACGCGTCGATTCTGGCATGTTCCTCCACGATTGATTTTCGCTCTTCCAGCCTGGATGAAAGTGTATCAAAAATTTCTCTGTCATCCTTGTTATCTATTCGCAATTGGTTATAAATCTTTTCTTTCTCCAAATATTCCGTTTCTGCAACTTCTTTTTCTTTCTGAAGTTCTTCCAACACTGGACGTTTTGATTCCCCAACTGCATTCTGCGCAGAATCTCGTCTTGCCTGTGCTGCAGTCTTTTTCTCATTATATGCATTGACTGTTTTCTGCAAATCCTCTGCCGCTTCACGGCTGTACGTCTCCACAAGCTCTTTCCATTCAGATTCTGTCATCTGCTTTATTTCCATTACTTCTGTATAAGAAGTTTTTCGATCTTCCACACACTTCTTCTGTTCCGGAATCTCCTGCTGGTAACGGCTGATCAGTGTTTCTGCCTGTTTCTGCGCATTTGCGGCTTTCTTCGCTTCTGACAGAACTTTCTGATATACTTCTTCTGCCTGTTTTTTGCTGTCTTCAGCCTGAAGCAGTGCCGCCTTTGCCTCTTCTTCTGTCTTAAATTCAGTGGAGCCTTTTATGTTTTCCAGTGCGGCTTCACTTCCCGCCAGTTTTTCAGCAGCAGCTTTTTCTTTCTCCATGCACTCATCATAAGTATCCTGCAACTGTTTTTTCTGTTTCTCCATATTTTGAAGTGCTTCACGGATTTTTACCAGAAGGCGTGCACTCCTCTGTAAGTTGTTCAGTTCTTCTGCCAGCTGCTGCTTCCAGTTTTCCAGAGAATCGTTCATTTCCGTCACACTTGACTGCTCTGTTATAGAAGAAACACTTCTATGCAAACGTTCCTGGAGCTTTTGTACACTGGCAATATAAGTATCTTTTCGTGTATCGTATTCTGATCTGGCCGCCGCTGCATCCCCAGCAGCTTTTTCCTGATCTTTACGCAGTTTATCCACATTTGTCTGCATATTTTGCAGTTTTTCCTCAGAGATATCCACAGATTCCACACCTTTTTTCGCAGGATGTGGATGTTCTGTAGAACCGCACACCGGGCAGGGTTTTCCCGATTCTAATTCTGCGGCAAGAAAACCAGCCTGCGCATTCAAAAAATGCAGTCTTACTTCTTCGTATTCTGTGTTTGCATCATTATATTTTTTCGTTATATTTGCATAAGTTTCTCGTGTTTTAATTGCTTTTTTGCGGCACTGTTCTGCCTGATTTCTCAAGTTCTGAACATCCACGATCTCCTTTGAAACCGCATCTGCTTCCTGCTTTTTATTCTCTGCGAGTACCAGCTTCTTATCCACTTCAGCCAACTCTTCACTCTGTTTTTTCCACTGTGTTTCCTGCTCTTCCAGAGCCTCCTGCTGCTTTCGCACTTTCTTTGTGTTTTCTGTTGCCAGAGCACAGTTTTTCCTGTCTACTTCTGCCTGTGTATGAAGTCTCTTTATCTGTTCAAAAAGCTCCAGTGCCTTCTGGACTTTTTCTGAAATTTTACTGCAATTCTGCAATTCCTGATCGCAAATCAGCTTTTTCTGTTCCTCTGCATTTTCCGCTGTTTTCCGCGTTTCTTCCAATATTGGCAACTGTTTTTCCTGAGTCTTTAATGATTGTTCCAATTCTGTCAGTCGTCTCTCCGCATCATTTAAGAGAACACCGGTCTCTCTGATCTCATACGCATTTCTGATACGGCTGATCAGGGCTGTTGTTTTCACTATTTTTGCTTCATCATCTGCACATTCCTGCAGTTTCTGTTCCGCAGTTTCTAACTGATCAAACCATTTTAAAAGTGCTTCCGCCCTGGTATATAGTTCTCTTTTTTTGTCTCTGTTTTCAACCGATTTCCGATAATCTTTTTCTGCCAGATCAGTATATTTTTCCAGCCAGTCACACAGTTTTTCCACTTCTTCCAGAAAGTCAGTAAGGCGTGTCATCTCACCATCTTCCAGTTGTTTTTTCAACTGTTTCAGAGTCTCTGATTCATATGTTTCAGGTATACGGATCCTGCTCACTTCTCCCTGACATTGTGTTTTCAGAACTGCGATTTCTTTCTCTTTTGCGCGCTTTCGATTACCCAATTCTGCCACAATATCCTGATACATTTCTGTGTTAAAAAGCTTTCTAAAAATTACTTTTTTATCATCTGATTTTGCACGAAGAAGATCCATAAATTCGCCCTGTGCAATCATCGCAACCTGCATAAACTGACTCTTGGTAAGTCCTACAATCTCCTGCAGTTTTCGGTCAGCTTCTTTGGATGGATATTCCATTCCATCCGGCATGATCAGGCTTACAGAGCCTGTAATTTCACGCTGTTTTCCTTTTCCCGCTCCTCGTGTGATCGTTTTCAGATGACGTGGTACGCGACGTACTGTATAAATTTCACAGTTCTCTCCACTTCCTTCCGCAAAGACCAGTTCTACCGCCGGCTCACAGCCAAAATCCACATACTGGCTCTGCAGAACTACGCCTTCTTTTTTGTTTAAAGAAGAGCTGGCTTCTCCATATAAAGCAAAAACGATCGCATCAAAGATCGTCGTTTTTCCCGCTCCGGTATCCCCGGTTATAAGAAAAAGATTCTGATTTACTTTCTCAAAATCAATTGTAGTTTCTTTACCATATGAGCCAAATGCCTGCATTTTTAAACGTAAAGGTTTCATTTATTTCACCCCCTGAACCGTATGTAGTACATCCTGCAAAATCATCTTTTCTTCTTCGTCCAGATCTTTCAGGAAAGAGCAGCACAGCTCATACGGATCCAGCAATTCTTCTGTCTGTAACGTTCTGGTATAATCCGTTTTCCGCTGATTTTCCCTCCGGATCTCCAGCAGATTCGGAAATGCCAGACGGATACGTTCCTGCATATCGATCACATCCAGATCCGCCTTATCTGTCAGGACCACAGTCACATAATCCTTACAGGATTCTTTCAAAACCTCCTCCAGAGTTCCTTTTACAACCTTCACCTGTCGTAACGGTTCAAGCGGTAAAATTGTTGTTTTTATCTCTCCTTTTACACCCATTTCTACCATAATAATGCCTTTTTGCTGCTGTGCTTCACTCACAGAGCAGGCAAGCGGAGTTCCGCAATAACGGTATAATTCACTGCCAACTTTCATTGGTTTATGGATATGTCCAAGAGCCGCATAATCAAATTTTTCCAACACGTCTGCTGATACTTCATCGATATTTCCGACCGTACGCATCTCGGAATCCATACGTTCAATTTCTTCTGCCTTTTTACCCGTCGGGAGATAAAACTGATGACTGACCAGCACATTTCTCTTGTTCTGATTGATGGTTTCACGATCAATAAGCCGATGCAATGTCTCATTATAAGAAAGATTATTTCCGTTTTTATCCGTACCTGTGATCTGTTTTACCATGGATGGTTTCACAAACGGAAGGAGGTAAAAATGCACTGCTTCGGTGAGTCCGACCAGAAAACGGTCAAAAACCTCCACCGCCTCCGCTGACGGAACTGCCTTATCGTAAATATCCCCTGCGATCACAATGGCATCCGGCTTTTCCCGACCTGCCACCTCGATAACTTCCGACAAAATATATTCCTGATCTTCTCTCATGTCATGGTTCATGAGTTTTAATCCTATATGCAAGTCCGATAAATGAAAAAATTTCATAAACATATTCCTCCATCAGCCATGTTACTGTTTTCCGTAACACGGCATCTCTTCTGTATACATCATAACATCTCGATGATCTGCCTGCACCCGACGAACAGGCAATTATGAACACCTATAAAAATGGCTCTCCTGATTATTTATCAGCCATCTGTTTCTCAGGAAAATTTGCTTAAAGAATTAAACTTAAAGCACAACCTTTGAATAAAATTTCATTGGTTGTGCTTTAATGCAAACTATTTTCTATTTCTGATTTGTTTTTTTGCCTCTTTTTCAAGATCATGAATGGTATCTAAATACGCTTGCTCGACAGGCGCAATTGTTTTCTCTTGATATTTTCGATATTCTTGTTTTGCTTTTTCAAGTGCCTGCGTATGACTAATCGTCCCACTATTTTGCAGAAGTTTTCTGTTACTCGAAGACAAAATTGTATCAAGTTGATTTATGTAGTCCTTCATATACATAGGTCTACGCTCAAGAGCGCTGATTTCAGCAAAATCGAAATATCCGGAAACAAGATTATTAAGAACTTTAAGTTCTGTTTCAGTCAAATAATTCTTAGCAATACCAATATCTTTAAGTGCCGGTATTTCACCTGCAAATGATTTCAATCCCATAAACAGTTTTTCTGCATCAGCACGCTCATATATAACTTCTGCAGCTGTATGTCCGTGAGCTGCAAAATGCAATTTATTTTGAACAATCTTAAAAAACCTGACTGATTCCGGTGCCTTCGGATTATAATCGATACTTGTTGCATATAAATCAAGAACCTGTCTATAAAGAACTTTTTCAGAAGAACGAATATCCCTGATACGGTCAAGCAATTCTTTCCAGTAAGAACCACCACCATTTCCTTTTAAACGCTCATCATCGAGGGCAAATCCTTTTTGCATATATTCTTTTAAAATTCCTGTAGCCCAAATTCTAAACTGCGTACCACGAAGAGATTTTACACGATACCCAACAGAAATAATAACATCAAGATTATAAACTCTTGTAATATTATTCTGAGTTTTCCCCTTCATTGCACCATGAGGACTGGTTGTTGCAATTTCTGCAACAACCACTTTCTCATCTAATTCTCCTTCTATAAAAATGTTTCTGATATGTCGGGAAATCGTAGATTTATCCCTCTGGAACAATTCTCCCATCTGTTCCTGTGACAGCCAGACAGTATCGCCATCAAAAGTTGCCTCAACTTTTGTAACTCCGTCGTCAGTTGTGTAAATAATCAATTCTGTATTAGAGTTCATGATATCTCTCCTTCAGGAACAATTCCTTGTCCAGTCACTCTTTTTGTTATTTCAATTTTTCTGTCAGCATACTCCTTGCATTATCTAGTTACTATTTTATCATTAATTAGGCATTTTCGTCAATTTAATAGAATTTTTCTATATGTGAAAATATCAAAAAAGGTGCGTCCCATCTCTGAGACTGCACCATTTCCTTTAAAACACTTTGTTATTAGCTTCAAAACAGTATTGAAGACATTATCTCTGTTCTATTTGTGTTTCTTCAGAATCCTTGTCTGCAGCGGAGCCATGACTTCACTCTCTGTTCCATAAAGCAATTCATACTCTGCCGGAACCGGAACAGCCTGTGGCTTACGCGCATAATTCTGGATGAAGAGATATTCGGTATCCTCGTTTTCTCTTACTGTTACAGAAACTCCTTCCGGAATAATCTCTATTGGAGATTTCAGACCTGCTTCTGCAGCTACTCTGCCGTAGAAATCCTGATAGAATCCAATTTCCATATCTGCACACACATAATATACATGGCCTTTGCCAAATGCCTTGTGTGTCAGCACCGGATATCCCTGATAGAAGTCTTCGCCATAACGCATCAGTACTTCTGCATCCGAAACCTTGACCAGTTCGCAAAGGTTTTTACAGGTATATACGTTACTGATTCCAAGATGACTTCCCGCCTCCGGGATCGCATGATTTTCTTCCCAGTCATAGAGCGCATCTGTCTCTGTGCTGCGGAGTCCCGCCACATCCATAAGCCCATATGGAGTTCCGCCAAGGAAGCATCTGTCAGTACCATCAACCAGTCCTGACCAGTAAGAAAGCACCAGAGTTCCGCCGTTTTCCACATAAGTGCGAAGCTTTTCTTCGTATCCATCTTTGAACATATATGCCATCGGAGCCGCCAGAACTTTATAATCGGAAAGGGAATGTTCCATTGCGATCACATCCACATTCAGCCCCTGTTCTCTCAGAGCACGGTAGTTTTTCTGGACTGCTTCGCGGTAGTGCATATCTACATTTCGCGGTCCCTGCACATCAGCGATCGCCCAGTCGTTCTCACGGTCATAGAGAACAGCCGCCTGCGATCTCATGCTGGTTCCAACCGTCTCCTGGATCTGCTCAAGAGCCTCGCCAACCTCTGTTACTTCGCGGAAAACGCGGGTATCATCTCCGCCATAATGATCGATCACTGCACCATGGAACTTCTCCGAAGCTCCCTGGCTCTGGCGAAGCTGGAAATACAGCACGCTGTCAGAACCATGTGCTACAGCCTGGAGAGATGCAGCCAGATGCATTCCCGGTTTTTTAAGTTTGTTGATCGGTTTCCAGTTCGTTGCAGACGGACAGGATTCCATAAGAAGGAATGGTTCCTTCCTGATACTGCGCATCAGATCATGCTGCATTTCCGCATCAACTGCAGTAAGATATTCTTCTTTTTTGTGCCAGCTTGGATAATTATCCCAAGATACCACGTCCAGAACATCCTTGAATTTTTTGTAATCCAGACCGTCATAATCATACATCAGATTTGCTGTTACAGGCAGTTCAGAACCACCCTCGCGGATCGCATCAACCTCATTTTTAATGAAGTCGATCGTCTGGTATGTCACAAATCTCTTCCAGTCAAGCTTCAACGCATGGAGTTCATTTTCACCCTTAGGGGACGGACTTTCAATCTGGTCAAAGCTATTGTATTTATGACTCCAGAAAGTAGTGCACCAGCGTTTGTTAAGATTCTCGATCGTGCCATATTTTTCTTTCAGCCATTCACGGAACTTCGCCTGGCAGAGCGGGCAATGACATTCTCCTCCAAACTCGTTAGAGATATGCCACAGCATAACTGCCGGATGTTTGCCAAATCTTTCAGCTAATTTCTTATCAATTGCATGAACTTTTTCTCTGTATACCGGAGAGGTAAAACAGTGATTATGTCTGCCTCCGAAGAATCTTCTCGTCCTGTCCGGATCCATGCGAAGAACTTCTTCGTACTTGTCTGCCATCCATTTTGGTCTTGCTCCTGACGGTGTTGCAAGGATAGTATAGATGCCTTCTTTGTAAAGATTATTGATAATTTCCTCTAACCAATCAAAGTTATATTTTCCTTCTTCTGGTTCAAGAACTGCCCAGGAAAAAATTCCTACTGACACAGTATTAATGTGTGCTTTTTTAAAATATTCAATGTCTTTCTGAAGGATATCCGGGCGGTCAAGCCACTGCTCCGGATTATAATCTCCACCATGAAGGTAACGTCCGTATTTAATCTGTTTAGCCATTTTTTCGCCTCTTAAAGTCCTTTAAATACAAAGGAAAATTCCATCTTTTTGTCAGTTTTGAGTAAATATTCTTCGTGTGTGCGAGCACCCCAGCTGTCATCACCACCGATTCCCATCTGGTCTTTTGCGACACGTACAACGGTATAATGAACCTCCGGAAGTTCGTATGGATGCATTGCGTTTTCCATCTCATGTGGAGTGTACGGAAGTGCAGAGAACATCATTGGGCCATTGTTTTCGTCCATCTCAAAGAGCATTCCTCTTCCCTTGCGGTCGGTTACTTTTGCCCAGCGAACTTCTTCTTTTGCGCCACATTCCTGCGGTACCATATATCTTGCAATATTATCTGCAACCATATTTGCATAAATACCAAGTTTTGCACCTTTTTTACGATCAGAATAGGTCTCTGCCTCGCCAAGTCCATACCATTCCACACGGTCATAATCTGCGTTGAATTTAAAGATCACACCGAATTCCGGCATATCACCAAGCTCTTTAACCGGATCATAAACAAGAGTTGTTTTCACTCTTCCATCACCGAAAACTTCATAAGAAAGTTTACATTCACTGGTCGGTGTAGTCGGCATAATATAGGTGTAAGATACCTTTACAGACTTCTCATTCACTTCTACTTCTGGCATATTTGCCGGGCCATATGCTCCCTGTCTAAAGTCTTTGTGACTCAAGTACATGCTGGCAAGTTTCCACTGTCCGTAGCGCATTCCCATAAGATTTCCACAGTCATTGTCGGTTGGTGCACGCCAGAAATTCGGTTTCGGAATTGCCTCGATCATCTCTTTTCCGGCATATTTATAAGATACCAGACCACCGTTTAACACAGAGAAAAGTACTTCAAAGTGTGCGCCTCTGACACCGATATTGTGTGTGCTGCGGATCACTTTTACACCTTCCGGGCAGGTCTTTTTCGGTTCTTCAATCTTGTATACATACTGTCCAAAAGCCACCTCATGTCCTGCTTCTGCCCATGCTTTATCTTCTTTCAGATGGAAGGAAACCGTCACCGTATATTCGCCTGGTTTCTCTTCTTTTGCAAGCGGAAGTACATAAGTTTCTTCGCTTAATGGAGCAACTGCTGTTGCAAGAGAAGCTCTTCTGATCACCTTGCCATTCTTTGCAACCGTTACTTCGCAATCAAAAATATCTGTGTTTACAAACAGGTTCTTGTTGATGACTTTTACGCTGTCTGCACCGACTTCTGCAGTGATGTTCTGGTAATTGAATTTGACTTCCTGCATCTTTGGAGAAGCATCCCTGTTTCCACCGTATGCGATACCATTTCCACTGAAGTTGTAATCTGTCGGACGTTCTCCGAAGTCACCGCCGTATGCCTGGAATTCTTTGCCGTAGCTGTCTTTTTTGTAGATAGACTGGTCAATATAGTCCCAGATAAATCCGCCCTGATACTTCGGTTCTGTGTCTGTCAGATCTGTATATTTGTGCATTGCACCGCAGGAATTTCCCATTGCATGGGTGTATTCACAGCAGATAAACGGCTTGGAGCTGTCTTTTGCAAGGAACTCTTTGATTGCCTCTACGGATGGATACATCTGACTTTCCATGTCACTGGTATCGTTATATCTACGGTCATGGCAGAGACCTTCATAATGAACCAGGCGAGTCGGATCTTCCTTGTGGAAGAACTGTGACATTTCAAAAATATCCTTGCCTCCGAAAGACTCATTTCCACAGGACCAGATCAGGATCGCAGCGTGGTTTTTGTCTCTCTGGTACATGGAATTTGCACGATCAAGCATCATATCCAGCCATTCCGGTTT
>PPYF01196367.1_pt1 | contig 11270 bp, 9 predicted proteins | sample 1559871 | NCBI WGS metagenome assembly PPYF01 (sample SAMN08240021, study PRJNA423297) | Human gut metagenome, whole genome shotgun sequencing project. | reverse complement strand
GGTCGTGATGGCTTTAAATGAATTCATGTCGCAAGTTGAGCTGATTTTTGCACTAGGCTCACTGGACAATCTGGCGGCAAACGGTCGGATCAGTCCCGTATTGGCTAAAGTGGCACACTTGATGAACCTGCGCGTGATCGGCACGGCGGATCAAGGCAGCTTTAAGATGTTGACCAAGGCACGCGGTCCGAAGAAATGCTGCCAAGCCATGATCAGCCAGATGGAACAAAAAGGCTATCAAGGCGGCGCGGTCAGAATCGATCACGTGCAGAATCGAGCAGCTGCCGAACAGTTTCAACAGCTGCTGTTGGCTGAGTATCCTCATGCCAACGTAGTAATTGGTGAATGCCGCGGACTATGCAGTTTTTATGCTGAGCAGGGCGGTCTGATGATTGGCTTTGTCAAGGGCAATGAGCAGCAATAGTCATCCTTTTTAACTGCTAAAATCTGTATCCTGCTATCAGCAAAAGGTATTTTACTTAATATCTAAAAAACGCTATGCTAAAAGAAATTCAAATTGGGGGACTTGAAAATGCACGGATTTCTTTTGAAAAAGTGGCGGTGGCTGCTGACGATTTTGGTATTGGCAGTAATTGGCGGTGGACTTTGCTGGTGGTAGCGAGCCCAGGCAGCTCAGCAATTCGTTCAATCAAAGACGCCGACCTTCTTTTTTCATGGCTATGGCAGCAGCCGCCATGCTGAAGAACACATGGCTAACGCGGCCAAGCGAGCTGGAGCGACCAATACGATTATCTGGGCAAATGTCGACCGTACTGGCAAGGTTACCTTCTATGGTCAGATCAAGGCCAACGCCATTAATCCAATCATTGAGGTCAACTATGAAAACCCGCGGGAAATCAACTATCATACTGATGGACAGTGGGCTTTCAACGTTTTGAGCGCGGCTAAGCAAAAGTGGGATTTCAAAAAGATGAATCTGGTTGGTCACTCAATGGGCAATATGGACATTATGTATTGCCTTTTGGATCATCCCAACAGCCAACAGCTGCCGAAATTGCAAAAACAAGTTGACATTGCCGGACATTTCAATGGCTTGAATGGCGAGAACCAGGCATCATCAAAGCTGGCCGCGGATGGCAAGCCGGCCGTAACCAATCGTTTCTATCGTGAGCTGACCAAGCTGCGAACGACCTATCCAACCGGCGTCAAGATCTTAAATATCTATGGTAATCTGCAGGATGGCTCTAATTCTGATGGCACGGTTCCTAACAACTCATCCAAATCGCTGCGCTATCTGGTGTCGCCAGTTGCCAAATCGTATACTGAGCATGAAATTAAAGGTGCACGGGCTCAGCACAGTAAATTACACAGCAACTCACAGGTTGATTCCCTACTGATCAACTTTTTGTGGAAAAAATAATACAGCTCAAAACAGTGTCAGCTTGTTTTCAAGACGGCACTGTTTTTAATTGGTCTAGTTTAGTTTAAAACGATGAATCTGATTAGAAATCCAACGAATGATTAAAATAAAGATAAAAAAGGCCCGTTTTTTCTTTTTTAAGCAACTAAAATCGATCAAAACTTGTGATTATTCGTTTGTCCCCAAAATTGGTTTACATGTTGGGCAGCTGGTGATAAAGTCTTAAACCATAAAGAGAAAGCAAATTGGTTTTTGAAAGGTGTGTTAATAATGAGAAAAGAACACGATTCACTTGGTATTCAAAGCGTCCCACAAAGCGCCTGCTATGGCATTCATACTGTCCGGGCTCGTGGCAACTTTCCAGCCGTCAGCAGCGTCAATGATCGGGAGCTGGTCAAGAACTTCCTGCGCGTTAAGCTGGCCTGTGCCCGCGCCAACCAAAAAGCGAGTCGTTGGGATGATGAGCGTGTTCCATTGGCGATTGTCAAAGCCTGCCAGGATCTGTTGGCACACTTTGAGGAATATGAAGATGAATTTGCCATCCCTGCGATCCAATGCGGTGCTGGCACGAGTACCAACATGAACGTTAACGAAGTCGTTGCCAACCGGGCGATTGAGCTGCTGGGTGGCCAAAAAGGCGACTATCAGCTGGTCAACCCCAACGATGACGTCAACAAATCACAGTCAACCAATGATACCTACCCAACCGCGGGCCATCTGACCATGATTCAGCTTACGGATCGTCTGTCGCTAACGCTGAAAAAAGTAATTACAACGCTCAAGCAGCTGGCTGAAAAATACCAAACCACGCTTAAAATGGGGCGTACTCAATTAGAAGATGCGATTCCAACCACGTTTGGCCGCTCGTTTCATGCTTATGCCTCGCTGTTGGAACGCGACCTCAAACGTCTGAAAGCCGCCCGTGATCAGCTGTTGACGGTACCTTTGGGCGGAACGGCGATTGGCACCAGCTTGACTGCTACGCATGAGTATCTCAAAAACGTAATCGCGGAGCTGCAAAATGCCACGCTGCTGCCGGTAAAAGGCTGTGAAGATCTGATTGACGGCGTGCAAAACACTGATGAATACGTTCAGCTTTCAGGTGCCTACAAGTCATTGGCCGTTGATCTTTCTAAAATGTGTAACGACCTGCGCCTGTTGGGATCAGGTCCGCAAAACGGCTTGGGCGAACTAAACCTGCCACAGCGTCAAGCCGGCTCTTCAATTATGCCGGGGAAGGTCAACCCGGTCATCCCTGAATTCGTAACCCAGACTGCCTACCAGGTGATCGGTCATGACGCAACCATCACCATGGCTGCCGAAGCCGGACAACTGGAACTCAACGCTTTTGAGCCGGTGATGTTCTTTGATCTGTTTGACGATGCCCGTCTGTTAAATGGTGCCTTGCAGACGCTTAACGAGAACTGCTTGATGGGAATTACCGTAAACGTGGAGCGCTGTCGGCAGATGGTTGAATCTTCCGCGGAAGCCGCGACTGCCCTTTCCCCGCTTTTAGGCTATGAAACCGTCAGCCATCTGGTTAAAAAGGCCTTAAAAGAACAGCGGCCGATTCGTGAACTGGTTGGTGATCGTCTAACAACGGCAGAATTGGATCAAGCCCTGGCGCCGACCGCATTCTTTGTTAAATAACGTTGCTTAATGAAAAACAGGCTCAGCAGCAATGCTGGGCCTGTTTTTTGTCGATCATGATAGGTTGAAAATCGACTGAACCTCGCGCAGCACGCCGTCATGATCGTTATCATAACTGGTGATGCGGTTGGCAAGCTTTAAAATATCGGGACTGGCATTTTTCATGGCCACCCCCAGACCGGCTTCCTGCAGCATTTGCCGGTCATTTGACGAATCGCCAAAGGCTACGACACTCTTTAGCTGATTATGATCGTCATTGATAATCAGCTCTTTTAGTCCGGCTGCTTTGTTGACGCCCAAAGGTAAGACGTCCATACAGCCAAAGCCGCTATAGGTTGCATAAACCGGATAGCGCTCAATCATTTGTTGGGCAAAACCGCGGATCTGGTCTGGCGTGACTTGATGATTGAGCCAGATTGGATTAACGTTATAGATCTTATCGTCAACCTGAGTCAGATCGTCAATGAAATCGATATTGATCCCAAACGGCCAGGCTTTTAGGTCAGAAATCCTGGTGCCCCAGGTATGACTCCAACCCGTCAGCAAAATTACGTCAGGCGTGACCGGCAACGCGTTGACTGCTTTGATCAGCTCATTGACTTGTGACTTAGCGTGCGTTCTTTCAAAAACGACCTGCCCTTTTTGGACGATCAGCGCGCCATTGATTGAGATAAACGTGTCAATCAATGGACAAGGCGCAAAACACTTCTTTAAAAATCGATAGCTGTCACCACTGGCCACGATCCAAGAAACGTTTTGCTGCTGCAGCTGACCTAATGCCGTATTCAAAGCAGCGGAATTTAGCTGGTGCCGACTGTCAAGCATGGTGCCATCGACGTCGGTTGCGATATAGCGATACATGGCGATCCTCCCTTCAATCGATTGAGGACGATAATGATGATTCTGATTAATAGCAACGCTTGCGCAGACCTAAAAAGCCAAAGCTCAGCATCCCCATCAGCATGCCCAGAATCGTCATGCCCAAGCCATTGCGATTGCCGGTCTGTGGCAGGAGCCGTTCAAAAATTGATGGCTCAGCAGTCGTAATGGCGTTGGACGTGCTTAAGAGCTGACTGTCGCCGTGCTTAGCCTGACTGACCTTTGTTGGCTCACTGGTTGCCTTGACCGTAACGTCTTTAAGGCTGCTCTGCTTGTTCGATTTGCTGTTGGACGTCTTGGTGCTGGAAGCGGTGCTTTGCGAGGATGACGCCTGATTAGCATCCTTGGCAACGGCTTCAATCGCCATCAGCAGATTGGCTTTCTCTAAGGCATCCTGTGCTTTGTTCAAGGCATCGACAGCATCGTTTAATTCTTTCTCTGCATTGCTCAGGTTTCCTTTTTGCGTTTCGACGTCTTTATTGGCATTGGCTAAAGCCGTCTGTGTTTCATTGACCTTTTGCAGTGCCGATGGAATCAGTCCATAGATATGTAAGACTCCATAGTTGTCCATCGCGACGCCGACGTATTCGGTATTGGTACTCAGCAGCATTCTGGCATGACTGTTTTGCGAGTGAGCATCGTTAAACAGCATATCCCAAATCGAGACCGTGGCAACACGTTTTAAATCGCCCATGGTCTTAACGATTCGACTGATGACATTGGGCTGCTTTTCGTTAGCACTCATTAGACCGATATTTTCCCAATCAGCCTTTACGGAATCAATTCCCTCATCGTATTGATAATTAACGGTTTTAAAAACCAGCTCGCGATTATGATCACGGGTTACGTTGGTATTCCAGTTTTGGCTATTATAGGCATAATTAACGATTGCCAACGCCTGGGCCAAGGTCATGTCGTTGTAGATCCAAGCCGTCAGCCCAAACTTAGCCCGAATCTGATTGATCAAAGCAGCCACATAATCGCTGATCTCGCTTTGCTGAGCCTGCGTCAGCTTAGTAGGATCAAGCGTCATGCTTTCATCATCCAGTGTCGGCACGACGGTTAAAGCATCCTTGAGACTAGGATCCATTTCGTATTTCTGTGTTGCTTGATTGAAATGCCAGTTTTCGGTAACGTTGACTTCACCAATCTGATTCTTAACGTTGGCTGACGCATCAGATGATGAATTGTCAAACATACTTAAATTGGCATTTTTGATGTCAATTGTACTGCCGTTTAAAGCGGCGGCCTGTTCAGCACTGGATGGCATTTGTGATTGAGCCACCGCACTGGCAATGGCATAATTACTCTGTGCGACACTGGCTGCACTGGCCGCGCTGCTTTGGGCCGCTGTCGCTGAATTTACTGCTGCCGAAGCTGAGGCCACGGCGGCAGAAGCTGAATCGACTTTTTGCTGAGCCTGGGAAACGGCAGCCTGCGCGCTGGCAACGGCACATTGCGCATCGGTAGTCGAAGTTGCGGCATTTGGATTAGTCGTTGTAATTTGTGCAGTGGAATTTTTGACGGTATCGGCATGAGCTTCCTGCCAGCCACCGCCAAAAAACGCTGCACCGGCAATGACTCCTGCCGTTAAGACCGATTGTTTTAAATGTTGATTCTTCATCTTAGATTACTCCCTTATCAAACAAGTTGGTGGTCAAACCAATCTCAATATTTACTTTACCGATTTCCACATTTTATGTCAAACCATGCTCAAAACTTAGCAAGAATCTTTCTGGCAAATCTGATACTATATAATAGTAGAAACAAATAGAAAAGAGGAAACACATGGAAGCCGATAAGTATTTGAAACTGATCGATGAGGAACTGTCGCGGCTCCCAGATTATGTTAATGAATATCGCCTTGGAACCAATCATGCCATTACGACGACCTATCAGTATCTGACTGAGATTCGTCGGTTTATGGATTGGCTGCGCACCAGCGGCCTGGTTGATGCCAAGTCAAACCGAGAAATTCCGACTTCAGTTTTGGAACACTTGCGTCGCAATGACATCATGCTTTATATCGATCATCTGCGCCATACTACCAATGCTCAGGGACGCGTCAATTCACCGACCTCAATCAATCGTTCAATCAATGCCCTGCGCAGTTTGTTCAAGTTTTTGACGATCACTGCTGACAACAACGATGGCGAACCCTATTTTGAGCGCAACGTCATGCTCAAAATCAATTCGTTAAATGATACCAAGACCTTGAACTATCGCGCCCATGCTTTGGCCGCGCATATGTATCGCGGTCAGATGAAGTTTGATTTTATTGATTTTATTGAAAACCGTTATCCAAAAGTATGCGACAAGCGCTCATTGCCCGCGTACCGGCGTAATAAGGAACGCGACATCGCGATTGTTGCCTTGATCTTGGGGACTGGAATCCGAGTTTCTGAGACCGCCAACGTCAACGTTAATGATATCAACTGGCAGCAGCAGATGTTGGACGTTACCCGTAAAGGTGGCCAAAAAGACAGCGTGCCGATTGCTCCGTGGGCAGTCAAATACGTACAGGACTATCGCGATCTACGAGTTCAGCGCTACGGGGCTACTAAAAAGGACCAGGCCTTCTTTTTGACGATCTATCAAGGAAAAACGCGACGGATCACTGCCAATGCCATTGAACGAATGGTTAAAAAGTATTCGACGGCATTTGGCCATCCCTTGACCCCGCACAAGCTGCGTCACACTTTGGCCTCGGAGCTGTATGACGTAACCAAGGATCAGGTTTTGGTCTCTCAGCAATTGGGACAAAAAGGCACTTCGGCTACTGATCTCTACACGCACGTTGATCAAAAAGAGCAAAAGGCAGCATTAAGAGAAATCAGCGAGCAGGCAAACCAAGCGCCGCAAAATGAATAATCAAGCTTCTGTCTGGCGATGGCTAGACAGAAGTTTTTTATTAGCGTTGATTTTACATAATATTCAAAACGTAATATTTAATCGAGATGCCGATAACTATCATTCAGCCGGTTCTCCATTTAAGCTATCAATTTGGCATATTGGCCGACCCAGATTAAATCGTCCTTTCTCCTGGCAACATTGTCTCTGACTTTATGATCCCTGCCAATAATAAGCTAGGTCAGAATGCCTAAAACGACTGTTAAAATTCTTGGCAAATTCCCATTTTCAAAATCGCCGCTCAGCCGCATCTAAACGACCAACTACCCACGCAGATTAATTTCAGTGCGTCTGAGAGCTAAATTTTAAAATTCCCCGGTTTTATGCTGATTTCTAGTACTAAAGCGTTAATTGTAAGACACTTTTGATAAAAGAATCTTACACTAAACTGCCATAAATGCCGTTAAATCAAGGTTTTTAATCAGTAGAAAAACACGTAAGACTGTTATATGATTATTTTGAAAAATCGGCTTGTTGATTTTTAGCTGTTAATCAGGCGGATTTAAGAGCAGACAGCCGGTCAACTCAGTATAATTAACGTCTACGATATTATGTAAATAAATATCGGCTTTTAATTTTCATGGCTTTCTTGTATCATTAAAACCATTAATCAAACAAGGATGTGAGATTTTGAAGAATATCGTGATTATTGCAACTGGTGGTACGATTGCCGGCAGTGGCGAAACTGGTCGGACTACTGAATATCGGGCAGGAACGGTAGCAGTAGCTGATATCTTAAAGAGCGTGCCCCAACTAGGAAAATTGGCCAATATTGAAATGATTTCTTTAATGAGCGTTGATTCCAATGAAATGGACGAGCAGAAATGGTTGCAGCTGCGCGAGGTTATCAATCAGCAGGCCGCTCGTGATGATGTGGATGGCATCGTGGTCACGCATGGTACCGATACGATTGAAGAAACCGCCTATTTTCTAAACTTGACGGGCAATACTGCCAAGCCAGTCGTTTTGACGGGAGCAATGCGGCCGGCAACTGCTACCAGTGCTGATGGTCCCTTCAACATCTACCAAGCCGTTGCGCTGGCAGCAGATGATCAGACCTATGACTGCGGCGTGGTCTGCCTGTTTTCCAGTACGATCTACTCGGCGCGCGATATTGCCAAGATCAACAACTATAAAATCGATGCCTTCAGCAGTCTGAACGATCATGCCGCACTGGGATACATGCGTGACGCCGAGGTCTTTATTACCAGTCGGCCGGTATCAAAACACACGATTCACTCCAAGTTTTCGCAGCTTGAATATTCAGCATTGCCTAAGGTTGGTGTGGCAGTCTATTATGCTGGGGCCCCGGCTGAGGTTTTAGAACGACTGGGACAAGACTGTGATGGATTGGTAGTAATTGGAACCGGGAGCGGCAACTATTCTCAAGCCTGGCGCCAGAAACTGGACGCGTTGGCTGAACAGGGCGTGGTTATCGTACGCAGCTCACGGGTATCAAATTCAATCGTTTTTGACGAACCGATTTTTGACCCGCACGATCACTTCATTGGGGTCAATACCCTCACCTCTTATAAAGCCAGAATTCTGCTGATGCTTTGTCTGACCCAGACTAACGACATTGCTGAGATTCGCCAGAACTTTTTTAAATACTGATCTGCTAAAAAGCGACCCCTATCTACATTTAGGAGTCGCTTTTTATTTTGACGGTTTATATATTATGTTAAATTATCGTTAACCAATAAATCAGCACTGCTTTCTTAACGGCGCTTCTCATCTTTGAGGCTGCGCAGATGCGTCGCGTCTTGCCCAACCTCCAGACAGCCCAGATAAGTGCCATCTTCACGACGAACGGCAATGTATTCCAGGTGGATAAAACGCTTACCATGCAGACTAAACCAAAACTCTTCGCGATCACTAGTTCCCTCATGAAAACTGGTAAGAATTTTCTTAACCTTAGGCTGGGCCTTGGGAGGATGGCAGTTGTAGACGGATCGTCCAATCACGCTCTTGGTCCGCGGAAAGATGCGATCAGGAATATCTGAATACCAGCGGACCTGATCAGCCGCGTCGACAAAGGTCAGATCAACTGGAAGCAGTTTAAAGATCGCGATCAATTCTTCTGGACTCAGCTGACCGGTTGCCAGATCAATTCTGGCTTGTGGATCAACTGGCAAGTTAGCTGCTGGTTCTTGATGATTTGGCTGAGTGATTTGGTTAACCTGCGCGTCAGTGGTGGCCAGTTGTTTGGCGATTTCATTAAACTGCTGGCCCAGTGTGGAGTTGGTGGGCTTGTTTGCTGCATCAGCGAGCTCCTGTTCGGTAGGCTGCCAATTGATTGGCGGTGAGATCAGCGTATAGCCGATCGAATCCTCATCTGCTCGTATGCGGGCCCAGTCAGCAGGCGTGGCAACTTCAGCAAGCATTGGCAGCATGATGTCTTCTTCTTTAACGATCATTGCCAAGACTTCCTGAGCGGCTTTTTCTACGGCTGCCTCAATGATGTATTTGTCGGGCAACGGCTGCTGATCGACCAGCTGACAGGCTTTTTTGATATAGCCGCGAATGTCGTCGTCAACGCCCCACATGACCTTGGGCGGTGCCGTAATACCATATTTATCCATTAGTGGAAACAAGGTATTTTCTTTTCTGGCATAATGCCGATCGATGGTCAGCAGATCTTTTAGGGCCTGCTGCATTCGCTTGAGATATTCGTTCTCACCGCCATCTTGCTGCCACTTTTTAAGACAGGACAGCAGTTCATCATTGATTAAAGAGTCAATGATCTTGTTTTCCAGTTTCAGTGTGTAGACGGGATGTCCAGGAGTATCAAAAGCAGCGGTTGGCTTGCCCGGCACGATGGCATCCTTAAACAGTGCTACATGCACGTTGCATAATTTTTGAATTTCACGTGGGTCCAGACCATTGGCAATCAGCTCTCTTTCGGCTGCCGTAATCTCAACTACGTCAACGTTGGCAAATTCTTGATCAAATAACTGCTTGGCCTGATCAAAATTGCCACCATTGCTTAAAAAAGTCAGAATCTTGACCAGCTGCTGCTGACGCTGATGGAGATTATGCGGTTCAGTCATGGTTAATCACCTCATACCCATGTCGTTTAAAAGTGTCGATTACAAGGTGCTTATCAATATTCATCGCCAGACAGCCCCGATTGATATTGACGAAACGGCCAACCGTGTCAAGCATCCCAGGAATCTTGATCTTATCAAAGCCGGCTCCGACCATGATAGCGATAAAATCGGGATCCTGTTGGGCCAGATCGTGTACTGGCTAAAGTCAACGGTTTTGATGGTCATGCAGGCTACCTCCAATTCCTAACTGACGACGTGCTTTGGGCGACATTCTGGCAATACTCCAGACTGGATACCAGACCAGCTGGACGCGGGCATCACGAATACCAGGCACGTTTTGAGCGGTTTTTTCGATGTCATTTTGCAAAAAGCTGCTTAGCGGACAGCCGGGCGTCGTTAAACTCATCTTAATGCAACAACAGCTCTGCTCATCGACTTCAACTTCATATATCAGACCTAGATCAACAATGCTGACGTTAAGCTCAGGGTCGATTACAGCAGTAAGTGCGTCCCATACTTGTTGTTCAACTGGGGTCATCTCATCCCTCCTAATCCATTTCTCTGCGCCCTATTTTAGCATGATCATCTGGTTTCCTTGTTAATTTTTTTGTTGCTCAAAATCGGCATTGATCGAACGCTCGCCGAAAATCAGCTTATTTTTTGGCTATTCTCGCCTGTTCGACGCCCCCTAGTATCAGTCTTATTTAAAACTAAAAAGCTGGTTGGAAGATCAAGTGATTTGGCACTATATCCTGTCAAGTATACAAGGTAAATAGATAAAATTTGATTATACGGCTTGATTGCTGTAAAGCTCAAACAGTTTTCAAATTTCAGCTGGGTCGTCATTGCCAAATAGCCCAGGGTCCAGTTGTGTTCCTGCTCTAACTTAAGAATCGTTTCAAGCAGTTCCGACTGTTTGTCTTGATAGCGACTGGCCTTTCCTTTGAGCCATTTATTATGGCGTTATCTATCCCCTCGTTTCTTCTTTTTAAGGCCTAAGCCGCTCAGCATTCCTGCCAACCCTAGCAGCAATTACGGCTTGGTTTGGTGAGTATCCCGCGCGATCTGGAACCTGAACCGCTTGCCAAGCAGCCTGTGACCATTGCCCGTAAACTTTGGTGCCAATTGCCTTATCTACCTGGACTGGCCGACTGATTGTAACTGACTGCGCAACGGTCTTAACGGTGCCAATCGTATTAATTAAAATGTTTGACTTGATTAAAATTGTTCTAATTCAATTTTCTTCGTTGATTATTATATAAAATGTTTACAAAAAGATACCAGTAGCTATAAATACTCAACATCTATATATAAGAAACATAAAGAGGCTGGGAAAAAAGTCTCAAAATTAAAGAATCGCTAGGAACCACGTTGCTGAAAACGTTGATTTCTAGCGATTT
>PPYF01066434.1_pt1 | contig 11271 bp, 13 predicted proteins | sample 1559871 | NCBI WGS metagenome assembly PPYF01 (sample SAMN08240021, study PRJNA423297) | Human gut metagenome, whole genome shotgun sequencing project. | reverse complement strand
ATTGGTGATTTTCGTTTGACCAAAATTGGCGATTTTCTCCTGACCCGGAGTGGTTAATTTCGCCCGACCCTAACAATATATTCTGGTGCTTAGTTCAATACTTCCTCAATCCTGTTTTTTATATACCATTTTTCAGTTTCAAAGTCAAATTTGCCGCTGAAGGCAAAAAAATAACAGGCTTACGCCTGTATCACGAACTATATCAGTTACAGAAAGGAACCACTCGCGGCAAACGCAGTCGTAGGAATGAGCCCCACGATACACACGACAGCAAGCAGCATAGCTACGACACGAGTGCGAAGAGAAGTTTTTCCCTTCATTTTGTGCATCATTCCTTTCTGTTGTCAAAGTACACATCTGCCACATTATTTTAGTCAATATTGTGACAGAAACGCCCTAGTGAACCTTCGCTTACCCTCCTTTTGGATACTTGGATTAGGGCTTTCATAAGACTTCTCTCATGAACAACAATATTATACCATGTTTAAATAAATTAGTCAATTTTAGAAAAAAGAAAAAGCGACGCGCATATGCACGTCGCTTTAAAAAAGGGAATCAATCCATGTTGGTGAAAATCTGGCAAAAATAATATCGTCCGTCGTCACCGCGCGCAATACCGACACCAATTAAAGTTTTATTAGTAGCAGTCATTGTCTGCAGATGGCCACTAGACTCAGCAAGGGCATTTACAACAAGTTCAGCATCAAGGTCGTAGGCAGTTGCCAAATTCTCATTAAACTGCACTTTTAAAAAGTCCAAGCCATATTCAGCCAGGATTGTATACATGTCTGTTCCATCCGGGCGCGTATGGTCAGTCTTTTGCATCTCGGCACTTTCGTCAGCTCTCTGTTGAGCCATTTTCATCAACAAATCGCTCTTGGTCAGGGCAGCCGCTCCATGTTCAGCCCGAACCTCGTTCGTCAGCTCGATGATTTCATCCTTCACATCGGCGTAGTCATCAGATGTAGAAGTGCCAGGATTGGAAGAATTTCCCTTCACCGTGATAGTTCGAGTTGCGGACACACCATTAGAATCGGTGGCTGTGATGACCGTAGTACCAGGACCCACTGCGGTGATTTCGCAGGAAAAACTATTCCCGGAGTATGCCTTAACAGTCGCAACAGAGGTGTCGGAGGACTTGAATGTAAAGGTCAGACCGTCCTTAGCCGTAGAAGGAATAGTGTTCATGTCAGCCATTACCTTGTCGCCGACAGACAGATTGCTGTTCATGAGGGCAATCGTCAACTTGTAGTCAACATCAGGAGTCTCAGTCTCCTCAGGCCGCGTGGTCTCGCCGCTGGGATTGTCGGACTGAGCATCCATGATCCGCTGCATGACAACACACGCTTGCGCGCGTGTCATGTTGGCGCTCCCGTCAAAAATTCCGGCAGAAGTACCATTCAGGCACCCCATAGCGTAGACCGTAGCAACCGCGTCCTGGTAGCCGCTGGGGATAGAGCTGTAGTCACCAATGTCCTCCCTTGCCTCCTGCAGCTCAGAGGCAGACGGCATTTCCACGGCGTCCCGCAGATAGTTATACATCACCATCGCCATGTCGTAGCGGGTCATGGGCTGTCCGGCCAGGTTGGCGTCCCAGCTGTCAACGCCGCTGATCCGCTGGTACGTATTCCCTAGGGTGGTATTGTCGATCAGACCGGCGTCCTGGGCCACGTGCATATTTGCTCCCCACCAGTAGTCCACCTGAGACTCGGTGCTTTCCAGATCGTCGGCATAAAAAGCCCGGGTCATCATCACAACGAACTGAGCATTTGTCACCTGACCGCCGGGGCCGAAGGTGCTGGCCGTAAAGCCATTGACAACGCCTCTGTCCGTCATTTCCATAATGGCGTCATAGGCCCAGTAGGTGGCGGGCACGTCGGTGAAGGTCCGGGATGCGGCCTGCGCCGGAAGTGTAAACAGGCTGACGGTCAGGATCACCGCCAGCACACGGGACAGTTTTCTTTTCATGATCCTTCCTCTTTTCTTTATAAACTGGGGCTTTCAAATATACCATAAATCCCTTCGCCCCTCTTTTCAAGAGGATTATATCATGCCCTTCATGGTAAAATCAATGGACTATTAGTTTTAAACTAGTGATTTTGCTGTTTGGTTTAATTTATATTGGTTCAAAATGATGATACCATTTTCTAAAATAGGATGTGGTATCTGTGAAAACTGAATTCCCGGATCGCTACCGGCGGCTCGGCATCAAAATCGCATACTACCGCAAGCTGGCGGGCCTGACGCAAGCGGAGCTTGCGGAGCGGATCGATAAGTCCACCGCGTTTCTGGGGCAGGTAGAGGCTCCAGGAATTGTGTGCGGGGTCAGTCTGGAGACACTGTTCAAAATTGCACGCGAGGTCGGTGTATCACCGGCAAAACTGCTGGAGGAAGATGAATAGAAAATCAGGGCGGCGCTCAAAACGAGCGCCGCCCTGGCTTTATATTATATCCACCCCTCTTTTTCAAGGACCTCCTGAAACCGCGTGATATCCCGCAGCAGAGTATCATCCTCGCCGCCGATATCTTTAAAAAACTTTGTCAGCTTGCGGTTTTTTGAAACCTTCTGATAAACCTCCTCCGGGGACAGCCCTTGAAGGAGCAGTTTACGGATGTTGCTCTCCAGGATCGCATAGGGCCGCAGGAACTTCATCTCCCGTGGCAGTGACGACAGATTTAAGTTGAAAAATCTTACCGGCAGGCCGTTGGGAAGCGTAAAGTCCTGCTTCGACGGAAGCGGCGTCATTCCGAGATAGAATACCACAACCTCCGCGTTTTCCCAGCTCTGGATGTTGCCTTCCTCCAGACAGTGCTCCGCCAGACTTTGGATGTTTTTGATGAACCACAGATCAGCGGACGAAAGCACCTGGAGAAGAAGGGTGATGTGCTTCTCATTTTTATTGATCGTCATTTCGTAGAGCATAGCCGAAGCGGCAAACATAATCATTTCCTCTTTTCTATAAGATATTTGACCTGACAGGGCGGCGTCCAAATTGAACGCCGCCCCGCAATTTCTGATTATTGCAATACTCCGTCATCCTTGAGTGCGAGCCACAGCCGAATGATCTCGGAGTACGCCCTCCGGGGATCACGAAGTGTCTCCTGCAGAAAATCAAGGATTTTCGGGTCATCCATCACCTGATCCAATACATCTTCTGGATGCATCCCCTCCAGCAGCAGCGTACGGGCACGTTCCAGAAACTCTGTATAGGGCCGGAAGACTCTGATTTCTTCAGCAAACGACGCTTGGTTCATATTGAATACCTTCACAAGCGTGCCATCAGGCAATGTGACAACTCCCCGCACAGGATAAGGAGCCATGCCAAAATAGAGAACCGCAACAGCAGAATCGTCCCAGTTAAAGCACTCGTTGTCCTCTTTACTGCGGTCAACGACTTTCTGAAGTTCTTCCGCGAAATTCTCGCCTATGGATGACAAGACCCGAATGACAAGGACTGTTTTCCGCCCCATGACTCTGCCGAAAGGGTTGTTCCGAATTCTCAAATCATAAATCGCAATACTGGTATGTAACATCATCTAACTCCTCTTTTCACATATAATTTTTTTGACTGCCTGCGTGATCTCATAAAGGGTCTGCCGCTGGGCCGGGGAACAATCCTCCAACAGAGCGGCGACCTCCGTACCGTAGGCGCTTTGATCTGACACTTGCTGCCCCAACAGCAGGCTGTCCAGCGTGGTATCCAAGCTCTCCGCAACCCTGGTCAGCGTATTGAGGCTGATGGTTTTGACCCCACGCTCAACGTGACTGACATAAGGTGTCGATACATCCGCCAGCTCCGCCAGTTCCGCCTGTGTGAGGCCACGATCCACCCGAGCTTGCCGGATGCGGTGTCCAAGCCGCTTGTAGTCAACCATCCATGTCATCCCCTTCGCCGGAAGCATCTGTGACCTGGGATGGTCGTTCCGGGCGGGCGGCGCAGAACTTACATCGCTCTGAGCCGCAGACCGGCTCCAGCCAAATGTCGCAGACCGGGCAGTAGTAGGCGTCATGCCGCAAGCAGAGCTGAGAGCGGCGTCCGCACTGAGGGCAGATGTAAGGCGGCTTATCGAAATCCACGAAACGTGGGGAGTGCCAAAGGTAAATCATCGTACCAACTCCTTTCAGCGGGGCGGTGCTCAACCAGAGCACCGCCCTCAATTTAAGCGGCAGGCTCCGCCAGATATCGGCGGATTTTTTCCGCAAATTCGCTTCGGCATGGCGGGAGTGAGGTCTGGATCGCGTGTTCCAGCAGCCACCTGCTCCCAACCAAGACCACTCGTTTCTTCGCCCGCGAGATCGCAGTGTAGATCATGTTGTTTGACCACGAAAAAACGTGCTCATTTGCCAGCGGGATCACCACATAGTCATACTCGCTCCCCTGTGCCTTGTGGATCGTGAGGGCGTAGGCCAGCTGGATCAGGCCGCCTTCCAGCTCCCGCAGGGGGTAACAGATCACCCCGTCCTCCATGAAGTCAAATCGGATCTGGATCGTGATGCTGCTGTCGCCCACTATGCCGACAATCGTGCCGATATCTCCGTTGCGAGCAAAACTATTGTTCTGCAGCTGGATCACTCGATCCCCCAGGCGGTATGTTGTTCCGTCGATTGCAACTTCCAGCTTAGCCGGGGCGTGCGGGTTGATATGGTCCTGCGCCAAGCAATTAAACTGCCGGGCACTGCACACCCCTCCCGCCGGGCCAACCGGCGTCAGCATCTGCACCTGATTGCCGTGCTCGGCCCGGAGTGCCAGATAGATGGACAGAGCTAAATACTCCGTATCTTGCGAAGACATAGTTTCCAACAGAAGTACCTCATTCGAGTCAAACCGCAAAGCGGGCGTCCGATCCTTGATGAGCTTCAGGTCCTCACAGATCAGGCTGTGGCAGCTCTGTCTGAAATTGCTCTGGAGCCGGTATGTGGGCAGGCCAGAGGCCATCAGGTCGGCAAGCACCCGGCCCGGCCCCACGGCGGGGAGCTGGTCGGGATCACCAACCAGCACAAGCCTGGCGCCAGAGGAGATAACCTTCAGAAGATCATATAGCAGCGTGATGGACAGCATGGATGCCTCGTCCACCACAACCAGGCTGGACGCCAGGTAGGAGTCCTCCCGGTCAAGACGCTGTAAGATCGAATGAACCGTTGCGGCAGGCCGTCTGGTCTGCTCGCTGAGCCGCCTTGCGGCTTTACCGGTCGGGGCCATCAGACAGATGCCGCCGGTTTCTCCAGCTGCCACGAAAGCGTCGCACAGTACTTTCAGGACCGTTGTCTTGCCAGTCCCAGGCCCGCCGGTGATAATGCTCATCCGGTGTCCCAATGCTCCCCGGATGGCCTCATGCTGCCCCGAGGAGAGGCGGAACCCGAGTTCCGCCTCTACGGCCGCCAGAGCGGAAGCCGCGTCGAGGACCGTGGGAGGCTCGTTGTGTCGGATGATCTCTGCGATCTGTCTGGCCGCCTGATCCTCCGCGTAGTGCGTCTCCGTGACGCAGTAATCATCGTCGATCCGAATAAGGTAGCCGTCCTGACTCAGATGAATGAGCGTCATGTTGATCTCGTCATCCGTGATCTCAGGATAGCGCCCCTGAACCCGGGCGATGATGTCCGTACGGTCGTGGTACACGTCTCCGTTTTTTTCGTGGTCGTCTATGACGGCCAGTACTTTTTTTGAAATATCTTTCACGATAAAAAACCTCCATAATTTTTGATATATATAAAAAGGCAGCAATCCCGCTTTGCGAAATTGCTGCCTTGAATCTTTGAAAATATATTTTGGGTTTTGCTATAAATACTTCCTCAATCTCTGATTATAGTGTACCATTTATTTTTTTCGATGTCAAAAATGGCCTTTTATGATGAACCAGCAAGACAGGATTTCAAATCAGCCTGGTCTGGACAGAATGGACAGAATGGACAATTTTAAGAATTGCCTGCTATTTTGTCCATTCTGTCCATTTAGTCCATTAGTTCCCCAGCGCAAGTGGATTGACACTTATCAGAGGACTCGCCTTTCGCCCGGGGCCGTCGCGGTGGATGTTGTCAACACGTATATAACCAAATTCTTTCAGAATATGTAGAGGTGCTTCCATTTCTTCTATCTTTTTGATCTGTCCTCTCGCAGCTCGGAAAAGGTCCCGTTTGCTGATTTTTTGGCAATTCATCTTTGTGAGTTGCCTCCAAATGTATTTTGCCATGTCTGCATTAGCGTCCGCTCCCATGATTTGGTAGGCGGCCACGGCGTGTGCCGACAGACACTCAGCAATATCGGTAGCGTTGTGCATAACCTCTGGACTGATTGGTATTTCGGCTGGATTACCCTGTACTTCCGCAGCATGTATCAGGGCTGCGATCCGTACCATAGCGCCGGTGAGCTTTCCAGCCCAGTCTCGCATACCCTCCCATTCGTTCCCTAACCTTTTTTCGACGGATGCCTGGTACTCTTTACGGATTACATCAGCATCTTGAGAGAGATGGATCATTCCATTCCACTGCATTGATAAAGTATTGCGCACGAAGCTACTATATTCTGATCGTACGCTTTCGGGTATGGGAGGTGGTGAGATTTCCCTGTGCCCCACTTTCGATCTGCAAATTGCATATAAAAACCGTCCGCACAGTCCTCGTCCCCGGAGGGTTGCGTTGCTCATCAGGCCTGACAGCACCTGAGGTTGGATGGTCAGCATCATGGTCAGGCGCGGATTTGGTATGCTGTTAGTCTTGCGGCTGATCCGGTCAATCACAATAGGATCGCCAGCATGACCCTTGAGGTAGATATCGAAATTGGCGTTTCGCTCGTATCGCCCACGTAGAGTATCAAAAAGGCCGCCTTCTGCGCTGCATACAGTGATACACCCCATCTGCGCATCCATCACATCCACCAATTTTTCCGGTGTAGTATCATCTACAATGAGCCGGAAAGGCTGTTTGTCCTCGAACTGTGCGAGCTGAGCAGCTATTTCCAGAGCCTCCTCTCGTTTTTCGGCCGAGTACTCACCACCTCTCGCAGCCATATTTTTGGCCGAGTCCAGTGCTTTTTCCAGGACTGCACGTTCAGTCTGGTTTTGCGCTACTTCCACCGCCTCTTGTTTCCTCCGATCCGCTTCATACTCATAAAGCGGCTTTGTCAATGCAGAGATGACAGCGGACTTTCTCTCCCCTGGAGGTGCTACCGCCACACAGTACAAACACAGCGGCTCTCGCCAGTCCGGCGTGATCTCCACCATGAATTTTGATTGAAAAGCCGTCGCCAATACTCCCAGGGACAGGATACCGGCCATTTCCTCCGGGGTCTGCGTGGATTCAGACAGGCTTTTCACAAAGGCGGCCAGCGGGCCGGGCAAGCTCTCTGAGGGGAAAGGCGGGGTGTCTGTTTCATTGAAGGGAATAGGCTTTTCCCATTCTTGATTCTCCGGGCCGAAGATGTCGGAAGAGACAAACGCCCCGGATTCCATCAGGGCCTCAAAACTTTGTCGATCCACTTGGTGATCCCCCTCCTTTCCCGGAATATCTGAGCCTGTTCTTGCGGTGCCCCGAACATCAGGGCGTTTGACCAATACTCAAAGGTTTCGTGCATTTGAATTGCTATGGCTTGTCCCTCTGTCAAACAATCTATGTCCAGGTCATTCTCCAGAAGGAGCAAGTGCCCCTCCCGGAAAGCCGTATTCAGGCGGTCGATAAACTCACTCCGCCATTCCTCAAAGGCATTATGCGCTCCGGCTATCTCCATGCGACGGCGGGACGCCTTTGCCTCGGCCTGTGTGGGCTTCCTATGGATCGGGAGGTCAAGGACAAAGTCAGCATTGAGCCGCTCCACGGCCCCCATAGCGTCCAGGCCCAGGAGGCGGGCGGTGAGGTCGATGGAATCCCCGCCGATATTACACGCCCAGCAACGGAATCGGCCTTTACGGAAGCTCATGGAGGGGTGCTTGTCATGGTGGAAGGGGCACAGTGCCCACCCCCGTCGGTCAAAGGTCAAGCCGTAGTGACGGGCGGCATCCTGGGCACTCACTCGCTCCCGGACTTCGCGGAATATATTGGTATAATCTTGACGGTAGGATTTTCCTATGCTAGACTTAAAAATAGGAATAGACGCCCTGCAAGCCGTCATTTCCATCGCCGCCCGTTCCGCTGTGCCATCAGCGGGGCGGGCAATTTCTTTCTCCTGGATCACGTCTACACTCCCTCCTCTGCCTGCTTTTTGATCCAGTCCCTCAGGCCATCCACGCTAACCAGAGTACGTCCGCCGATCCGAAAAGAAGGGAAATCGGTCCTGTGGATGTAACGGTATATCGTTGGCCTGCTGACACCGAGCAGGCGTGCTGCCTCGGTGAGCGACACCGCCAGTGGCTCCATCCGATCCATCAGCTCACCTCCTTTTCGAGCGCCCGGATAATATCGAGGATTTTCTCCTTCTCCGATTGCGGTAACTCGTGTCGCATTCTCCGGGACAGTGTGCCATCGGCCAGTCCTAATGCGTCTGCTACCTGCCAGAGTCGCACCCCTGCTGCAGTAGCAGCGTCCCTGATATCCCGATTAGCTATTGCCATAATGTCGCCTCCGTTCTGCTTGACTTTATTGTTGTTTTTCGTTATAATTATAGTAACACACAACATCAACAACAGCAAGAGGCCGGAGGCATTATTGATACCTGTCACTATTATTTTTTATAAAAATAGCAACAAACAACATTTGGAGTGATTTGACTATGACCAATACAGATTATGTGTACATATATGACGGGCAAAAAAAGCAAGAAATTTTCGCCCCCCTGCGTAGTACCTATACAGAAGCAGACGACCATGGACTCATCACAAGCAAAAGTTGTGGTCAAATTGTTCTGGATATAAAGGATCGACTGCCTGCCGGTTCGTTTCTCTGTGACTGGCTGTCTTTATCTAATAAAAATCCCGCAGAGCTGGAAGTGGTCTTGGCAAAAAACGGCGGATGTCTATATGGCAAGATTTCTGGGTTTGCATACGGGTATTCGGGTGATCCTGATGAAATCAGAACTGTCTGCAATGTTTTGTATCTTTTGAGGGGGTACATCGACTTTTGCATGACATACCCGCAGTTTTATACGTCTGACTGCTTTTCTCATTTTCTGAACGTAGCAGAAATCCGTCAATTCTTTCCGGGCGTTTGCCCCTATTTGATTAAACAGGACGATCTTTCCAAAGATCAAATTGCCTTTGATCTTTTCATCTCAGAGCCGCCAGATGAAAACAGCGATGACTATATCGACCTAGGTGCGGAAGCTCCTGACCACAATTTGGCTGTGTTGGAAAAACGAATGTTCGAATTTGTTCCGGCTCACTATGATCCCGATAGTGACCTTTTGTCCTACGGCATACCAGGCTTGTTGGAACGGCTGCTCATCTCTGCCAAAACATTAGTAGATGAGCATTTGATTATGAAAAAATGCGAGATTTGTGGGAAATACTTTGTGCCCCTCTTGCGCTCAGACGCTATCTACTGCGACAGGCCGTCTCCCGCTGATCCAAATTTGACCTGCAAACAGTATGGCTCTCAAAAACGCTGGTACGAGCGAGTCAAAAAAGATGAAGTCGAAATGCTTGCCAAAAACGTCTACAGCTCCAAGCAGATGCTTGCAAAGCGGAACCCGGATATCCCCGCCTATAAAGATATGTACGACTATTTCAAATCCGAAAATAAAAAATGGCAAAAGGCCATGAGGAGTGGGGAAAAAACGAAAGTTGAGTATCTTGACTGGCTCAAGAAGATGAAAACGCAAAAGGTCAGAGACCCAGAATAATGCCCTCTATGCTGTCCTATAAAGACAGTCTCCAGGTCTCGTATAAAGGAGGAATTTCAATGCCAAGAAAGAGTAACACCCGTGCGGCGTCAGGCTCCGGCACGATCCGGCAGAGGCCGGACGGGACATGGGAGGCACGCTTCGTTGTGGGCCACGATCCGGGGACGGGAAAGCCTATCCGCAAGTCCATCTACGCCAAAACGCAGAAGGAAGTCCGGCAGAAGCTGGCTCAGGCCGTGGCGGCGGTGGACAATAAGGCATATCGAGAGCCATGCAAAATGACCCTGGGCGAGTGGCTGGACATCTGGGCTGACACCTATCTGGGCGGCGTCAAGCCCCGTACCGTCAAAATTTACCAGGACGATATCCGACTGCATATCAAGCCCTATCTCGCCGCAATCCGCTTGGATGAGTTGGACACTCACACTGTTCAAAAATTTCTGAACACTTTGTCGTCTCGGGGGAAGAAGATCCCGAAGCGGGACGAGCATGGAATGACTATCAAGAAGGATGGCAAAACCGTATATGACTTTGCGCCGCTCTCCCCCAAAACCGTCAAGAATGTCCACGGCGTCCTGCACGGTGCGCTCCGGCAGGCAGTCATCAATCGTTACATCCCCCTGAATCCGGCAGACGGGGATTTCTGCAAGTTGCCGAAAATCATAAAAGAGGAAATCCATCCCTTTGACGAGGTGCAGATTTCCGCATTTCTGAAAGCCATTGAAGGCAATAAATTCGAGGTCATCTTTATTGTGACCTTGTTCACCGGGCTGCGGGAGGGCGAAGTGCTGGGCCTGACCTGGGATTGTGTAGACTTTGAACACAACACCATCACCATCGATAAGCAGATGCAGCTCCACCAGGAAAAAGATATGATCCCATATCAACTGGTCAGCGTTAAAAACAGCAGAAGCCGTGTCATCGCCGTTGCTCCCTTTGTTATGGAGCAGCTGAAGCGACATAAGGTACATCAAGCGGAACAGCGTCTTCGAGCGGGCGCAATGTGGCAGCCGAGCGATCTCATTTTCACGAATGAGGTCGGCGATCACATAACAAAGTCATCGCTGTACCGGGCCTTCAAGAAAACCGCCGCATCCATCGGCAGGCCGGATGCCCGTTTTCACGATTTGCGGCACAGCTACGCCGTGGCCGCCATCCGCTCCGGAGATGACATCAAAACGGTTCAAGGCAACCTGGGACATGCCACCGCAGCCTTTACGCTGGACGTCTACGGCCATGTGACGGATGAAATGAAGAGGGACAGCGCCTCCCGGATGGAGGCGTTTATCAAAAAGGTCTCCAGCACATGAAAAGGGGTATAAAAACCGGAAAGGGGTAAACGAAGGGGTAGAAGGCCAAAAATGGGCATGAAAAAACCCTGTAACCATTGCGATTACAGGGTTTCTTGTTGGAGGTGACACCCGGATTTGAACCGGGGAATCAGGGTTTTGCAGACCCTTGCCTTACCACTTGGCTATGTCACCATGTGGTCCCTCTATATTAT
>PPYF01386155.1_pt1 | contig 11272 bp, 4 predicted proteins | sample 1559871 | NCBI WGS metagenome assembly PPYF01 (sample SAMN08240021, study PRJNA423297) | Human gut metagenome, whole genome shotgun sequencing project. | reverse complement strand
TTTACGGTGTCGTTTATTTTGGGTGTACGGTGTGCCACGGTGATTCCTTTCGCGCCCTACGGGAGCGCTATTGTCGCCTGGACACAAAAAACCTTACATCCTCGACTATTCGGTCTTGGGGTTCTGAGCGGCCGTCACCCACTTGCGGCAGGTAGCCATTTTCACACCGGTCTGCTCAGCAATAGCACGCCAGGATAGACCCTGCGCCCTCAATGCGAGCACCTTTTCGCGCTCTTCCTCGCTGTAGCGCATCTGATTGGCGGCAAGAACCGTGCCGAATCGCCCGGCCTTATAGGCTCTCGCCCAGTCCCGGACGGTATAAGGCGACAAACCCAGAATCTCAGCGGTTTTCTGGTAACCCAGGCCGTGCAAACAATTCCGCCGCGTGACGGCGTTTCATGTCCGGCGCAAAGTCCGGCCGGATTCTCACCGGACGGGCAGATTGAGAAACTGTCTGCGTTGTCATTGCCTTTTTCTTCCGAACGCAAAAGGAAAAAGACCCCGCTTCCGACGGGAAACGGGGTTTGAAATTTGCCTGACATGGAGTTTTGATGCCCGGACTCTAAGTCTCGGAGTCCGGATCAACCGGCTCAAGCAAAACCGGGGATTTCCGTTAAGGAAACCACTTCGTACTGCTTATCGCACCAGCTGGAAAAGGGAATTGAGGATCTCACCGGAATGGTTATTCCTTTTTCCCCTCTCCCCTTCGGTGCTCTTCCGGCCGACTCTGTTTCCCGCAGAAGACGGCCGGAAGTCCTGCCGTTCAAACCTTGCGGTTAGAACGTGTAGCGGACGTTCGCATTGAGCGAGTTATTCATGCGGTCGTCGCCGCCGGCCGTGAGACCGTAGTTAAGACCGAAGGTCCACGCACCGTTCTGAGCAGACACGCCGAGCGTGGCCTGAACCGGGTTGGTGTCAACAACACGGGTCGTGTCCTTGACATTGCCGGCGTAGGTCGCGACAGCGTCCTTGTCACCGAAGGTCGGAACAACAGAGAGGTCAAACTGCGGAGCAACCTGCCAGCCGGCCGCGTCAAACGAGCCGGAGAACGTAACGCCCAACGGCAGCTGATAAACCGTCATCTTGTCGTAGTCAGCACCGAAGTTGCTTTCGTCCATGTCGATCGTCGTCAGACGGATGCCGGCGTGCGGCACAACGTTGACGGCACCGGCGGACGCCAGGAACTCAGCGCCGAGACCAACCGTGAAGACCTTGGCATCCAACTTCTCGCTCGTGGCGCCGAAGTAGGAGGAAGCGGTCTTCAGATCGTTCTTCGTAACGAGGTAACCCAAGTCAAGCTTCGTGTTGAAGCTGCCGAACTGACGGGAAGCGTAGGCAGACACACCGTAGAAGTCCTGGTCGTTGTCAACCTTCTGGCCGTTGCCGGTGGAGTTACCGTCGGACGTACCGACGTTGATCGCAAGGCCGAGGATGCCGCCGCAGGTGGCGGTGTAGTCAAAGCCGAGGACCGCACCGTAGATGTCGGCTTCGTAGCCCATGCCGTTACCGAAGAGGCGCTTACCTTCGTTCATCGTGCCGAAGACGTCAACCCAGGGGGTCACACCGGCTTCGTTACGGGAAACGTTGAGGTTTGCGAGGCTCATACGGCGGTTGAGAACTGCCGTCACCTGGTCGTTCACGTCAAGGGTCGTCGTGAAGGCGCCGCCGAGAACTGCCATATTGGTGGCAGCATGTTCAGCGTTGGTGATCGCCGTCCACTGAGCATTACCGATCTGCTCACCGAGCTGCAGGAATGCAGCCTGCTTACCGGCAGCAACGGATGTCTCGGGGTTGAACTCTTCAAGTGTCACATGATCGTTAAGCAAACCAGCCGCCTTAGCCTGTTCAAAGAAAGACTTCTTGTATTCCTGATTCCAGGCTTCCCAATTGTTGTACACGATGGCAGCGATTCCGTTGGTCGGCTTTTCGTAAGAACGAACAGCCTGGACAACAGCGCCGGCCGTGTGCAGACCAGAGGTTTCAACTTCGAGAACAGCTTCTTCATCCGTCACGACAGCGAACGTGCCGTCAGCTGCAACATAGCCGTCGTTGTAGAAGGCATTGCCGAGCTTAACTGCAGTATTCTCAGCAAAAGCCGTGCCGAGATTGAGAGTTGCACCGGTTTCAGCAATCGTGAGAACCTTGCTGTTGAGGTTCAGAAGATCAACAGAGTACGTAGACTGGTCAGCAGCAACAGTAACTGTTGCATCTGCGGTCTTCAGAATAGCACCGCTCTTAGCGGTGTAACCGTTGGCAGCCACAGAAGCAAGGTCGATGGCAACAACGTTCGTGCCGCTAGTAGCCGTAGTACCGAACTGCTGGCTCTTATTCAGAGTCGTCTGTTCGCCGACGTAAATCACGTTGTTGTTAGCGGCAGCTGCCTTGTACAGGAGGGCAGCCACCTCGTGCTTGGCTCCGTAAACCGTCAGACCGCCGTTGAGCGTCTGAGTAGAGGCATTCACCTGCAGCGTCTTGTCTGTTGCATTGGCTGCGGGAACAGTACCGACAACAGTGGTACCTTCGTTGTTGATACCCATGGTCAGAACGGCGTGGTCGGTGGCTGTACCGTCCTTCACATCGCCGAGGAAGCGAGCCGTTGCATTCTTCGCAACACTAAAGGCACCATTGAGTTCGACGTCACCCTTGAAGTCAAAGGAACCGGCATCAACACCAGCATCCGTCGTAACTTTCAGGGCATTCGTCACAACACCATGGTCAGCAGCCTTTTCACCAAAGCGGACATGGCTGATATCGATAGTCTTGACGTCCGACGGAACTGCAAGGACTTCACCCTTGGCGTTACCGCGAAGTGTGAACTTATTCTGTTCCGTACCATTAAGCGTCACGCTGGTGAGCTTGGTATTGGCATCCTTGGCGTTAACCGTCAGCTTACCGATGGTCGTCGGTGTTGTGAGCGCAGCATTCGTGTAAGTGCCTGCCGTTGCTGTTTCAACGATATCCGCAGCACCGGCATACCCCTGAACAGCACTCACATCGGCCAGTGTCAGAGGCGTCTTTGCATCTGCTGCAACGAGCGTACCGTTAGCAATCTTGAGGTTTGTAGAACCGGCGGCCGTCTTGATGCTGTCCCACTGGGCCTTGGTGTACTGCATGCCTTCATCAGTGACAACAAAGGAACCATTGGTGATGTTAACGACTGCGTTGGTCTTTTTGCTAGCAGTACCGTTTGCGTAATCGACAACGTTATTGAGAGCGGTCGCCAGCGAACCGGACACATTAAGACTCTGCTTTTCGCCGGTAATCGTGCCCGTGACTTCGAGCGTGCCCGTGTTACCAACTGTGGCAGAACCACTTGCACCCGTTGTGAAATTCTTAACGGTGAGCGTACCTTCGGAAACTGCCAAACCGTTGGCAGCATTGACGGTCGCGTTACCAGCCGTCAGAGAACCAGAACCAGACTTTGTGAACGCACCGGCATCAACCGTGATGTCACCGACCTTTGCAGTCTTCTTATCGGCAACAGTAACGGTTGCGGCACCGGAGGTGGTGAAGCCATCAGCATAAGCTTTTTCACTGGCACCGACTTTGAGATCCTTGTAGGTTGTCTTGCCAACAGTGATATTCCCTGCCGTAAAGTCACCGTGCGCTTCAACAGTCAGACGGTTGTTAACAGTGAGATTACCAACTGTCAATGCCGCAGGGGCCTTAACCCTTACAGACGTACCAGCGCTGGTTACAGAGGGAACCTGACTATCTTTGGTGAGGTTGTTCACCGCTTCCTGAACAGCCAGGTCGTACTCACCGATACCGCCGGCAATCGTCATCGAGCCGGAGGAAACCGTGAGATTGCCCACAAAGGCGCTCATATCACCGTTGACAACCAAGTCACCGGCACCGGTCTTGGTAATCGTGGAAACGACATCCGTCTTGGAGTAAGAAGCAATGCTGTCAGCCGTTGCGTCCTTACCGATCGTGAGCGTTGCGCCGTCGGCCACATCAAACGTAGCCGTACCGGCTGCACTCGCAGCAGACTGCAGATAGAGGAAGCCGCCCGTCTTGCCGTTGTAACGCTGACCCGCAACAGAATCTGCTGCAGTGCCGGCCTTGTTGCCGGTGTAGGCAACGTCACCCTTCGTCACATTAAACGTGACGTTACCGGTGTTCACACGCAGTGCACCACCGTATTCATGCACTTCATTGTTCGTGAAGACGGTATCGGTGAAGGTTGCCGTCTGACCTTGAATGTAGAAAGCGCCGCCGTGGCCCGCTTTGTTGCCGGTAAATTCGGAAGAAGTAACGTTAACTTGGCTTGTACCGCTCACAAAAACAGCACCACCGTGACCGGTCTTGCCTTTCCCAACCACGTTGTTCGTGAAGGAGCTGTTGGTAATCGTCAGATCAGACGTATTGTCAGTCTTGATAGCACCGCCGGCAACCTTCGCCGTATTACCGTCGAAAACAGACTTGTCAATGGTAACCGTGGAGTTACTTACACGAAGGGCACCACCACTCTTTTCGGCGCTGTTGCCGGAGAAGGTGCTGCCAGTGATGGTGCCAGTCGACTGGTTACCGATCTGGTAGACACCACCGTCAGCATCAACCTTATTGCCGGTATGAATGGAGTTCTGAATCTTGAAATCTGCCACACCGGAAATAAAACCAACACCACCGCGGGCGGTAGCGTGGTTGTCAGCAAAGGTCACGCCGTCAACAAGCACATTAAGGCCACCTGCGGCAGCCGTGTTACTTCCAGGGATTGCGGTAGCTTCGAAAACAGAACCGCCCAAACCGGTGTTGAAATTGCCTGTGCCCGTCGATTCCTTCAGCGAGACATCAAAGCCGGAAACCGTTCCGCCGATGATACGGAGTTGGTTGGGGAGCTGCTGACCACCCTCATTCTTACCCTGCGCCATATAAGACAGCGTCACACCGTCAACCTTGGCACTGTTGCCGTAGGAGAGTTCGCTGTAATAGAAGGTTTGCTCGACGCTGGGACGAACAACGAGGGACGCATGATCCGCAGCCGTCTTGCCGGCCGGGGTTGTCATTGCCTGGCTGTCAGTGATTTCCACAGCACCTGTGGGAATCGCAGCCATCGCACCGCCGGCAACCATCGCTGCCGCAACGGCGATCACCGTCTTCGTACCCTTGGCCTGAATGGAAGAAGTCGCTTCATTGACGACCATCAGCGCAGAACGCGCCTTGGAGAAGACGACCTTAAAAGACTTGTTCATTTAACAAAACTCCGAAATTTTTCGTTTTTCTGCACGGCGCTTTGTGTGCCCCGCGCACCCCCGCCTATCGAGGCGGTACACCCGCAGAATATGAATTTCTGCGCTTGTCTACAGGGGGGGGGGTATTCCCTTATGTTTTCGGCGTTTTTGAACGAAATTTTTTATTTACTGTTGTTTTTCAGCAACAGTTCAGCCGTTTTTCACCTCGGATTTTCGGAAAAAGGAATTTTTACGGGTGCACAGAACACGGGGTAACAGATCTTCTCTGTGTTATGTACCAAACACCCGCAGAAATTCCGAAAAGAAGCAGCCACAACGACGGTTTGCGCCCAATCACGAAACCGGCACGGTGCCCTCCGCTCTCCGGCTCGCTGCACACGCTGACCGGCACAGCCATCTTTCAGAGAGAAACACTTAACGCCCAAGACGGCACAACGCACGCTTACAACGAAACGATTCATCAGTGACAGCGGCGCAGTCGGCTCTGTTAACAACACAGCGCTCTCGTCAGCACAACCGGGCCCGACGCCACTGACGACGGGAGTGTCATTCCCGACAGATTTGTGTGATGGCAACAGCCTGCAGTCGAACAAACAACCGGCAGAAAGAGAAAAACCGGGCAGAAGAAAGGAACATCGCAAACGACCACAGAAAGTTTTCAACCCCTGGACCGTCAGGATTCCTTCTTCTCTTCTGCTTCGATACTCTGCTTAGCTACCCACTTGCGGCAGGTGGACATATTCACGCCCGTCTTTTCCTCAATCTTGCGCCAGGAAAGCCCCTTCGCGCGCAACGTGAGCACACGCAGGCGGATGTATTTCGGGTGCTGCTTCTGGTTGGCGGGAATCTCCACCGTAAAACGCCCTGCGCGCCATGCTCTCGCCCAGTCGCGGACCGTGTAAGGCGCCAGTTCCAGAATCGCGGCGGCCTTCGTGTAACCGTAACCGTGCTCAAAAAGATCCACTGCCCAGCGGCGCTTTTCTTCACTCGCGCACCCCGGTTTTCGTTCCGTGGCTTTTCTGTGCTCTGCTTCTTCTTTTGTCCTCATGGCCGTATGCCGGAGAAAGAAATCGGCTAAAAAAGACCCCGCTTCCGATCCGGGAAACGGGGTTTGAAACTTGCCTGACATGGAGTTTTGATATCCGGTCTCTAAGTCTCGGAGACCGAATCAACCGGCTCAAGCAAAACCGGGGATTTCCGTGAAGGAAACCGCTTTGTATTGCTCATGCACCGTCGGGAGACGGGAGACGAATCCGCCTCGTGGTGAGTCAGAATTTCTCCCCTCTCCTAACCGGTGCTCTTCCGGCAGAATCTCGTTCCCGCAGAAACCGGCCGGAAGGTCTGACGTTCAAACCTCTCGGTTAGAACGTGTAGCGGACGTTGGCGTTGAACGAGTGGTTCTGACGTTCGTCGCTGCCGGCACCGAGCGTGTAGTTGATGCCGAACGTGAAGGCGTCCTTCTGAGCAGAAAGGCCCAGGGTTGCCTGCACAGGCGAGCTGTCAACAACGCGGGTGATGACTTCGGTGGTCAGTCCGTTGTACTTCGTCGTAGCGTCCTTGTCGCCGAAGGCGGGGACCACAGAGAGGTCAAACGTCGGGGCGAGGTTCCAGCCGCTCGTCTCGAAGGCACCCGAGAAGGTCACACCCAAGGGAGCCTGGAAGACGTTCAACTTATCGTCGTCCGTACCGAAGAGACCGTCACGGCCTTCCACATCAAGACGCGTGTAACGGATGCCGGCGTGCGGCGTCACGTTGACGATACCCACCGTGGTCGGCAGTTCAACACCGAAGCCGAACGTGAAGGCCTTGGCCTTGACGTCGCTGCTCCAGTTGCCCATGCTGTTGGCGGCAGAGATGTCGTTCTTGGTCTGCATGTAGCCGAGGTCGAACTTGGAGTTCACGATCGGGCAGCGCTTGTTGCCGTAGACGGAGAAGCCCACAAAGTCAACATCGTTGTCAATCGAGGTGGCCGTACCCTTGGAGCCGCCGGAACCGGTACCGACCGTAAGAGCCGCACCGATCGTGGCATCGTACTGAGCAAACGTGTAGTCGCCGCCCAGGACACCGCCGTAGAGGTCGAGGTCGTAGCCGGAGTTACCGTAGAGCTTCTTGGCCTGGTTGGAAGTACCGATGACATCAGCCCAGAGGGTGAAGCCTTCGGCACGGTTAAGGCCGTTTGCAACCGTCATGCGGCGGTCCAGGGCCTTATTGAACTGTTCGCCGGCGTCAAGCGCTGCGTTATACGCACCGCCCAGCACTGCGGAGTTCGAACCTTCTTCCAGAGCCTGAGAAGCCGCCTTGATTTCACCGAGGCTCGTCATGCCGTTAACGGCCTGCGAGAACTGGGTGAGCATGGCGATCTGAGCGTCCGAGGAAGCGGCATCAAAGAGATGCTCATCGTAGATGCGCTGCATGTCCTTGTTGAGGAAGAAGCCGGGCATGACTTCTTCGGCGTTCTGGACCTTGACAACAGCTTCGCCGTTGACAAGCGTTCCATCGAGCATGGCGTCACCGATCGTGATGCCACCAGTCTGAGTGGTCGTGCTGTCAAAGAGCTGCACGGAGCCGAGACCGGTCTTGGCGTCCCACGTCAGAGACTTGCCGGAAACATTCGCGAGGCCGATTTCGCCGGAGACAGTACCGCCGCGGACAATTGCCTTGTTGTTGCCAAGCTGATCCTTTTCAACAACGATGGAACCCATGTCAAAGACTGTCAGCCCGGTCATTTCCGTATGAGCTGCTACATTCACGTTCGTGGCAATCAGAGTCGCCAAGTCGACATGTTCAATATCGCTGAAAGGATCAGCGGTGACATCAACGTAGTCGTAGGTGTACTGGTTGTCTGCCATGAACTTAGTCAGGACAGAGTCGTCAGCCGTACCGACAACAAGCTGCGTGGCACCGGTGCGAGTCACCGTGCCGAGTGTTGTCGCGGCATCAGTCTTGCTCGTTGCTTCAGCCAGGCGGAAGTACTTGGCAACCTTAGCCTTGGTGTTCTTGTCGTCAACATGAGAGCCGGTAAGCGTGACACCAGCCTGAGCGCCGGTGGCAAGACTTTCAACCGTCAATACACCGTTACCGGCAACGGCCACAGCACCACTTTCACCACCCAGGGACTTCAGCGTCAGATTGGCATTTTCTGCCACAGTGGCGGAACCCTGTGCTGTCGTCTTCAGGGACTTGACAGTGAAAACACCGTTATTAACAGTCATCGAACCACTGCCCAAGGTCACTTCGGCGTTGAGGTTACCGTAACGCTGTGCTGCACCGGCAGTGTCATCGCCCAACACGAACTTACCACCGTTTTGAACCGTAACAGCCGTCGGAACAACCTTCTTGGATGTATCCGTGTATTCATAGGCCTGGATCAGTTCCTTGGCAGTATCCGTCAAAGAGCCGTAAAGGGTGAGAGACTTACCACCATCAACCGTCACAGCCACCGGAGCCGTCGTCCCTGTCGGAGCAGTCGTTGCGAAGATCAACGACTGAACACCGAGATTATGCGCAAAACCAGCCGCACCATCAACCGTCAGGGCAGAAGCCAGCGTCGTCGACTGATCTGTATTGACCTTGGCGTCAATGTTCTTCAGATGAACATCGCCCTTCAGATCAGAAATATTGAACGAAGCACCAGAGGTCTTATCTGCACGGAGGAAGAGTTCCGTGTATTCCTTACCCGTGCTGTCGGTGATAGCCGTCACATCAAAGGCCGCACCGGAAGCATTAGCTTCAATACGCCTCTGCAGGTCAATGATCTGATCGGACGAAAGCTTTTCATCAGTCACCGTAACGGAGACATCATTCTTCGCCGCAGCCGTAATATTCAGAGCCTTATTGATCTTGGTCTTCTGCGCTTCAGCAGTACCCGTAGCGAGGTTAGCCGTCAGCAGAGCAGACGTAGCCTCAAGAGTACCCTTTGTGAGGGTTACAACATTGGCTTCCGTGCCGATATCAGCAGCAGAACCCAGCGTCAGCGTGCCGTTCGTCAAAACAACGAGGCCAGTCTTAGTTGAACCGGCAGCAGCGACCTTTCCATTGACCGTTGCGGCAGCAGTAGCACCGTTAACCGTCAGAGAGCCGGCGTTTGCAGTCAGTGTGCCGTCAATCGTGATGGAACCATTCTGCACATTGACCTTGTTTCCGCCAACGGCATCCTTAGCAAAGGTGACGTTCTGCAGAGAAACCTTGGCACCAGTACCGTTGACCGTGAAGTCACCCGTGCTGTCCTTGGCAAAAACGGTATCACCCGTCACAACAACAGCACCCGAGTCAACGACAGAAACCGTACCGCTCTTGTTAAGGTTGAGAGCACCGATCGTCACGCTGGACTCAGCCCCGGAAACTGTCAGCGTGGCAGCACCAGTATCGCCCTGCACCGTCACGGAATCAGCCTGCATCGTACCGGAAACGGTCAGAGCAGCATTAGCTGCCGTACCAATCAGGACACTACCTGCCGTCAGCTTGCCTGCGACAGTATTATCTGCCGTACCAATGGTCAGGTCATATACAGGATCCGCTGCAGCGGCGACAGCCGGCGTATCAGCCGCCTTGTTAACAGTGAGATCACCGCCAACAGTCAGCGTGCCGTTAGAAACCGTCATCTTGGAGGCAGTGGCAGCACCGGAATCACTAACAACGAGACTCGTGTCCGCACCACTGACAGCGACTTCGCCGAGGACAGCTGTTGCATAGCTGGCCACAGTGAACGTACCGCTCGTGATATTGAGCTTGCCAGCAGCGAAAGAAGCGGCTTTCTTAGCAGTGCCTTTAACGGTCACATCGCCGTTAAGCAGAACCGACTCCGAAACAACATTCGTTGCAGCATTAGCCGTGGTACGAGTAGCACCAACCTTCACGGAGTCAAACTTCACATTACCTGTGAATTCGGAAGCACCAATAACGTCCAGCTTGCCACTGTTGCCGGTCCCCTGGGTGTAGTCAGCCGCGAATTTAACCCCATTCGTTGTGCCGACCAACTTGAGCTTGCCTTCATTAGCAAACGTGGCGTTATCAACGATAACAGCACCTTGGGCGGTGATTGTTGCCTCGATATCCTTAGCAACTTTCACAGCCAGAACAGAAGCCGCCTTATCTGTGGTAGCCGCCTGACCAAGAGTGACATTGCCCTGCTTGGCTTCAAGGGTCAAAGAACCATAGACTTTGGCATCATTTCCAGCTTCAGTAGCCGCAGCAGGCTTTGTCGTTGCACCAGCATTGTTCAGGAAATTCAGTGAACCGCCTGTAAGAGAAACAGCATCTGAGGATTCGATCCCGGCACCAACAGCAGACGCAACCACAGCAGCATTACCAGCCGTGATGTTGATCGTACCCGTACTCGTCAAAGATTTAACTTTGAGAGATGCTGCAGTATCAGTGCCAGTGCTGATGTCAACACCAACGTTCACAGTACCGTCGACAAAAACATCATTAGTGGCTTGAAATTGGGTGTTATCTGTGAGACCAACCCATTTCTTGCCGACCTCATCCCACTTCTTGATACCGGCAGCGTCCACTTTAGTGCCAAGCAAAGTATGCGTTGTGCCGGCACCGACGTAATACGAATTGCCGTCGATACCAGTCGGTTCAGCAGCCACAGCACCGCCCGCGATCATTGCAGCAGCGGCTGCGGCGATCACTGTCTTCGTGCCCTTGGCCTGAATGGAAGAAGTCGCTTCATTGACGACCATCAGCGCGGAACGCGCCTTGGAGAAGACGACCTTAAAAGACTTGTTCATTTACAAAACTCCGAAAATTTTCGTTTTTTCTGCACCCGTCATGCGACCGGTGCATCCCCGCCTATCGAGGCGGTACACCTGCAGAATAAGAATTTCTCCGTTTGTCTACTTGGGGGGGGTATTCCCTTATAAAAAACTGGTGTTTTCAGCGAATATTTTTAAATTTTGTTGTTTTTCTACAACAAATTCTCGGTTTTCAAATTGAATCCGCCCCCCCCCGAAAGATTCAAAAAACGAAGGCATCACTCTGTTCTGAGGGACGCCTGTTATGGAGCGTGAGGAATTGACACAGTTGGTGCGTTAACTGTGTCAGTTCTGACGGTAAATGGGCGTTAAAAGCTG
>PPYF01547030.1_pt1 | contig 11274 bp, 5 predicted proteins | sample 1559871 | NCBI WGS metagenome assembly PPYF01 (sample SAMN08240021, study PRJNA423297) | Human gut metagenome, whole genome shotgun sequencing project. | reverse complement strand
GCTTACACAACCACTCTATTCCGGTTTTATCTTTTTCAGATAATCAGAAGGAGCCATACCGAATTCATCTTTAAAACACTGACGGAAATAGACCGTACTGTTAATTCCCACCTTGAATGCAACCTCTGAAATATTGTATTTCCCTTCTAATAACAGACGTTCCGCATATTGCATCTTTATTTTGCGGATATATTCATTGGTGGAAAGTCCGGTCAATGCCTTCATCTTCCGATATAGGGTAGAATTACTCATACACATGGCGTCCGACAAATAACCGATATCAATTTTCTCAGAAGAAAGACGATCTTCAATCAGCTTGTTAATCTTCTCAAGGAACTCATTATCCAATTTATTCATAGACTCGGTTACTGCCGCACGTTTGTCAATGAGTATGGAATTCGTATTAAAACGCTCTGCCAACAACTTGCGGGATTCAAGCAAATTATGGATACGGCTATGCAACAAAGTAGCACTGAAAGGCTTTGTCAGATAAGAGTCAGCACCTACTTGATACCCTTCTTCCTTATCTTGCAAAGAATCCTTTGCCGTCAGCAAAATAATGGGAATATGGCTGGTACGCAAGTCTTCTTTCAATTTCCGGCACATCACAATGCCGTTCATCACCGGCATCATGATATCACTGACTATAATATCAGGAATGCAGCCCAACGCTTGTTCCAAACCTTGTTCACCATTGGCGGCAGTCCTCACTTCAAAATCGTCCGAGAAAGATTCTACAATATAATCACAGATGTCCCTATTATCTTCCACTATCAGCAGAATACGCTTACCACTATGCACAGGTTCTATATTTTCTTCTTTTTCGTCCTTTTCATCGGAAGTTTTCTCCGTCGAGTCAGCATGCAGCACATGAGGATACGTGTTATCCGTCAGCAGACTGACATAAAAAGTACTTCCCACATTCAAAGAACTTTCAACCCTGATCTCCCCCTCATGCAAAACTACCAGGTTCTTTACCAGAGCCAGACCAATACCTGTTCCTGAAGCCTGATGTTCGCTTCCCTCTTGATAATAACGGTCAAAAATATGAGGCAATGCATCGGGAGCAATACCGAAACCGGTGTCACTCACACTGATTTCCGTATGGTGTATATTATTCCGGACCACCTGATGTAATCCTAAAGTTATAGTTCCTTTCTCTGTATATTTTATAGCATTGGAGATCAAATTATCCAGTATAATCGTTACTACCTCCTTATCAAAAAACAAAGACATATCTTCCTGCTCAATCTCAAGACAGAAATCAATCTCAGGTTTCCGGTTCAATTCCTTATACTTCAGTCCGATCTCGTGTACAAGGGCTGCCAGATTGTCACGACTTACACATAATTTCTTGTTTTGGGTTTCCGTTTTTCTGAACTCCAGTATCTGATTAATCAGGTTCAACAACCGGATGGCGCTTTGATGGATAACCGATATTTTCTGTGAATCTTTCCCTGATAAAGAATTACTTTTCTGCATATCTTCCAACGGTCCCAGAATCAACGTCAAAGGGGTACGCAATTCATGTGTGATATTGGTATAGAAACGTAAACGCTCATTATTCAGCTCCTGTTCCTGCTCATGATTTTTCTTCTCCGACTCATAGAGAGACTCCATATCCAGTTTCTTTTTATATTCCACTTGATCGGCCAAGGCATAATTCTGTATATTGAAGGTGACGCTGAAGTTATTTTGCATATAGCTTAAACGTACTGCAGGACATCCATGAAGTTCTATCATCTTTTCCTCACTTTTTCTTTCCGATATTGGTACAAATATTCTCAAGCCTGTCATAATAGCTGAAGGAGCTTCACGCTTTGCCAATACCATTTCAGGATTAAAACGACATAATCCATTTAAAGAGCCAAAGTAAATATTGCCATCATAATCATGAGTAACACTACCACTCATAAAACCAACAATAGGAACTCCATCCCATCGCCCATAATTATAAAAGCTATTCTTAACCGCAATATAGCAACTTATCCCTTTATTTGTACTACACCAAATACGCCCGGAAGCATCTTCCATAATAGCACGTATATGGGCATTCTCCAAACCATCTCCTCTTTTAAACACCTGGTACTTCATATTGTTTGGAGAAGGAAAGCATACTAACCCTTCACCAGTAGCTACCCATATACGCTTCTTACTATCTCCATAAATACTATTAATTGTATTTGAAGGGAATTGCTCTGCCGTATAAAAATGTTTAATCATTTTAAAGTCTGGCGAATATACTAAAACTCCACCTCCAAATGTACCTACCCAAAGAAAGCCTTGCTCGTCTTTAAAGAGACAACGTACTTGTTCATTCTCTATATAATGCTCCAAAAAAAGTTGTCCATCCAAGCCTGCTTTATAAACCCCTTCACTAGTACCTATCCATATGGTATGATGATCATCCTCATAAATAGCACGAACATCAATCAAAGCTTTATCTTTAGAGAATACTTGACGAAAATACTTCTGAGTTCTATTATAGTAACATAGCCCACCATTAAATAGTCCAAACCATAAATTCCCTTTCGTATCACATAAAGATGCTTGAACAGGATTTCCATTCAAATCTCCATCATCCGCTCCATATATAGCGACTCTTTTCCCTTTTGAAAAAACATTAATATCACCTCCATTGGTACCGATCCATAATACTCCATCTTGGTCTACACAAACCGTACTAATCATTTTGTCTGTTAAATTTTTCTCTGCTGTTGGAATAGGAGAATAATTATAAACATTAAATAAAGAAGAGTCACGGCTTAAGAAGTTAATTCCTCCACCCCATGTACCTGCCCATATATTATTAAAAGAATCTTGAAACAAGCAACGAACGCTAGAACTAGACAAACCATATTCATCATTACTTGCTTTTATATAATTAAATCGTACATCTTCCGAAGACACAAATAACCGTTGCGTTAAATCCAATACAGCAATTCCCCCAAATTCTGTAGCAAGCCAAAGCCTATTATCATCCATCTGTCTAATATCAAATACAACATGTTTTCCCCCTTTAGCCTCTTTAAAGTGAATAAAACTTTCTGATTCCGGATTGAACAAAGCCAGCCCTTCGGAGGTTCCCAACCAAATATTATTATTTCTATCCTTATAAATACAGACAACTCCATCCCCTGGCAAACTATTAGGATCGTTAGGGTTATGCCTAAAATTCTTTGCTTTTTTATCTTTTATAGAAATTATACTAAATCCATGAAAAGCATGAGCCACATACAGATTACCATCTCCCCCATCAACAACTGACCATACATTATTACTTCCCAGTCCAGGTACAGTTTCTGTATTATAATGTATAAAATTTCCAGTCTTCTTATCTAAATAATCAATTCCATTCCAATACGTAGTTATCCATAGATTTCCATCAGATGCAGGCTTTATGCTGGTCACATCGTCAGTAATCAAACTATTATGATCTCCAGGATCATGTTTATAAATAGTGAAAGTATTATTACTATAATTATAAGCATTCAATCCCGCACGTTGCGTACCAATCCATAATATAGAATCTATAGGATCATCTAACAAACAATTTAGTTCATTGCCTGTAATATGTAATTTATCAGGAATATCCTTATAATAGGAGATAAAATGTACCCCATCAAATTTATTTAATCCTTCTTCTGTAGCAAACCATAAATAGCCTTGTTTATCTTGAGCAATACTCAATACATTATTATTAGACAATCCTTCCATTGCTCCCAGCTTTTTAACTGAGTATGATTGTGCCCATATACATTCCGGTAACACCAATAACAACAAAACAAGTATATTTTTCATAATACTAAATATCGTTTTTTAATTGATTATTCAAAAATACAAAGAAAATACATATTTAAGATATCTAAATCATGCATTGCATGATTTACTATCCATTTCTGCAAGATTCATATAACTTTATTAATTTTCCTTCACCTACATTTGCAGTCGGAAAACAAAATAAGAAACAATGTTTAATCTTTAAATCCTAATTTTATGAGGCATTTAAAATTTTTATGCACATGTGTCATACTACTACTCACATCAGTAGCAGTATTTGCACAAACGCAAATCACAGGACATGTAGCTGATATGAAAGGAGAAGCTATCATTGGAGCTAATGTCACCCTTAAAGGAACCACAAATGGAACTATCACAGATTTTGACGGTCACTTTACACTCAATGTAAATGACCCCAACGGAATACTAGCAGTTTCATTTATTGGTTACAAAACAAAAGAAGTGAAAATTGGAGAAAAAACCATTTTTCAGATTATTCTTGAAGAGGACACTGAAACTTTAGACGAAGTCGTAGTAGTAGGTTATGGTACACAAACAAAGAAAAGTTTAACAGGAGCAGTTAGTGACGTTAAATCCGATGCACTAACCCGTTCAGTTTCTACCACTACTGCCGGAGCTTTATCTGGGAAAATAGCAGGAATTTCCACACGCGCAGTGGATGCTCGACCAGGTAGAGGAATCAATCTTGAAATCCGTAATATGGGAAGTCCTCTATTTGTTATAGATGGTATTCCTTATGGAGGTATGAACAGTCGTGACTGGTTACAAGCATCAGATGTATCCGGCAATGATGTTTTTAATGCACTAAATATTGAAGACATTGAAAGTATTACCGTATTAAAAGATGCCTCTGCTGCCATCTACGGTCTGCGTGCAGCCAATGGTGTAGTTTTAGTTACAACCAAAAAAGGAAGGAAAAACGAAAAAGTCAGCATCAATGTTAATGGATATTATGGCTGGCAAAACTTAACTCGCTTTCCCAAATTAGCTAATGCCGGACAATATGTGAGAGGCTTGGCTGAAGCTGCACAGAACAGAGGTGAAGATCCTAATAATCTTTATACTCCAGAAGAATTAGCCAAATGGCAAGCTGGTACCGAGCCGGGATATAAAAGTTATGATTATTATGATATGGTAATGAGAAAGAATGTACCACAGTATCATATCAATGCTAATGTTACGGGTGGCTCAGATAAAACAAATTATTATCTTTCTGTTGCTCATACCAGTCAAGATGCCATGATGCGAGACTTTAAATATCAACGTACTAACTTCCAATTAAATCTTGATTCCAAAATTACAGATCATTTCACTGTAGGTGCACAAATTAGTGGAAAATATGAAAAAAGTGAAGATGTAGGTCTACCTGGTGGAGACGGATATTATACGGCTATTTTAGCAATGTTTAAGATGCAACCTATCGAAAGTCCATACGCTAATGATAACCCGGAATATATTAATAATGTGCATGAAAATGGTTATAATCCGGCTGCATTTAGACGTGACATTGCCGGCTACAAAGACAATTTAACCCGTAATGCTAATATCAATGCTTATGCACAATATGATTTCAAATTTGGTTTAACAGCAAAGGCCACTTTCTCCTACAATTATACAAACAGTCGTTTTGACGGTTATCAATACGCATATCAAATCTATACATATGATAAAGCAAATGACACCTATAATGGGACACCAGCCACAGGACGATGGAGAAGTCAGATAGATCGTAGTGTACCGGCACGTTATATGCAACTACAATTGAACTATACAAAACAGTTTAAAAAACATAATATTTCAGCAGTCTTAGGCTATGAAGCTTCTGATTATGACTGGAGTAAGAAAACTTATGGAACGGAACCTTCCACTGACTATCTGCCATTATTACAATTTGATGAACTCAATAGTTTTGGTGATGAATGGAGTTATGAAGCACGTGCCGGTTGGATTGGGCGTATCAATTATAATTTCGCCCACAAATACTTAATCGAAATATTAGCCCGCTATGACGGTTCATATCTATATGCACCAAGCAAGCGCTGGGGATTTTTCCCTGGAGTATCAGTAGGTTGGAGAATATCAGAAGAAAAATTCTTCGAAAAGTTAAGACCGGTCATAGATGATCTGAAAATACGCGCATCTATCGGTCAAACTGGTACAGAAAAAGATGTAAAGCTATTTGACTACTTAAGTGGTTATAACTGGAATCAAGGTAATGCTGTATTAGACGGTGAAGTTGTATCCGGACTTAATCAAAGAGGATTGCCTGCGACAAATTTATCTTGGACAAAAAATACAACATCAAATATTGGTTTTGACTTGACCATGTTTAACAGCCGGCTAAAAATTACAGCAGATGCATTCCGAAAAGATATTACTGGCGTGCCAGCAGCTCGTTATGATGTATTGCTGCCTAATGAAGTAGGTTACAAATTACCTAACGAGAACCTAAATAAACAAGCATATATCGGTGCAGAAGCAATGGCTACTTGGACTGATCATATCGGTGATTTGAATTATACCATTAGTGGCAATTTTACATTCTCACGCTATAAAAGTATTGAAACTTATAAGCCTCGTTTCAATAATTCCTGGGATGAATATCGTAATTCTGCAGAAGGACGTTGGGGAGGCATATATTGGGGATATCAAGTAATTGGGCAATTCCAATCGGAAGAAGAAATACTTAACTATCCGGTTAACTTAGACGGACAAAATAATCGGACACTACTCCCTGGTGATCTTATTTACAAAGACGTAAATGGTGATGGCATTATCAACGGTATGGATGAACGCCCTATAGGTTACCCCGAAGGTTGGGCTCCTATCATATCATTCGGCGGTAATATCGGTTTAGAATGGAAAGGTATTGACCTTAATATTGACCTTTCCGGAGGTGCTATGCAAGGATGGAGACAAAATTATGAACTCGCTAATGCATTCCACGGCAATGGCAATTCACCTGAATATTTATTAGAAGACCGTTGGCACCGTGCTGATTTATATGATCCCAATAGCGAATGGATTCCTGGACGTTATCCAGCTATTCGTAAAGGTGAGTTCAGCTATAATAACAAAAATAGCGATTTTTGGCTACATAATGTACACTACTTACGCATCAAGAATTTAGAAATCGGCTATAGTTTGCCTATTAAATGGACAAAAACTGTCCATGCACAAAAAATACGTATCTATGCCAATGTTTCGAATTTATGTTCATTCGATAATGTACATCAGTTCGGGATTGACCCTGAAATTACAGCCGCAGCAGCAGTAGTATATCCACAGCAAAGAACATTCCTTCTTGGATTTAATGTAACATTCTAAAACGATATTATTATGAAAAAAAATTATATAAAAATATTTTTGTTGGGAGCTGCCATTACGTCTTTATTATCAAGTTGTGGTGACGGATGGTTCGAAAGAGATCCCAAAAACATCCTTACCAATGAACAAGTATGGAACGACCCTGCCATGATAAAATCACAATTAGCCAACCTATATGATAGAATTCCCCAATTACATGGCAACTTTAACACAGGTGGTATGTGTGAAACTGATGATGCAATGTATTGTGGTACTTTAGACCAGAATTATCGTAACGAACTGCGTTATGGAAATGATTACGGACGTTGGTGGGACTATGAATTCATACGTGATATCAATATGTCCATTGAGAACATTACTAAATATGGAACAGAAATCTCCGAAGAAAGCAAAAATCAATTTATTGCCGAATTTCGCTTTATACGAGCTTATGTTTATTTCGAACTTGTAAGACGTATGGGAGGAGTACCGCTGATCACCCAAACATTAGAATACGATTTTAATGGTGATCCTTCTTATCTTCGTACCCCACGTGCGAAAGAACATGAAATTTACGATTTTATTTACAAGGAATGCGAAGAAATCAAAAATCAATTAGGCAACGCAAACAGCCAAACTCGCGCCAACTATTACACTGCATTAGCATTAGAAAGCCGTGCCATGTTATACGCTGGTTCCATAGCTAAATACAATGCTTTAAAAACTCCCAATATTGTAACTTCCGGTGGAGAGGTAGGTATTCCTTCAGACATGGCAAACGGTTATTACCAAAAATCATTATCTGCTTCAAAAGAAATTATAGAAGAAGGAGGGTATGAACTCTATAACAAAGAAGAAGACAAGGGAATCAATTTCTATAAAATGTTAATGGATAAAACCGGAAATAAAGAAGTTATTTGGGTAAAAGATTACCAAAATCCTTTAAAGGTACATAGTTTCGGATATGATAATGTTATTCATCATTTAAGAGAAGATAATGACAACTCTTCTTGTATTGGCCCATCATTAGGATTAGTAGAGGCCTTTGACTATTTAGACGGGACCTCAGGAACATTACACTATAAAAACGGCAACGATTATATCGTTTATAAAAATCCTAGTGATATTTTTGCCAATAAAGATGCTCGTTTATATGGTACTATTATTTATCCCGGTACCAAGTTCAGAGGTCAGGACGTTGATATTCAAGCCGGAGTAGCTGTATGGAATGATATTAATGGCTCTTACGATTTACTTACTGATCCCAGCTTGGGGAGTTTCTATACAGACAATAAAACTTTTGTAGGTCAAGACGGTCCCCAAACCAACACCCCTAACGTTAGCAACACCGGATTTTATATTCGCAAATTCATAAGTGAAGCTTCCGGTTATACACTTCGTAATTATGCCGAAAACTGGTGGCCTTGGTTCCGTTTAGGAGAAATTTATCTCAACGCTACTGAAGCAGCTTTTGAATTAAATGATGAAACAAATGCATTGCACTATATCAATAAACTACGCGAACGTGCAGGTTTTCCCGCCAATAGTTTAAATAAACTTACAATAGAGAAAATTCAAAATGAACGACGCGTGGAATTAGCTTTTGAAGACCACCGCTATTTTGATATGAAACGTTGGAGAATAGCAGATGCTGTTTGGAACGGAAATGAGGATAATGATCAAGCCATTGTTTATGGACTATACCCATATCGTATTGCTAAAGCTAAACCTGGTACTCAAGATCAAGATAAATACATTTTTGTGAAAACAAGATCTGAACGTTTCAAAGTAGCTAGAACTTTCCAACAGTCCAACTATTATTCATTCATTGAGGATGCTGTTATCAATAATAATCCAACAATTGTCAAAAACCCATTCCAATAAAAACAAAAAATTATGAGAAAAATATATATTTTTATTATTATAATATGTTGTCTGCTTACAGCCAACAGTTGCAGTTATGACAATTTTGATGAACCTAAATCCATGTTAACAGGAAAAGCCATTTATAATGGTGAACCTGTATCCGTTAGAAGTGGAAGTTCCGAATTTGCCCTATTTCAAGACGGATATGCCTTACATGGTTCTATCCCTGTCTATATCGCACAAGACGGAAGTTACTCAGTGAACCTATTCAACGGAGATTATAAACTTGTACGCGTTGGTAATGCACCTTGGGAAAGGCCATCCAATGATACGATTCGGATTACAGTTAAAGGGAATACCATACAAGATATCCCAGTAACACCTTACTTTTTTATTAAAGATGTTTCATTTACTAAGAGTAACAACAAAATTGTTGCAAAATTTACAGTTAACAAAGTTATTGCTAATGCTAATATGGAAGATGTAAGTCTTTATCTAGGAAAAGGCATCCTAACAGATAACAATCAAAAAGAAGCGACGTTGAGTTTAGGAAACAAGATTCCTCTAGAACAAGAGACCAGCGCTGAAATAGACATTCCAAACAATCTGATCAATAAAACATATATTTATGCTCGTATAGGAGTAAAGTCTGACAAATCCTCAGAATATTGCTATAGTCAATCCATTAAGGTAGAGTTGAAGTAAATAAAACTGATAGCTCAACATCCTGCCATTCACTTTGAAATAGAAACAGACCAACCCTGTCAAACCATGGACTATTTCGGAGCATCAGACTGTTGGAGCATGCAATTTATCGGCTTATGGCCGCAAGAAAAACAAAACCAAGTAGCCGACTGGCTGTTCAGTACGGAAAACCATGAAAACGGACAACCTAAAGGAATCGGTCTGTCTTTATGGCGTTTCAATGTAGGAGCCGGAAGTGCGGAACAAGGAGAAGCCAGCCAGATAGCCTCTCCCTGGATGCGTGCCGAATGTTTCCTTCAGGCAGATGGTAACTATAATTGGAATAAACAACAAGGGCAGCGCAACTTCCTGCGTCTGGCAAAAGAACGGGGTGTAAACAAATTTTTGGCATTTCTTAATTCACCTCCCGTATATTTCACACAAAACGGTCTTGCCACCAACACAGGCCGTGGAGGAACCTTAAACTTAAAGGAAGAGCATTATAAGAATTTTGCCCGTTTTCTTGCCAATGTCATAAAAGGGGTGGAGAAACACGATGGAATCAAGTTCAATTACCTCTGTCCATTCAATGAACCCGATGGGCATTGGAACTGGATTGGCCCCAAACAAGAAGGTACACCGGCTACCAACCGCGAAATAGCCCGTGCCATACGCCTCATCAGTAAAGAGTTCGTAAATAACCAAATTGACACACAGATTCTAGTCAATGAGTCCTCTGACTATCGTTGTATGTTCGATACTCACATGACTAATTGGGAACGGGGGTATCAAATCCAGTCTTTCTTTAATCCGGACAGTACAGCCACCTATCTGGGTGATACTCCCAATGTTCCCCAGCTGATGGTAGGGCATAGTTATTGGACTAATACTCCTCTGAATAATTTACATGATATCCGTTGTCAATTAAAAGATACTTTAGACAAGTATAAGGTGGATTTCTGGCAGACAGAAACCTGTATCATGGGCAATGACGAAGAAATCGGCGGAGGCGGAGGATATGACTTCACCATGAAGACAGCATTATATGTAGCACGGATCATTCATCATGACATTGTATATGCAGGTGCTCGCAGTTGGCAATGGTGGCGATCTATCGGTGGAGATTATAAGGACGGATTAATCCGTGAGTATAGTGATCCGACTTTTCTGAATGGTGAGGTGAAAGACTCCAAATTAATGTGGGCTTTGGGAAACTACAGTAGATTTATACGCCCGGGAGCTGTTCGGAAAGCAATTATAGCCAAAGACAACCAAGGGAAAATCATTCCTGAAGGCGATACGGATGTAACCGGACTAATGTGTTCAGCATACCAAAATACAGACGGAAAGGAGGTTTTCGTTATGATTAATTATGCAGCGGAAGATAAAGAGTTTACTTTCTATCAGCGTAACGGAATTATAAAAAACTGGACAATCTATCGTACTTCGGATAAAGATGGAGAGAATCTTCTACCGGTAGGAAGCATCAAAAACCATGAAAAAGTTGTGATCCCGGCACGTTCCATTATTACGTTGGTCACTCAATAATACTCCAATATATAAAGAAATAAGGTTGGCTCTTTGTGAAGAGTTCAGCCTTATTCTCTTCTTAAAATA
>PPYF01654315.1_pt1 | contig 11277 bp, 10 predicted proteins | sample 1559871 | NCBI WGS metagenome assembly PPYF01 (sample SAMN08240021, study PRJNA423297) | Human gut metagenome, whole genome shotgun sequencing project. | reverse complement strand
GCCATCAAGTAGTATTCGTCGCCTACTTTTACCCAGCCATATTCAAGCTCAGGGTTAACGGAAATAGCTACGTTGGCAGGCATTGTCCAAGGAGTAGTTGTCCAAATAACAGAGTATGCTTGTTTTGAATCTACGCCAGCTGGCAATGTGACCTTTTTCTCGGATACGTAAGGGAATTTTACGTAAATGGAGAAGGATTTTTTCTCAGCATATTCGATTTCTGCCTCTGCCAATGCAGTTTCGCAGTGCGTACACCAGTATACAGTTTTAAGACCTTTATAGATGTGACCGCGTTTTGCCATTTCGCCGAAGATGCCAAGTTGTTTAACTTCGAACTCAGGACGCAATGTCAAATACGGACGGTCCCATTCGCCTAATACACCAAAACGAATGAAATCTTGTTTTTGTGTTTCTACGCATTCTAATGCATATTCCTTACATTTATTGCGCAAGTCCAATGGAGCCATTTCATGACGGTTAAGACCAGTGTTTTTAATAACCGCATGCTCGATTGGTAAACCATGTGTATCCCAACCAGGGATGTTCTGGTTCGCGCTTAGGCAAATTGCCGCGCATTGGGAATTCTGTTTCAGGCAAATGTAACGTCTTACCGTAATCCATGCTGTTGCTCCTTTTACATAAAAAAATCGCCCGCCCCCGAAGGGACGGACGTCATATCCGTGGTACCACCCTACTGACTCTCGTTACTTGTGAAAGCCACTTAAACATATAACGGTGTTCACCGGCGGCGTTGCCGCTTGCTCCAAAGTGATCCGCAAATCTCTAGATTTCCAAACCTTTCAGCCCATGAGTTTGGTCTCTACTAAATCCGTCTGAGACATGCCGTCTTTTTCAACGCAATATTCATATAATAGATAATTATAGGACTCAAACGGGGAAATTGTCAAATACTTCATTTCTAAATTTAACAGAACCTACATCCCCTATTAAGCAAAAGAAAAAGCCTACTTACGTAGGCTTTATTGTATATACAATTATTAGATTGCACTCATGAGAATTAATTCAAGAATAATAATTGCAATGCACACGTACATGAATTTACGATCCATGTCGTCAGTTGGAGTTTCTTTAAGACCAGTGCGAGCGGCTTCTTCAGCAGTAATTACTTCATAGCTCATTGGAGATCCGTATTGGTTATCACCTTCATCACCCTTTTGAGCGAGTAGATAAATAACATAGATAATACCAAATGGAATGAAGCTAATCAAAAGCATCCAACCACTTTTACCAATGTCATGTAAACGACGAGCAGCAAGACCAATGGAAGGCAATAGAATTGCAAGATTATATACTATGGAAATAAGACCTACAACACTTGCTAGCGCAGTATCCATTACAAGAGCACTCAATACATTGAAGATACCAGCAATAACAATTGTGATACCATAGAAACGCCAATATTCACTGCGGCTTGCACGACCTTTGAAATTAGCATAATTACCCATAATCGTATGTTTAAAATTATCTACATACGAAAGATTTTTGATAGACAAATCAGTCATAATCTTCTCTCCTCTAGAAATAACAAATAAATTCTTCTTGAAAATATTATATCATTACTGTTGACGATTTTGAAAATGAATGTCTATATGTTTTGGGAATAACTTATGCTTTATATTTCATTATAGGATACATCATAAACTACATCGCACTAGTCATAAGTAGTTTATCTACCAAGAACCAGAGTACAAAGATAGCGCAGAATAGTCCTGCTGTTAGTCCCATAGATGGCGTAGTATCAATAAGACCTAATTCACGGGCCATTTGTTTTGTTACGACCACTTGACCTGTAGGGGGACCAAAGCGATTTGGTAGGCTTTCACCAGGCAGAGCCATAAGGATCAACAGGATAATAGTCCCTATTACAGGGATGAATCCAATAAATACGAGGCCCCCTGAGCGGCCTTGATCGTGTAAACGTCGCACTGAAACAGCCACGCCAGGGATAACCATAATCACGGACAAGAGGACAAGGATGACCAAACCAAAACCTACGCCTACTACGCTAGATAGTGGACTAATATAGCTCAAAAAAGCACAAGTAAATAGAATGGCCACAAACAACAATTGATAAACTAACAAGAAATGCCAATATTCACTACGACTTGCACGACCATCAAAATCAGCATATTTATAAACCAAACATTGTTTAAAGTTTTCAATCAAGCCTAGATTGTATTTATCTAACGAGATTTGTGGTCTACTAACATGCCCACATTCTGGGCAGTAACAATCTGTTTTCAACACTTCATGTCCACAATAGGGACAAGATTTCATAATAAACTCCTTCTAGCTACAAACAGAAATCAGCAAAGATTACGATGTCCTGCTGTACTTAACACATATAACAACTAAGATATTCTTTATTTATTAATATCTAAGTTTTTAAATTCATTTGAAATTCATTTTACTATAAAGTGTTATATTGTCTATAAAGGAGATGTTAAACTTTTATAAAATAAAATAATGAGATTGTTAATAAATACAGGTATCTATTACATGTATCCATTCCCATTAATACCATACCATAATATCTCTCTAATGATATCGGCAATAATAATAGATTGGATAATAAAGATGGCAATCCCCATCGCCCAATCTTGACGACGGGATGGAGTTTCTTCTAGTCCTGTAGCCTTGCTAATCTCAGGAGTGATAGGTGTATAGCCGGTTCTTTCACCATATGAATTCTCTCTTTCATCGCCACGACGCAATTCGTAAACGAGGAATATAAAGAAGCCTATAACAGGAATAAATGAGATTAGCTGTGTCCAACCGCTCCGACCAATATCATGCATACGCCGCGCTGTGATAGCTATATTGGGAATTATAAAGAAAAGAGATACCCCTACAGCAACATTATCAATAAGTGTTTCATAATTAGGAAAGCCCAAGGTACTACAAAGTAAAGCTAAAATCCCAAGTAATCCTTGTATCAAGGTAACGCCTGCCACGAATCGCCAATATTCACTACGGCTAACACGGCCGTTAAAATTAGCATAATTTCTAATGCCTAATTTGAAGGCATCAGTATAATTCAAATCATATATATTTATGGTTGACATAACCTAATCCTCCTCCGCGGCTTCAATAGCAACAATGCCCCAGCCTTTGCCTTCATTATGCAAACGAACTAATAGGGGCTCTAGATTATCTTCAAAGGTAACGGTAAAGCCCATATAATTTACAACAATATCATCATCTTGGTCTTGAGAAACATAGTCAAGCTGTATCGCTTTCACCTTAGGAACCTCGTCCTTAGTCATGGCTTGTTCCCATAGTTCAAAGGTACCATATCGCTCCATAGCACGAGCGCTCAAATAACGATATGCACCACGATAACCCTTTTTATTGAGGTCTTCATAATAATTACTTACCACAGTACGCCCCTCTGTTGTAGCCGTTTCACTTTGTAAAAGACGATTGGCTTGTTTCGTTAACGAACTAGGTTCCAAATTGGCATAAGCAGTCTCTTCTACCATAAAATTATAATTAATCATTGTACTACCTGCACTAATGGCTACGCATGCTAATACTAATATGGCCACAATAAAGAGGCCCGATACGGAACGTTTTTCCTCTAATTCATTAGATACAGGCGATGTACGCTTACAGAATAGATACAATAATGCAAACCAACCTAAAAAAGGAACCAATAGCAAAATCATCAACATTGGATCATTATTAGAGTCTCGCAACCGTCTTGCCATTAACATAATCTTCGGCAAGCATAACAGGATGGACAATACAAATAATACGCCGCCACCGATAGAGACAGCATAAAGGAATCCGTATGGTATGTAGGTTGCAAGACCTGTAATACATATAATTAAGCCATATACAAAGGATATAGCGCTTATGGTGAGCCAAAAATCGGCTGTATTTGTACGTCCTTTACTGTTTGCATAGTTTTCCACTAGCTCACGATAGAGGATTTCGTATACTCTCTGTTTCATAAAACTCCTACCATAATCTTAGATAATAAACATATATAGATATTCCTATTATACTATGATTTATCAACTTAGTTGATTCATTTTTTATTCATGAAATATGCCTATACTACAGATATATTTCTTACAACTAAAATTCGTACAATCAATTATACAGGAGATAATTATGAAATCTAAATTAATGAAAGCAGTAGCCTTGGCTAGCTTAGGCGCCTTCTTAACAGTTGGTATTGGTTCCAATGTAGCCCAAGCCAAAGATTACCACTTCAAAATCGGTGAAAATCATCGCATGGTAAAAAATGATGATGGTACAGTAGATAGTAGCGATCATCCATGGTACAAAGTAAAAGAGAAAAAGCACAGAAAACATAGAATATCTAAACGTGAAAAGCATGATAAAAATGCAACAGCAAAACGCAGTGAACAACATCAACGTTCTGAATCCTCTAACGACTAAGCCTTGTGCATAATACATATTACTAGCCCTAAAAACACAAAACTAAATTAACTAACCAATGAAAAGGACGTTATACATTGTATAACGTCCTTTTGTGTTATCCCCTATATAATTTTTCCCAAGGCTATATGAGTTATTATGTTATGCGCCAGCCTTTAGAACAGCTTGTTTCATAGATTGTACGTAATCAAATAACGCTTGATCCGCATGTTCGCCATGTTCTGCTACGATTTTAACGATAGCAGAGCCTACGATGGCTCCATCGGATACGCGCGCCATAGCTTCTGCTTGTTCTGGCTTAGAAATACCGAAACCAACAGCTACAGGAATATCCGTATATTTGCGAATTGTTTCAACAATGGATTTAATATCCGTCTTGATTTCACTGCGCATGCCTGTAACGCCAAGGGAAGATACACAGTATACAAAGCCTTCTGCGTCTTTGGCAATCATTTCGATGCGGTTTTCAGATGTTGGCGCAATTAAGGATACCACTTCAACACCATGCTTATGAGCCACACTAGCGAGCTCGCCTTTTTCTTCAAACGGCATATCTGGCACGATAACACCAGAGATTCCCACCTCTTCACAGAGGGTAAAGAATTTTTCACGACCGAATACGTAAATAGGATTCAAATAGGTCATGAATACGAGCGGTATAGTCACCGCATCATTGCCTGTACGCAAACGACGCACCATATCGAAGATATCATTGATTTTTACGCCTGTGGAGAGAGCACGCGTGCTCGCCTCTTGAATAACTGGGCCTTCCGCGGTTGGGTCAGAGAAGGGAATACCGATTTCTACCATGTCGGCGCCGGCTTTCACCATAATACGAATATAACGTTCTGTATTCTCAATACCGTGGTCACCAGCGCTAATGAACGGGATGAATGCCTTGCCCTTTGTGAAAGCGTCTTTAATTTTACTCATGAAGATCCACCCCTCTATATTTCGCCATAGCCGCCACGTCTTTGTCGCCACGACCGGATAAACAAATAATAATGATGTCGTCCTTGCACATAGTAGGAGCAATTTTACGTGCATGTGCCACCGCATGAGCGCTTTCAATGGCAGGAATAATACCTTCCAAGCGAGACAAGTATTCAAAGGCATCGACTGCTTCGTCATCTGTAACCGGCACGTATTCAGCACGACCGCTATCGTGCAAGTACGCATGTTCAGGGCCAATACCAGGATAATCAAGGCCTGCAGAAATAGAATATACTGGAGCGATTTGACCATCTTCGTCTTGGCAGAAGTACGATTTCATGCCGTGGAAGATACCAACAGAACCCTTTGCGATTGTCGCCGCATGTTCTTCTGTATCGATACCACGACCTGCCGCTTCACAACCGATGAGACGAACACCTTCGTCTGGAATGAAGTGATAGAACATACCCATCGCGTTGGAACCACCGCCTACACAAGCCATAACAGCTGTTGGCAATTTACCTTCTGCTTCAAGGATTTGCTCACGCGCTTCACGGCTGATGATGGATTGGAAGTCACGAACGATCATAGGGAATGGATGAGCCCCCATAACAGAGCCCAATACATAGTGCGTATCGGACATGCGGTTTGTCCATTCGCGCAACGCTTCGGAAACCGCATCTTTCAATGTGCTAGTCCCTGTTGTTACTGGATGCACCTTAGCACCTAGTAATTTCATACGATATACGTTAAGTGCTTGACGTTCACAGTCCTCTGCACCCATGTATACTTCGCATTCCATGCCCATCAACGCAGCGATAGTAGCCGTTGCCACGCCGTGTTGACCTGCGCCAGTTTCAGCAATAACGCGAGTTTTACCCATCCGTTTTGCCAATAGCATTTGGCCGATTACGTTATTCAACTTGTGAGAACCCGTATGGTTTAAGTCCTCACGTTTTAAATAGATTTTGGCACCCCCAAGGTCCTTTGTCATGCGTTCTGCATAGTATAAAAGAGATGGACGACCTGTATATTTTTTATGTAAATCCTCAAGTTCATGTACGAAATCAGGATCATCCTTGTACTTGTTGTACGCCTCTTCTAGTTCGATGACTGCATTCATCAATGTTTCTGGCATAAATTGCCCCCCAAAGGAGCCAAAATAGCCATGTCTTTGTTCACTCATATAACTTACCTTCCTATATACCATTCCTGCTAGCACGCCATACTATGGCATTGCTATTGTTCTCACAATGTTGGTGAAAGCTTTTATCTTCTCATCGTCCTTCACGCCTTCTGTTTCAATGCCGCTACTGATATCGATGCCGTACGGTCGAACCGTACGAATGGCACGCGCCACATTAGCGCTATCGATACCACCAGCGAGCATAAATGGACGTTCAAACTCATCTAAGCAAGACCAGTCGAATACTTCGCCCGTACCGCCCCGCTCGTCCTTATGATACGCATCAAATAATAGCATATCGGCACTGCTATCAATCCACGCCTCTGCATCTGCAGCACTGCGGATTTGAACAGCCTTCCAAACCTCTACATTAGTACGTTCTTTTAAGGATTGGATGAAAGCTTCATCTTCATCACCGTGCAATTGCACCGCATCAAGATTTACTTCTGTGGCAATCGTAACGAGATTATCTAGCGTTTCATTGACAAAAATACCTACCGTTTTAATAAATTCTTGTACTACATCATTACTCCATTGTATGACATCTCTGTTATATCGATTTGCATATTGTTTGTGTAGCTCACTTACTAAAATCTTAGCTTGATCTACAGTGACTTGTCGTTTACTTTGTGCAAATACAAGGCCCATATAATCAGGCTTTGCTTCTACTACAGCAGGGATTGTTTCTACCTTTGAAATACCGCACATTTTAACCTTTGGTGTGTAGTAGGTTGGACCATAAAGATATGATAATTTCTCCACTTTGTTAGGAGAACGCATGAAGGTTTCCCCCATCAAGGCTACGCCGATATTGTTATCCCGCAATACTTGGATATCCTCTGGCGTTTCTAGCCCGCTTTCAGATACGAAAATCACATCGTCTTGCACGAGATTCCGCAAGCGCACACTATTTTGTACATCTACAGTGAAGTCCTTGAGATTACGATTGTTAACGCCAATAATGCGGGCACCGCAATCGATAGCCATTTGTACCTCATGCTCATCATGAGCCTCTACTAAGGAGGACAAGCCAAGCGAGTCAGCTAGCTCACGGAACTTTGTTAACGTAGGCACATCTAAGCACGCGCAAATCAAGAGGATGGCACTAGCACCCCATACCTTCGCTTGGTAGATTTGGTATTCATCGATGATGAAATCTTTACGTAGTACAGGGATTTTTACGGTGCTAGCGATTTCTTGTAAATATTTTTTATCACCCTTAAAAAAGTCTGGCTCCGTCAATACAGAGATAGCCGCTGCACCAGCAACCTCATATTCTTTAGCGATGTCTAAATATGGGAAGTCCTCAGCAATGATTCCCTTAGATGGAGATGCCTTCTTTACTTCGCAAATAAAGTTGAAGTCTTGCTGACGAAGGGCTGCTTCAAAAGGAAATCCTGTATCAGATGGTAACGCTAAAGCCGCTGCTTTCACAGCCTCAGGAGACTCCACCTGTTTTTCTTGAGCTACCCGAATTTTGGTAGCCTCTATAATCTTATCTAAAATCAATGGTTACACCTCTTGGGTTGCTTTCACAAACTGTTCTAGTGTAGCAAGTGCCTTGCCAGAATCGATCATGTGTTTCGCCTCTTCGATGCCCTCTGCCAATGTAATGCCGTCTTTCGCAAGGTAAATCGCCATGCCCGCGTTAAGAACAACCGCAGTGCGTTTACCACCTTGTTCACCACCGAGAACGCGACGTGTAATCTCAGCATTCACCGTAGCATCACCACCTTCAAGCTCGGTTTTATCAGCATATTCGAAACCATATTCCTTAGGATCGAATTCGTAGCTTGTGAAAGTACCATTATTAATTTCGCATACGTACGTTTTATTGGTAGCCGTAATCTCATCAAGGCCGTCAAAGCCGTGTACCACAGCACCGCGTTTAACGCCAAGATTAGCCAATACACGAGCCAATGGTTCTACTAAAGATTTATCGTAAACGCCCATCAACTCAACCGTAGCACCTGCTGGATTTGCCAAAGGTCCAAGGATGTTAAACACAGTACGAACGCCCAACGCCTTACGTACAGGGCCCGCATATTTCATGGCTTGGTGATATACAGGCGCAAACATGAAGCACATATTCGCTTTGTTCAACACCGCCTCGTTTTGTTCACCGTTAAGCTCTAATTTAGCGCCCAACGCTTCAATTAAGTCAGCAGCACCACATTTACTAGATACACTACGGTTACCATGTTTTGCTACAGGAATACCTGCGGCGGAAATGATAAAGCCAGATGTAGTAGAAATGTTGAACGTATTAGCCTCGTCACCACCAGTACCTACAATTTCCACAACAGTGCCATTATGAGGCACGGAACCAGCCTTCTCGCGCATAACCTCAGCGAACGCCGTAACCTCATCTACAGTAGGACCTTTTGCGGCAAGGGCGCACAAAAAACCAGCCATAGGAACCTCGGGTACATCACCGCTCATAATCTTGTTCATTGTATCTTTAGCAAGGTCGTAGGATAAATCTTGACCATGCGTTACTGCATATAATGCGTCTTTAATCATTTTAAATCTCCTTTTGAGGATATCTATTAAATTGATACCCTATCTACCTAGTCGGTAACGATTGGGTCATGCCCTCAGCCTCCAAGTGGCCACCCCCCGCTATGCGGGGCGCCAAGTCGGCTTCGCACATAACCCAATCGCACCTATCAATAAAATCATACCAATTTAATAGATATCCCTCAAACAAACTATTATCAAATGATCCTGCGCATTATATGAAGTAATGCACAGGTCATTTCTTTATATGGGGTGGGAACGGTGGTGCTACGCACCACCACTTCTTACATAAGGGGTTCTGGTTCGCATATTTCTTTAGAAAAATATATCTACAGTTCATGTTATGTATTGTAGAGGGGCTATTATTAGATATTGTCAAAATTGAGTTGGCAGGAAATAAGGTCTTAAGGAACGACTTGGCGGCCCCACGTAGTGGGGTTGGTGTCCATCGGAGTTCCGAGAGCTCTTATTTTTGCCTCAACGTGTTAATGCTTAAGAATAGCCCCTCGAATACCTAAATTAGACAGTAGCTATTTTTCTAAGAAATTACGAATCATTTGTTCCCCGTCCGGTGTCATGATGGATTCCGGATGGAATTGGACGCCATATATCGGATAGTCTTTGTGTTCCACGCTCATTACTTCGCCGTCGTCTGTAATAGATGTGACAATGAGTTCGCTTGGCATGGTTTCGTCAATAATTGCCAAGGAGTGATATCGTGCGACTTCGAATTGTTCAGGCAAGCCCTTAAGGATTTTGGATGGGTGTACTTGTTTCGCCACGCTTTGTTTGCCGTGCATCACTTGTTTTGCGTAGGATACGGTACCGCCGAATCTATAAGGAGTACCATTATTCTACCTCCTGTGCATCTGTAATTGCGGAAATCATGGATTGGCCTTTGATCAAGGTTTCATTAAACTCGCTTTCAGGAACGCTATCTCGAACGATGCCTGCACCAGCACGAACATAGACCTTACCGCCTTTATTCATAGCCATGCGAATGCCGATACATACGTCCATGTTACCAGAAAAATCGATATAACCTACGGCGCCACCATATACACCACGTGGGCTTTTTTCAAGTTCGTGTAAAATTTCTATAGCACGAATCTTAGGCGCCCCAGACAACGTGCCTGCTGGCAATGTAGCACCGATAGCATCGAGTGCATCTTTGCCGTCTTGAATGTCACCGCTTACAGTAGATGTAATATGGATGACATGGGAGAAACGTTGCAACATATGTAATGCCTCTACTTTTACAGAACCGAATTTAGAGATTTTACCTAAATCATTGCGCCCAAGGTCAACGAGCATGTTATGTTCAGCCAACTCTTTTTCGTCGTTAATGAGTTTTTCTTCAATCGCAAGATCCTCTGCTTCATTTTTACCGCGTCGCATCGTACCTGCAATTGGGAAGGTGTACATTTTACCATCTGTCATTTTCACCAAAGTTTCTGGAGAAGCACCTGTGAGCTCTACATCACCGCCAGATAAGTAGAACATGTATGGAGATGGATTCAAGGTACGTAATACGCGGTATGCATTTAACAAGCTCCCTTCAAACTCGGCTTCGCGACGGTTAGATACAACACATTGGAAGATATCCCCTTCCTTGATGTAGTGCTGCGTCTTTTTAACAACTGCTTCAAACTCGTCCTTTGTAAATTCTGAAGTAAATTCTGTTTTAAGGATGCCTTTTGGAATGTTAGCCTCTTTACCGTTCACTACGAGGTCAGCTAAAGCTTTCAATTCAAGCTCCGCCTTGTTATAGTTGCGTTCCAAATCATTTGTGCTGATGTTGGCAATCAAGTAAATTTTATTTTTGTAGTGATCAAAAGCGATAACTTTATCAAAGAGCATAAGGTCTACATCGTTTACCATGGCAGAATCATCATCTGGCGTTGGGAAATCCAATGTTGGCTCGATATAGCGAATGTATTCACATGCGAAGTAGCCCACAAAGCCACCTGTAAAGGTTGGCAGTTCCTCGAGACGTGGGCTCTTGTATTGGCTTAAAATATTGCGAATCTCTGCGGCAGGATCAGAACACTCAAAGGTACGAGTCGTTCCGTCTTTGATGGTCATCTTATGGTTCTTGCAGAATAACTCAATCTTAGGATCATAGCCCAAGAAGGAGTAACGGCCCCAATGATTACTATTATCCGCACTTTCAAGCAAGTACGTATGACTGCTCACTTGTTTTAACG
>PPYF01221018.1_pt1 | contig 11277 bp, 6 predicted proteins | sample 1559871 | NCBI WGS metagenome assembly PPYF01 (sample SAMN08240021, study PRJNA423297) | Human gut metagenome, whole genome shotgun sequencing project. | reverse complement strand
CCCCCCCCGTCACAGTTTCCTCGGCAGAAACCGTCTGGGCATCGTTGGCAATGGCCTGCGAGATCGGGGGCATGACGAGCGACAACACCAGGCTCAAAACGGAGGCTCCGCACAAAACGCCTGCCAGTACACGGCGCGTCGCTTTATTACTCTGCTTAGATTTGTCTGAATTCGCTTTCATCGATGTCTCCTCCCCAAGAGACCGCGATCTTGCTCTTTCCCTATCAAGCTTGGACGCGCAACCGATATTTGCGCGCGCTTAGTAATGGTATTGTACTTCTTGTTTAAACATCTATGTACTAGATTCTGACATTATTGTAGCAGTAATCCAGCGCTCTTGACATTTGCTCAAATTGACTGTTTTTTATTGACCTTAAATAAAACTAAATTGCTGGTAATTTAGCTATTGCTATTTTTTTTATTCGCCAGCGTATTATTTGTACAACATTTAACTCAAATGCAATAATGCTGTGAACGGTGGGCATTTAGCGGTGAGCGATAGCACTAGCTTATATTACAGGCTACCTCATTAGCAATCTGCGCGGATGTCGCGCCGCTAATTAATGATGTTCGCATATCTATATACACGAAACTAGAAGAATCTCGGCATCATAGGCAAAACCACCCAAACACTTGGCCGCGCTTAGGCAACCACCACAAACGTACCCGCCCCTTTGTGGTGCTCTTCCCCGGTGCTACAGCAGGTGCTCCTGGATGAAGATCGCGATGCCGTCTTCGTCGTTGCTCGCGGTTACAAAGTCGGCGGCGGCACGGGTGGCGTCGCTGCCGTTTGCCATGGCCACGCCCACGCCGGCGTCGGCCACCATGCAGGTGTCGTTATCGGCATCGCCAAACACGCAGATGTTCTGGAGCTCCATGCCGTTGAGTTCCGCCACGCGCACAAGGCCGCGCGTCTTGGACACGCGCGGATCCATGAACTCGTAGAGGCGCTGGGTGGTTTGCAGGGCAGCCGCTTTAACGGTGTCGTCGGCGAGCGTCGATGCGCGCTCGATCACCTGCGGCATCACCTCGGGCGCCATGGTAAACATCACCTTGGGCTGCGGATCGCGCAGGAACTCGGCAAAGTCGACCACCTGGTAGGGCACGCCGTCGACACGCGACAGGTGCTCGACGCACGCATTGCTCTCGGGCACATAGAGCACGCCGTTCTGGGGGCAAACGGGCGTTGCCGGCAGGTCTGCCATGTGCTTGCAGATGCGCGCGATGGTCTCGCCCGGCAGCGGGTAGCTCAGCTCGTTGATGTCGTGCGTGCGGTCGATGACCTCGGCACCACCGCAGCCCACGAGCACGTCCACCAGGCCTTCGATGCCCCAAAGCTCGTACATTGCCTCGGTCGCGTGGGCGTCGCGCCCGGTGCACAGGCCAAAGAGCACGCCGCGCTCGCGCAGGGCGCGAATCGCCGCCACGGTGCGCGGGGACACCGTGTGCTGGCTCTTGAGCAGCGTACCGTCGATATCGCAGAACACGGCTTTGATGTGGCTGAAGGTGGTGTCCATGGGGGCCTTTCTGGGTTGTGCGGCGGTGTGGGGTGTATTCGTGAACGGCGTACATGGTATACCAAGGCACAGGCGCGGCCCGTCAAAGCAAAAACCACCACAAGGGGGCCTGGCCCCTTTGTGGTGGCCGGACCCGCAGGGTGGCCGGATCCGCAGGATGGCCTGACCCGGGGCGCAAACCATCACAACATTCGATGTTTTTTGGCAAAATCGCGATTTTCATCGAATGTTGTGACGGGTTTTACTGCCTTGCGGCACGATCAAAATGCCGGCGTCCAAACAGCAGCAGCGCCGCGGGAACCGCCGTCACGACCATACCCGCCCCTACGAGCGTCTGCTGCACGCCAAATGTCGCCGCCAGCCACGGGGCAATCGCCAGCGGCGCCACGCCGGCGAACATATTGCCAAAGCCCATGACCGAGTTCACACGGCCGAGTTGCTCGAGCGGCGCCGTCGTTTGCACAATGGTGTTGTGGAGCGGGTTGACGATGCCCCAAGCTATGCCCAGGGCGATTTGGCCGACAAGGGCCACACCCACGTACGGTGTCCCCACATAGAGCAAACTTCCCAGACCCACGGACATGAGCGCCACGAGCAGGGTTTTAAGGTTGACCAGATGCGGCGGCAAGCGGAGCGCGAGCACGGCACCCAGCACCGCGCCCACGCCCGAGGCCGACGAGAGCCAGCCCATCCACTCAACACCGACGTGTAGGACATCACGGTAGAAGAACGACTCGAGCGGATCGAAGGCTCCGTAGCCAAAGTTCGAAAGAAAAATGATGCAGAACAGTAGGGCGAGGACGCTGTTGGTGAAGACTGTCTTGATGCTGGCTGCGAAGGTGGCGCGGGCGGACGTGCTGGGGTTGGAGCTTTGTCCCGCACGCTCCCCTTCCTCTGCCGAATCGGCATCCTCATGCCCGGCGACATGGCTGGTCTGCGGCCTAAAGCCCCAACCGACGACGAACGCCAGCACGGTAAAGAGCATCATGAGCACAAACACCGCGCGCGATGACGCAGCCGCCGCGACAAAGCCGCCCAGCGTGGGGCCAACGATGATACTCACGTTTGAGAGCATGGCGATGGCGGAGTTGATGTCTTTGAGCTCGACAGGATCGTCGGTGAGGTAAGCCGGATAGGATGTGGCGATGGGCTGGGCGAATCCCATCGTAAAGCCCAGAAACACCGCGCCGAGCAGGACGACGCCGGTCGCGCTACCAAAGGCGATGATTGCCGTGCCAGTTGCGAGAGCGCCGATGATGCTCAGCAAGAAATGGCGGCGTGGACCCCAGGCGTCGAGCTCCGCGCCACCCGCAAAGGATCCCAGGATCACGAAAACGTTCATGAACAGGACGGCCAGCGATGTCGCGACGACCGAGGCATCGTCCGCATAGGTAAGCGTTCCGATGACGCCGATAAAGTAGCTGGTCTGAAACCCGGTGTAGATGAGAAAGCGCATCGCCACCAGGCGCTTGGCCTGCACGGAAAGCGATGATTGAGGCTTTGAGAAAAGAGAGACGAGCATGGAGACTCCTTGTTTCATACGAATGTGGACGGCGGGCATTCGCCACCGTCTGTCAAATCAATCTATCCGCATGAAACATTAAGGACGCATCAAGCCCCTTTTCTCCGTTTTTCGCCCGTCATGAACTACTTGGTAGATTGTAAGGCATGTCCCACACATCTACCAAAGCAAAATCCACCACAAAGGTGCCTGGCCCCTTTGTGGTGGAAATGGCGTTTGCCCAGATAAAACCTGCCAAAATAAACCTGTCCCTTTTTGGCATGTTATGGCAGCGCAGCGAGCCGGCCCCTAAAGGTGATCTTGGATGAGGTCGCAGATGGCTCGGGCGTCGTTGATGTTGATGGCTCGGGTCGCAAAGCCGGCGTCGAAGGCCTGACGCGCCAGGGCCTCGTTGCAGGCAAGGGCCAGCGTGTGACCGTCGACCAGGTCGAGCGAGCTCTTGCCGCGCAGACGGTCGACACCGGAGCGCGCAACGACGATGTTGTCGAAGCCCTCGGTCTTGTAGCCCTCAATGATCACCACGTCGACATCGTTGTAGCGCGACAGCAGCTCGCGCGCGGGCATCTCGTCCTCCTCGCGCGTGTCGGCGTACTCCGCCCAGCGCGTGGCACAGATGAGGCCCACGTGCTTGGATCCGGCTTGGTGATGGCGCCAGGTGTCCTTAGCGGGTACATCGATATCAAAGCCGTGATGCCCATGATGCTTGAGCGAACCCACGCGCAGGCCGCGACGGGTGAGCTCGGCGATAACCTTCTCGACGAGCGTGGTCTTGCCCGAGTTTTGATAGCCGATAAACGCGATCGCGGGGACGGCCGGGGCCGGAGCTGCGGACGCGACGGCGACAGGCGCGCTTGCGGGTGCGGCACCGTCAGCGGCCACGGACTCAACAGCAGCGGCCTGACGCTCTGCGCGATCCCACACGCCCGAGCGGCCGCCTTCCTTGTGCAACAGGCGCACGTCGACGATCTCCATGCCGCGGTCGACCGCCTTGCACATGTCATAGATCGTAAGGCACGCAGCGCTCGCGCCGGTCAGAGCCTCCATCTCGATACCCGTCTTGCCCGTCACGCCCGCCGTAACCAACACGTGAAAGCCAACTTGTCCGTCCGCGCGCGCCGGCGCCCAGCCCTCGGGCACGTCCTCGGTCGGCGTCCCCGCCGGAGCGATGGGCGCAATGTCGCACTTGCTCTTGGTAATGAGCAACGGATGGCACATGGGGATAATGTCGCTCGTGCGTTTGATGGCCATAATGCCCGCCACGCGCGCACAGGCAAGCACGTCTCCCTTCTTGGCGCGGTCCTGCAGCACCATGGCCTGCGTCTCGGGGTGCATGAGAATGGTGCCCTCGGCGATAGCAATGCGATGGGTCTCGGCCTTGTCGGACACGTCGACCATGCGCACCTCGCCCTTGGCGTCCACGTGCGTCAGCTCGTCGCGACGGGCGTCGCGGGCGGGCTCGGTGGCAGCACTGGCAGTCGGCTGCGTGCCTGCAACGGCATCGCTGGCCGCAGCCGTGACTTTGTGGGCAGACATCGCGGCCCTGCGAGCGGCCTTGGTGGCATCGGCGTACCTGCTCTTGGCCATATGATCATCCTCCGATTTGGGACATAAATCGTTGCGTGCCCTCAATTATCGCGTGTTCCTGCGGTTTGTGGGCCACGGCATCGCGCCAAATCGAAAGTACCTGCATATCATCACCACGGCGCAGGGCGTCGCGCACCGAATACTCGGCATCACTGAACAGGCACGGACGCACGTTGCCATCGGCCGTCAGGCGCAGACGGTTGCAATTCGCACAAAAATGGTTGGACATGGCGCTAATAAAGCCAACCGTTCCCACCGCGCCCGGAAAGTGCCAATAGCGCGCAGGGCCCGCACCGGCAGGAGCGTCGTTGATGTCGAGCGGCTCAAGCTCGCCCAGACCCACCGCGGCGGCCCCGGCATTGATGCGCGCCCGCAGCTCGTCGCTCGGCACGGTATCGCTCGCATCCCACAGCTCGGGATTGAGCGCGGGCGCATGCGGGTCCACAGTGCAATGCGAGCTCGTATGCTCGTCGCCAATGGGCATGTATTCGATAAAGCGCAGGTGGATGGGGCGGTCGACGGTCAGCCGCGCGAGGGCCGCCACATCTTGGTTGAGCCGGCGCACCACAACGCAGTTGACCTTAACGGGCTCAAAGCCCCAGGCCAGCGCCGCGTCGATGCCAGCCATGGTCTGCTCGAGTCGACCCAGACGCGTGATCTTTCCAAAGAGCGTAGGGTCGAGCGTGTCGAGTGAGATGTTGACGCGGTTAAGCCCCGCGTCCTTGAGCTGCGGTGCTAGCTTGGGCAGCAGGGCGCCGTTGGTGGTAAGCGAGATGTCATCGATCAGCGGAATCGCGCGGATGTCGCGAATAAGCGGAATGATACGGCGGCTGACCAGCGGCTCACCACCCGTCAGGCGCACGCGGCGAATGCCCTCCCCCGCTACCAGACGCACAAAACGAGCGATTTCCTCGGCACTGAGTAGCTCGTCGTGCGCGCGGGGCGCCACGCCATCGGCCGGCATGCAGTAAATGCAGCGGAAATTGCATTTGTCGGTAACGGCAATGCGCAGGTAGTTGATATCGCGGCCAAAACCGTCATGTTGCACGAGCCCGTCCACGCAACCCTCCCCTCACGCGGCGTTTTATTCTTCGGAAAACATAATACTCCACGGGAGAATCATGCCGACACCCGTACGACAGGACAGGTCGCTTCGAGCAAAACGGACTTTCCAAGCCCATCCTCAGCATGCAAGCCATCACAACATTCGATGCTTTTCCCGATTTTGGCGAAAAACGTCGAATGTTGTGATGGTTTGCCTGCCCACGGTACCCCGCAGAAGGACCGGAACGTCCCTAAAGGACGCCGCCCCAGTGCCGAATCACGAATTCTCGCAGGTCGTTCTGCCGCTTTTGGAACGCTTCGCTTCGGTCGCACGTAAGACCCATAGCGAGCGCGACGGCGTTCATCGCCCGGTGCAATTGCAGCTGATGGGCAAACTGAGTCCCGGTGAGGACGATCATCCTAAAGCCCAGCGCGCTCAGCACGGTCATACGCTCCGCATCCGACGCGCTGCGCTGTTTATCAAGATGGTCCGAGCCGTTGTATTCAATCCCCGTACCGCTCGCAGGCGCATATACGTCGATCTCGAAATACCCGGCCTTTGCGAGATACTTGAACTCGCTGGGAACATCGACCCGATGGTTGAGCTCAACCTTGGCGTATCCCAGCCCTCCCTGGGAACGTTTTGCTACGACCATGATTGCGGTGGCCGTCTCCATGGGCGATCGCGCGCCATCGTGTACGCGCTTGAGCACGGCAGCCGCGCGTATAGCCCCCTGACGAGATCTGTTCTCATTGCAATAAGCAATCAAGTCGGCGACGGTATACCTCTGCCCCATCTCGATATAATCGCCTGTCGACAGATGATTCAAATGGTATCGGGCGCAGATTTCATACCCATATTCCAGCTGCTCGGGTTCGCTCATCCACGAACCCGCCTGGACAAAGCACATGGCCTCATCAACCACCAGAAGGCCCTCCGCCACCTCGATAAGATGGCCTGGAGGTACCGGCGCCCCAAACACGCGGCACCTAAATCCAGCCGGCGTCGAGCGCTCAAAATCGAAGTTGACGAGTGTGTCGATATGATCGAGCTCTTCTCGTGGAATACCAAGCGAAACCAGATAGTCGGCAACGATCCCAACTGCCGTTGAAGCCCTCAGCCCCTTGGCATCGAGTCCCAATTTGGGCAGGTCCGCAGTCGGCTCCGCCTCGTTAGCAAGCGAATCCTCATCGTATAGGCTGCTTGCTCGCGAGAGCGGCTCGGACGGGCGCGCCACGTTGTGGTACAGCCAGGCAGTCTTATGGGACAGGACGATCGGCAGGTCCATGAGCCCTCCAATGGAGTCGGATAACCAACCTTATTCCCCTGCCCACGGGTCCGCACACCTTTACGTGCAAGAAAGCGGCTCCGCCCAGCCGAGTGGTAGAAAAACCATCACAACATTCGACACTTTTTGCGATTTTGGCAAAAAGCATCGAATGTTGTGATGGTTTGAGGCGAGGTGAGGAGCACGGAGGGGTCAAAGCATCGTGCTCGAACGGGTTAATCCAACTCTTTTAAGCCATGCGCGAGCTGCCAGTACTCGCCGTGCTGGGCGAGCAGCTCTTCGTGCGTGCCGCGCTCGATGATGCGGCCGTGCTCGAGGACCATGATGGCATCGGCGTCGCGGACGGTGGACAGGCGGTGCGCGATCATAAACGTGGTGCGTCCGCGCATGATGCGGTCCATACCGCGCTCGATGAGCTTTTCGGTACGCGTGTCGATGCTCGAAGTGGCCTCGTCCAGGATGAGCACCGGCGGATCGGCCACAGCCACGCGCGCGATGGCGAGCAGCTGGCGCTGGCCCTGCGACAGGTTGGCGCCGTCGGCCGTGACCGGCGTGTCGTACCCTCTAGGCAGGCGGCGGATAAACGAATCCGCGCAGGCAGCCTCGGCGGCGGCGCGCACTTCCTCGTCGGTCGCGTCGAGCTTGCCAAAGCGGATGTTCTGCGCAATGGTGCCGCTAAACAGGTGCGTGTCTTGCAGCACAATGCCGAGCGACCCGCGCAGGCTGGCCTTGGCAATGTGCTTGACGTCGATGCCGTCGTACGTGATCTCGCCGTCATCGACCTCGTAAAAGCGGTTGATGAGGTTGGTGATGGTCGTCTTTCCGGCGCCCGTCGAGCCCACAAACGCGATCTTTTGCCCCGGCTTGGCAAACAGGTTGAGGTCCGTGAGCACACGGGTGCCCGGCACGTAGGAAAAGTACACGGCATGGAAGCGCACGTCGCCGGCAAGCGGGACCAAGCCGCACGTGAGCTCGGTGCCGTCGGCAGCCACCGCGCGGCCCGACTCATCAACGGCTGCCACGTCATGCAGATGCCCGTAGACGCCCACGCCCTGGCCCTCGGGAATCTTCCACGCCCACGTGGCGTCGCCCGTCTGCACCAGCTCCACGCAGCCCTCGTCCACCTCGGGCTTAAGGTCCATAGCCGCAAACAGGCGCTCGGCACCGGCCAGCGCGTTGAGCAAAAAGTTGCCCAGCTGCGTGAACTGGTTGATGGGCATGGCCGCCTGCCGTACAAAGACCAGGTAACTTGCAAGCGCGCCCACGTCGGCGAGCCCCTTGATGCAGAGCATGCCGCCCGCCACGGCGACGATGGCATAGTTGACGTAACCGATCACCACGGTCATGGGCACCATGGAGTTAGCATAGCTCACGGCGGCGGTGCCGGTGCGGCGAAGCTCGTCGTTGCGGCAGGTGAAGCCGGCGACATTCGCTACCTCGCGGTTAAAGACCTTGATGACCTTTTGGCCCGAGACCATCTCTTCGATATATCCGTCCAAATCGCCCAGCGACGCCTGTTGGGCGGCAAAAAAGCGCTTGGAACGCATGCCCGAGTAGCGCGCGTACAGCACAATGGCCACATCGCACACGAGCGTGATAATCGTGAGCTGCCAGTTGAGGATGATGAGCATGGCCGTGGTGCCGACCATCTGGATGCTCGCCTGAATCACGTTGGCAAAGCTGTTGTTGAGCGCCTCGGAGACGGTGTCGACATCGTTGGTAAAGAAACTCATGATGTCGCCCGAGCGCGTGCTGTCGAAGTAACTCAGCGGCAGCATCTGGATGTGCGCAAACAGGTCGCGGCGGATATCGGAGACCACGCGCTGGGCCGCGCGCACCATAATCTGCGAGTAGCCCAGGGCAGAGAGCACGCCCGCAGCGTAGATGGCGGCCGTAAAGACAACCTGCTTGGCAAGCAGTTCCTCGCCGCCCGTTGCCAAACCGTTAACGATGGGGCGCACCATGTAGGTGCCGGCGAGGCTCGCGATGGCGGCGACGGAGGCGAGCACACCCACCGCCAGCAGCGAGAACTTGGCATGCCCCATGTAGGAGAGCAGGCGGCGCACAGTGCGCTTGAGGTCGGCCGGGCGTGCTTGGGCTGCGGTCTTAGGCATGGCGCTCACCCCCTTCCAAGGGCGATTCGCTGGGGACGGAGAAAAACGGATCGTTCGCGCAGTCATCGTCGCAGCCGTCGCCGGTGTCTGCGTTCCCCGCGAGCTCCATCTGCGAGGCGTAAATCTCCTGGTAGATACTATCGCCCGCCAGCAGCTCCTCATGCGTGCCCACGCCGTGGACACGGCCGTCGTCCAACACAATAATGCGGTCGGCATCCATGACGCTCGCAATGCGCTGCGCGATGATGAGCACGGTCGTATTGGGAATCTGAGCGATGTGCTCGCGAATCTTAGCGTCGGTCGCCATGTCGACCGCGCTGGTGGAGTCATCAAAAATGAGCACGCGCGGATGCTTGAGCAGCGTGCGCGCGATGCACAGGCGTTGCTTCTGGCCACCCGAAACACCGGCGCCGCCTTGGCCCAACTCGCCGTCCAGTCCGCCGATACGATCAAGGAACTCATCCACGCACGCCGCGCGGCAAGCCGCGAGGAGCTCATCGTCGGTGGCATCGGGCGCGCCCCATTGCAGGTTCTCGCGCACGGTACCCGTAAACAGCACGTTCTTCTGCAGCACAATGCCCACGGCGTCGCGCAAGGCGACCAGGTCGTAGTCGCGCACGTCGTGTCCGCCCACAAGCACGGCGCCCTCGATGGCGTCGTACAGGCGCGCAATCAGCTGCACAAGCGAGCTCTTGCCCGAGCCCGTGCCGCCGAGGATGCCCACCGTCGAGCCGCTCTCGATACGAAGGTCGATATGCTCGAGCACATCCTCGGCTGCATCCGCGCGGTATTTAAAGGAAACGTCGCGAAACTCGATACTGCCGTCCGCTGGCACCGCAGTCGCGAGGTCTCCCACAGGGTTGGCGATAAAGGGCTCCTCATCGAGCACCTCTGCGATACGGCCCACACTCGTGAGAGCACGCGTGAGCAGCAAAAACACGTTGGAAATCATCATGAGCGAGTTCATGATCAGCAGCACGTAGCTCATAAAGCCCGTGAGCGAGCCCACGCCCAGGCGACCTTCGATGATCATGCGGCCGCCAATCCACAGGATCGAGAGAGCAGCCACGTACATCGAGAGTTGGAACACCGGCAGGTTGAGCACGGCGGTACCGAAGGTCTTGGTCGCCGTGCCGGCGAGCTCGGTATTGACGGTGTCGAACTTGTCGCATTCGTGCTCGGCACGCACGTAAGCCTTCACGGCGCGCACGGCGGTAAGGTCCTCTTGCACCACGCCGTTGAGGTGGTCCATCGAGGTCTGGAGTTGGCGGTAGAGCGGGCTCACGCGCACGGTAATGATGCCGAGTACGATGGCGAGCATCGGCAGAATGACGGCAAAGACCGCCGCGAGCTCACGCGAGAGCGCAAAAGCGTAGACGAGGCCCATGACCAGATTTACCGGCCCGCGCACCATAGGGCGAAAGCCGTTGCCGATAGCGTTTTGAATGACGGTAATATCGGTGGTCATGCGGGTGACGAGCGAGCTGGCGTCATAGTTGTCCAGGTTGCCAAAGGCGAGCGTCTGAATCTTGCGATATTCAGCCTCGCGCAGGTTGGCACCCAGCCCCGAGGCAACGCGGGCGGACGTGCGCGCATAGCCCAAGCCGAGCATCAGCGAACATACGGCGCACACCAACATATACGCGCCCTGCAGCAGCATGTAGTTGATGTCGCCCGAGGGCACGCCCACGTCGATAATGTTTGCCATGATGACCGGAATAAACAGCTCGAGCGCTGTCTCGGCCGTCACAAAGAGCACGCCGAGTATGGCATCGCGGCGGTATGTCCCCAGGTAGGAAAACAGGATCTTGAGATTGCGCACGCAGGTTCATCCCCCATCAAACGTTGTTCGCAAACCCACGTATTATGGCGCGCCGCGTGGCGGTGTCAAGTATTCCAAAATCGATTTCTGCAAGGTTAACGCAGGTACCAAGCTTGCAGGGCGCATATCTGTATTCAATTGGAAATGAATGCGGTCGTGACTTTTTCGCCCGCCGCCAACACAAACCTTGACTCTATAATCGTTGTAGGGTTTTCACTACACTGGTACGTAAACGACCCAAGCCAGAAAGTGCCCCGCCCATGGAACACGACCTCACACGCGGAAATGTCCTTAAGACCATCGCGCTCTTTGCCCTGCCCTATATGCTCTCGTACTTTTTGCAGATGCTCTACGGCATGGCCGACCTGTACATGATGGGACAGTT
>PPYF01131701.1_pt1 | contig 11277 bp, 7 predicted proteins | sample 1559871 | NCBI WGS metagenome assembly PPYF01 (sample SAMN08240021, study PRJNA423297) | Human gut metagenome, whole genome shotgun sequencing project. | reverse complement strand
TGTTTGTAGCAGAACTATCTTACCACAGTTTGGTTCTCTTTTTTTGTTCCGGTGTTACCTATGTATTATATCTCAACAGCAAATTCGGAAATTGGAATGCGGAATGCGGAATAAAAATCGCACGGAAGTGGATTACAGGCGAACAAACCATGAATTTTTCCGATTTCTTATTTACAAGCCATTTTTTTGTGCTATACTGTAAGATGCGTTATCATGTAAAGCGCGAAGCAGGCGCTTGCGTGAAAGTCCGCGCGCGGGAGGATGCAATTCCTCCGTCCGCAGGCGCGGCAGGGAACTTCGCGCACAATCGCGCGGAAGAAAGGAAAGGAAGCCGGATGAGCAACAGCCGTCCACCCTATGATGGCGCCGGGGACGCCGGACAGAATCCTCAGCAGCCCGGTTTTTCGCAGGGCAATTATCCGCCGGCGCAGGGCTATGCCCCGAATGGCGGCTACGCGCCCAATGATGCCTATGGTCAGGGCTACGCGCCGCAAAACGGCTATGGGCAGCCGCAATATGGTCAGCAGGGGTATGCGGATTATCAGCAGCCCTATGGTCAGCAGGGATACCAGCAGCCCTATGGTCAGCAGGAATATCAGCAGCCATACGGTCAGCAAGGTTATCAGCAGCCGTATGGGCAGAGCTATGAGCAGCAGGGATATCAGCAGCCATACGCCCAGCAGCCTTATCAGCAGCAGCCGTATGACCAGCAGGGGTTTGTGCAGCCCGGCGGGTATCAGCAGCCCTACGAGCAGCAGGGATACCAGCAGCCGAATCCGGCGTACAATCAGCAGGGGTACAGCCAGCAAAATCCGCAGGAAACGGATTTGCCGCCGGAGCAGCAGTACGCGCAGTACACCCCCGACGGTCAGCGCGTGTACCCGACGTCGGGGCGCAGCGGCTTCCGGGTGCAGCCGGCGGCGCACAGGGAAATTCCGTGGGATACGATTGCAAAAGTATTGATGTTCGGCGTGCTGCCGATTCTTTTCATCTTGAGCATGGTGTTTGCGTGGACGGCGGTGAAGTGGATCGTCCTCGTCGGCGCGCTGGCGAGCATCGCCGCGATGTGGCTCCGCGAGCTGGTTACGCCCAACGCGCGGCTGGTGCTGTCGCTTTTGCTGGCGTCGGCGGCGGTCGTCTGCCTCGTCAGCGCACTGGCGACGAATGCGGCGGAAAATCAGAACCCCGCGCAGCCGAATCAGTCCGGTCAGATGCAGCAGGGGAGTACATCGGGCAATAGCCTCGATGTCAACCTGACCGCGACGGACACGCCCAATCCCTCGCCCACGCCCACCGCGACGCCTGTGGATGACTCCGAGGAGTGCTACGCGCAGCTGCATTCCTTCTTCACGCTGTGGAAGAACAACGCCATCAGCCAAATGGTCAACCTGACGGCCCCGTCGTGGCGCAGCAGCATCAAGGGCGGCACGGACGCGGTGACGCAGAAGCTCTTCGGCGAGGTGCTGACCAACCGCACGCCCGTCAGCTGGGATTTCACGGCCATCACGGGCACATCGAACGACATCGCCCGCATGGTGACGGTGCGCGCCGTCATCAACAAGAACAACACCCTGGGTGAAAGCGTCTACCTGTGGAAGGTGCGCATGGTCAAGGAAGACGGCGTGTGGTACGTTGACCCCGCGACGCTGCAAAGCAACGAGCAGGAAAGCACCGCCACCCCGACCAACGCCCTTGCCACCCAGCCCGTGCTGAACACCAGCCATCCGGACTTGCTGATTTACTACAATCCCGAAGGCGGAACGTACTACCACATTGACCCGAATTGCGAATCGCTCAATCCGAAATACCGCCCGCTGTCCGGCGTCATCAAGTGGTCGCAGATTGAGGATGACCCCTACGACAAGCTCGAACAGTGCAAACGCTGCGGCGCACCCCTGCGCGAAAAAAAGGACAACGCCAACTAAGTCAACATAGAAACCTACATATATTTAGGAGGACAACACGATGGACACCAATGCCAAGCTGTATCAAGACATGACGAAGATTCTCGTCAAGCGTGAGGACATCCAGAAGGCCGTTGCCCAGCTGGGACGGGAAATCACCCACGACTATCAGGGACGCGATCTGGTGATGGTCTGCATTTTGAAGGGCGCGAGCGTCTTCTTCTCCGATCTCATCCGCGAGGTCGATTTGCCCGTGACGCTGGATTTTATGGCGCTTTCGAGCTATCGCAACTCCACCAAGTCCTCCGGCGTGGTCAATCTGGAGAAAGACCTGTCCGTGTCCATTAAGGGGCGCGACGTGCTGATTGTGGAGGACATTGTGGACAGCGGCAACACGCTGTTCTACCTCGGCAAGTATTTGATGGGCCGCGGCGCGTCCTCCATCCGCATTGCGACGCTGCTGGACAAGCCCGACCGCCGCAATCCCGAACACAACCTGACGGTGGATTACCACTGCTTCAAGATTCCGGATGAGTTCGTCGTCGGCTACGGGCTGGATTTTGCCGAGAAGTACCGCAATCTGCCGGACATCGGCGTGCTGGACAGCCGCGTGTACGGCGCGGCGCACGAATAAATCAGCCGATTCTTCCCCAAATAAAGATAAAATTTTTGTAAAGATGGATTTTTCCGCACACGTCATTCGTCTATATGGGTATACGCCGCAACAGGCGGATGGCGCTGGAACGGAAGGAGGATGCTCGCATTGAAGAAGTCTCGCGGGATGTTCGGCTACGTCGCGGTTCTGCTGCTGATGGTGCTCACCATTTCGATGCTGTTCACCAACGGCTTTGGCAGCAATACCCGTGACCGCCGCATCACCTATCCCCAGCTGCTGACGATGATTGAGGAGGGGCAGGTTCGCTCCGTCGCCATCCGCGGCACGTCGCTGGTGGGCGTGACGACAACAACAACGGTCGCCGACGCGGATTTCCCTGACAAGAACTACGATTTTGAAACCACCATCGGCGCTGATTTCATCGTCACCGCGCGGCAAATGCAGGCGGCGAAGCTTAATAAGCCGCTGGACGAGGTGTCCGTCAAGGATTTGCCGTTCACCATCATCTACCGTCAGCCGCTGACCACCCCGTGGTGGTATGATTTGATTCCACTGGCGATTTCGCTGGTGCTCTGCGGCGTCATGTTCTGGCTGATTATGCGCGCGCAGACCGGCGGCAACGGCAAGGTGATGAACTTCGGCAGAAGCCGGGCGCGCATCCATGACCCGAACAAGAACAAGGTGACGTTCGCCGACGTCGCGGGCGCGGAGGAAGAGAAGGAAGAACTCAAGGAAATGGTGGACTTCCTGCGCAACCCCAAGGCGTACATTGACATGGGCGCGCGCATCCCCAAGGGCGTGCTGCTCATCGGCCCGCCCGGCACGGGCAAAACCCTGCTGGCAAAGGCGGTTGCGGGCGAGGCGGGCGTGCCGTTCTTCTCCATTTCCGGCTCTGACTTTGTGGAGATGTTCGTGGGCGTGGGCGCGAGCCGCGTCCGCGACCTGTTCGACCAAGCCAAGCGCGCTGCCCCGTCCATCATCTTTATTGATGAGATTGACGCGGTGGGTCGTCATCGCGGCGCGGGTCTGGGCGGCGGACACGACGAACGTGAGCAGACGCTGAACCAGCTGCTGGTCGAGATGGACGGCTTCGCAATCAACGAGGGCGTTATTGTCATGGCGGCGACGAACCGCCGCGACATTCTTGACCCCGCGCTGCTGCGTCCCGGCCGCTTTGACCGCACGATTCTCGTCAATTACCCCGATATGGCGGGGCGTGTTGCCATCCTGAAGGTGCACGCCAAGGGCAAGCCCCTTGCGGATGATGTGGATTTGGAGAATATCGCCAAGCGCGTGCCCTTCTCCACCGGCGCGGAGCTGGAAAACATCATGAACGAAGCCGCGATTCTGGCGGCGCGCGGGCGCTTGAAGGCCATCAATCAGCAGACGCTGGTGGAGGCAATCTCCCGCGTGCAGATGGGCCCGGAGAAGCGCAGCCACAAGGTGACGCAGCGCGACAAGCGCATGGTCGCCATCCACGAGGCGGGTCATGCCATCGTTGGGCACGTCCTGCCCAACTGCGACGAGGTGCACCTGATTACCATCGTCCCGCGCGGGCAGGCGGGCGGCTATACGCTGTCGCTGCCGACGGAAGAGGATGATTTGCAGACCTACAGCCAGCTGATGGACTTCGTGGCGATGGGGCTGGGCGGTCATGCCGCGGAGCAGCTTTATCTGGGCGAGTTCACCACCGGCGCAACGAGCGACCTGAAGAAGGCGACGGAGGTCTGCCGCCGCATGGTGACGCAGTTCGGCATGAGCGAAAAGCTGGGCCCGGTCTATCTTGACGGCGATCAGGAAGTGTTCGTCGGCATGGAGTTCGGGCAGAGCCGCGGGTACAGCGAAGAAATGGCGGCGCGCATCGACGCGGAAGTCAAGCGCCTGCTGGAGGAATGCTACCAGAAGGCGGTGGACGCCCTGAGCGCCAACCGCGACCGCATGGAGAAGCTGGTGGACGCGCTGCTCAAGTACGACACCATCAGCCGCCGCGAGTTCGTCACCCTGATGGAAACGGGTGCGCTGCCGGATATTCAGGATGCCGACACCCGCACCACGGGCGACGTGATGATGCAGGATATGGCGGACGAAAAGAAGAAAGAGAATTCCGAAAAGTCCGCCGAAACGCCTGAAAAGAGCGCGGAAACGCCTGATAAGACGGCGGATGCGCCCGAAAATCACCCGGATGCCCCCCATGAAGCCTGATTTGCACACCCACACCACTTCCTCCGACGGGCTGCTTACGCCCGCGGAGCTGGTGGCGCTGGCGGACAAGCACCGCGTGACGCTCCTTGCCGTGACCGACCATGACACGTTTGACGGCGCGGCGCAGCTGCTGGGGAAACCCGCGCCGATGCCGATTCTGCAAGGTGTCGAATTGTCCCTGCGCGATATGTCCGGCCTGCACCTGCTCGGCTACGGGCGCGGGACGGATACGCCCCTGCACCGCAAGGTTCGGGCGCTGTCCCAACTGCGGCTCGGACGCGCGCGGCAGATGGTGGAGAAGCTGAACGCGCTGGGCTATCCGCTGGATTACGACGAAATCGCCCGCGAAGCCAAGGGCAGCGTCGGTCGGCCGCATATCGCCCGCGCGATGGTCAGCCGCGGCTATGTGGTGGATACGCGCGAGGCGTTTGACCGCTTTCTGGCGGATGGCGCACCTGCCTATGTGGCGGGGGAGCGCCTGAGCATGGCGGAGGCGCTGCCGCTGATGCAGGAAAGCGGCTTCGTGCCCGTTCTGGCGCACCCGATGGAGCTGGAAAAGACCGGCGCGCTGCTGCGCCATCTGCTCGGCGTTTGGCAGGAGCAAGGCTTGCGGGGCGTTGAGGTCTACCACCCATCCGCCGGACGCGCCACGCCCCTGCTGGATTTGACCGCGCGGCGTATGGGCTTTCTGGTCACCGGCGGCAGTGACTTCCATGGCTGCGTTTCATTCACGTTAGCCAGAATGAAAAATTCGCGGCGCATCTTGGCGCATTCTTATCTGGAAATAGTATAAGATGAAGAAATACCGAATTGCCATCAGAAAGGGGTGCTGAAACCATGTCCGAATTCAACGACAACAAGCAGCCGCGCCGCCGCCGCACGCAGCTGAACGCGGCGCAGTATGCCGGGCAGCAGACGCTGGACAACAGCATCCCCCTTATCCGCACGGAAGACGCGCCCATGCAGCCGACAAATCCGCCGCGCCGGAATCCGCAGCCGCCCCCGGCGCAGCAGAGCACCAATCCGCCCATGCAGCCGATGAGCGCGGCTCAGCCGATGGGTGCGGCCCAGCCGATGGGTGCGGCTCAGCCGATGCGCCCGCAGGGGATGAATCAGCCGGGGCAGGGGAGCCAATATGCGCAAAGCGGGCAAATGCACGGCTTCCGCGGCGTGCAGGGGACGCCCATGCAGCCGCAGCAGGGCTGGAACAACGGCGTGCAGCCGCTCGATGCGGCGCACCAATTGGAGCAGTTCTCGTGGGGGCAGAACCCGACAAGCATGAACACCGGGCGCAATCAGCCGATTCGCGGCGGGCAGATGATGCCGAATCAGCCGATGAATCCGCAGCGCCCGCAGAATCCGCCGTATCCGCAGCAGAATTATGGCGGATGGCAGCAGCCGATGTATCCGACGAATTTTCCGCAGTATCCGGCGAACGGCAATGGCGGAAACGGCGGCAATGGCGGCGGCAATCATCCGCCGGCGGGGCTGGGGGGCTTCAATCCGGAGCATCGCGAGCCGAAGAACGAGCCTGTCCGCCGCAAGCCGTCAGGTCAAAAGCTGCTCAAGCGCATCCTGTTCTGCGCGTGCGCGGTGGCGGTAATTTGCGGACTGGTTGCGGCGGGCGGCGCTATCAGCAATGCCATCCAGGAGCAGAACGAGCGGGAAGCACTGGTCGCGTCGGTGACGGCGTATGACGACAAGTACGTCCCGAACGTGTATGTGGACGGCATCCACCTCGGCGGCATGACCCGCGCGGAGGCGGAAGAGGCGGTCACGGCGCACGCGAATCAGCAGCGCGACGCGTGGAAGGTGCGCCTGATGTACGCGGGTCAGCTGGTGAAGGAAATCACGAGCGCCGACCTGAACATGACCGTCGATGTGCGGGAAGCCCTCGACGCGGCGTGGCAGCCGGGGCACACAGAAGGCAGCATTGACGCGCGCAAAGCCACGATGGACGCGCTGGCGGAAAATCCCTACGAGGGCTATTCCGCCACGCCCAGCGGCGACAATGTGGTGATTGACAACATCCTGCTCAGCATCGCGCAGCAGGCGTACATCCAGCCGGTGGATGCGCATATTATCTTCGATTACAACAATTTCAACAATCCGCTGACGATTCAGCCGGAGACTGTCGGGCGCTATATGGACACGACCGAGGCGAAAAATCAGGTGTACCAGATGATGTCGTCCCTGGTCAGCGGCGAGGTGGAGCTGACGACGCGCGAGCTTCAGCCGACCACGACCAAAGCCATGCTGGAGCCGCAGATTCAGCTGCGTGCGACGGCGTACACCCCGATTTCGACCACCAGCACGGAAGAGCGCAACCTGAACATTCAGGTGGCGTTCGAGCGCATCAACGGCAAGATGCTTGCAGCGGGCGAAACATTCTCCTTCAATACGGTTGTGGGCAAGCGCACGAAGGCAAACGGCTTCTATCAGGCGATTGAGTACGCGTATGGCGATCAGCGCATGGGCTACGGCGGCGGCGTGTGTCAGGCAAGCACGACGATGTACCTCGCGGCGGCGAAAGCGAACATGACGATTCTCAAGCGCGAGCCGCACTCCGACGCGGTGGGCTACACCGACTACGGCAAGGACGCGACGGTATCCGACAACCGCATTGACTTCAAGTTCCGCAACGACACGAACAGCACGATTTTCATCGTCGCGACGGTGATGAAGGACAGCCGCTACGACAAGTCGCACAAGGTGTGCGTGGTGTCGATTTACGGCGAGAGCCTCGGCAAGGGCGTGAAGTACGAGCTGGAAACGGTGACGGTGCAGACCCTGCCCGCCCCGACCGAGCCGGAATACCGCAAGGACACGAACCACACCTACGCCACCTATGTTGACCAAGAGTACACCTACCGCAAGGCAACCGACGGCTGTGTGGTGGAAAGCTACCTGGTGAAGTATGTGGGCGGCGCGGAAACCGAGCGCAAGCTGATGTACACCGACACCTACAAGGCGAAGAGCGAAATCATCTATGTCGGCACGGTGGAGCGGACGGAAGAGGGGCAGTGACCAGAGGCTTTGCCTCTGGACTCCACCAAAGGGTCTTCGACCCTCTGGACTCCCTTTCGCGCGATTGAGTAGACTTCTCTTTCAGGCTGCTTCCGCGTGTTAATTGGGGGAAAACCATGGGCGAATGAAACGGGATGAAATCCCTACGCTTGACCCTTTTGCACGATTGCGTTGGCGACTTTTTCAGGCTGCTTTTGCGTGCTGATACGGCTTCATCCGCCGAAAAGGGGGATGAGGTCGTTTTTTTCTCCAAAACTTTGTGAAAGAAAATACAACTTGTGAAAAAACCCCCTTTTCTATTTCGGCAGAATGTGCTATAATAGATTCGGTGGAAACCCTACATTATTGCATCAGGAGGGAAAATCCAATGGCGCTTGTTACGACGAAGGAAATGTTCAAGAAGGCGTATGACGGCGGCTATGCGGTCGGCGCTTTCAACGTCAACAACATGGAAATCATTCAGGGCATCACCGAGGCGGCGGGTGAGCTGAAGGCTCCCGTCATCCTGCAGGTGTCCAAGGGCGCGCGCGCGTATGCCAACCACACCTATCTGGTGAAGCTGGTGGAAGCGGCGGTTATCGAGAACCCCGATATCCCGATTGCGCTGCACCTTGACCACGGTGACAGCTTTGAGCTGTGCAAGAGCTGCATCGACGGCGGCTTCACGTCCGTCATGATTGACGCTTCCTCCAAGTCCTTTGAGGATAATATCGCCCTGACCCGCAAGGTCGTCGAGTATGCCCATGACCACGGCGTGGTCGTCGAGGCGGAACTCGGCACGCTCGCCGGCGTCGAAGACGACGTGAAGGTGGAGCATGGTCAGGAAATGTACACCCATCCGGAAGAAGTCGAAGAGTTTGTGACCCGCACGGGCTGCGACTCGCTGGCGATTGCCATCGGCACGTCCCACGGCGCGTACAAGTTCAAGCCCGGTCAGAAGCCCCAGCTGCACTTCGAGGTGCTGGAAGAATGCTCCAAGCGTCTGCCCGGCTTCCCGATCGTCCTGCACGGCGCTTCTTCTGTCCCGCAGGAGTTCGTGAAGGAAATCAACCAGTTCGGCGGCAATATGCCCGACGCAATTGGCATTCCGGAAGAGCAGCTGGCGAAGGCGGCGAAGATGGCGGTCTGCAAGATCAACATCGACTCCGACATTCGTCTGGCGATGACCGCGAGCATCCGCAAGTACTTTGCGGAGCATCCGGATCACTTTGATCCCCGTCAGTACCTGAAGCCTGCCCGCGCTGCGGTGAAGGCGATGGTCGCCCACAAGATTGTGGATGTGCTGGGCTGCGCTGGCAAGGCGTAATCAAGGCACAAAAAGGCTCTGTCGTGAATGCGGCAGGGCTTTTTGGTTATGGAAATACCAAACAATCTTACGCTTCTTCGCTGCTGTTGGAGGCGAAAAAGGGGCGCTGCGCCGCCAATTGTATTTATGAAGTTTTTTCGGTTGACATCAGGCATTTTTCCCCTTATAATTTTTGTAAGACTGCGGTGGAAGCCGCAGAACGTGAAAGGAGCAATCCTCATGAAGAAGATGCTGGCACTGGTTCTGGCACTGGCGATGTGCCTCGGCTGCGCTGCACTGGCGGAAGAAACTGCCCTGGTGTACGCGCTTGGCGCGCCCATGCCCGATTTTACCTTTACGGACATTAACGGCGTTTCCCATACCCTCTCCGAAACCTTGAAGGAGAAGGAAATGGTGCTGATTAACCTCTGGGCAACGTGGTGCGGCCCGTGTGAATCGGAGTTCCCCTTCCTGGAGGAAGCCTATGAGCAGTACAAGGACAAGGTGGAAGTCTTTGCGCTGAGCATCGATGAAAACGATGATGATGCGAAGCTGACGGAATATGTGGCGTCGCATGGCCTGACGTTCCCGGTCGGGCATGAAACGTTCAACCTCTTTGCGGGTTTCGGGCTCAATGGCGTCCCGACCTCGATTGTGGTTGACCGCTTCGGCAATGTGGCTTTCCTCGCAACGGGTTCTCAGACCTCTACGGACGCGTTTGTCCGCCTGTTCGGTCTCTTCCTCGGCGATGAGTACACGCAGACGAATGTGCTGGCGTTCCTGCCGGGCGAAAAGCCCTCGATTCCGCCGACGGATGAAGCGGAACTGAACCGCGCGCTGAATGTGGAAGGCACGGCGGCGCCGCTGTCCTTCACCAATTCTACGGATGAATACACTTGGCCAATGGCGGTTGCGGAAAAGGATGACCGCACGGTGCTGGCCAGCACGAACACGGGCAAGGATACTTCTTCCGCTTCCGTGCTGACTACGGTGGAAGCGAAGGCGGGCGATGTGTTCGCGTTCGACTACAAGACGTCTACCGAAGCCGGCTGCGACCTGTTCTACCTGTCTGTCAACGGGCAGACGGTGAAGGCGTTCGGCGGCGTGAAGGAATGGGCGACCTACGGCTATGAATTCCCGGCAGACGGTACTTACGAAATTGCCCTGTCTTACATCAAGGATTCCTTTCAGGCCGCGAATGAGGACATGATCTGGCTGGACAACGCGCGCGTGGTGGACGGAGAAGAAGCCGCCGCTGTGCTGGCGAACAACCCGGTCTATCCGGAAGGCACGAAGATGACGACCATCTCCTTTGTGGGCGACAACGTGAAGCAGGTTTTCTTCACTGACCCGCAATTTGCGCTGATGTCCACCTTTGGCATGACCAACTATTATGTGATTGACAACACGGAAAGCGCGACGGTGAAGGTGACGCTGGCGAAGGGGCTCGACCCGGAAATGTACGCCTTTGGCTGCGAAGCGGCTCCCGAAAACTATGCGCTGACGGACTACATGACGGAGGACGGCTACGTCATCCCGAATCAGCCGATTGATACCAATCAGGCAAGCGGCTTCCCGTATACCACCTATTTTGTGGTGAAGGCTGGCGCGGAAAACGTGGAAGCATCCGCCATTGCAATCGCTGATGAACCCAACGCCAATGCGTTTGTCGCCATGCTGCAGCAGTATGGCATCAATGTCCCCGGCTGGAAGTACGCCGATGGCACTCTGCCTTCCACGGATGAAGTGGCGGAAGCGCCGCAGCTGCCGATGGAGGGCATGGCGAGCTACACGATCAAGTGCGTCGATCAGGACGGCAACCCTGTGACCGGCACGATGATTAACGTCTGCACGGATGAAACGTGCACGCCCATGCCTGTGGATGAGAATGGCGTGCTGGAATTCACCATGCCTGCGTACCCCTATGTGCTGCATGTGCTGATTGTGCCGGAAGGCTACGAGTTCGACAAGACGGTGGAAGAAATTGCTCCCGAAGCGGGCGGCGAAGTGGTGTTCACCTTCCAGAAGGTATAATCCAAGGCTTCAAGGGGTGGTGTACCTGCGGGTGCGCCGCCCTTTTTCGGTGCTTCACGGAAAGTTAGGGAAGCAAACAAGGGCTTAGGCGAAGCACCAAAAAGCTGCACGCGGAAGGAGCATGAAAGCACGACCAACTCAATCGCGAAAAGGGGTCAAGGGGGGACTTCGTCCCTTTTCGTCTGCCCCTTGCAGGGTCAAGGGACAGC
>PPYF01387648.1_pt1 | contig 11278 bp, 6 predicted proteins | sample 1559871 | NCBI WGS metagenome assembly PPYF01 (sample SAMN08240021, study PRJNA423297) | Human gut metagenome, whole genome shotgun sequencing project. | reverse complement strand
GAAGATATTTACGGACATGATGGAATCAACCTCATCACTCCCATTATGGGTAAGACACACCTGACCCTTATGTTCCAAATATTAGGTTTCAACTCTAATATCAAACATCGGATCAGCCTTGTAGCCACAGAAGGAACTGTTCCTGACGCAAACGGATATATGGCCGTAGAATTACGCCACAATGCCGAAGGTGACAGACAGGAATATCCGAGTTCCGGTTATGTATCCTTCCCTTTATTGGATGTTCCCGGATATAAAGAGGGTAAGCTACAAGGATTTAAAATAAAAATGAATACCATTAACAATGGCGAAGAAACCGTTACAGTAAGTTATAATAAAAGTAAATCTACAAACTTTCCGTTCATACAGAAAGGTATATCCAACACAAAAACTAAATGATTCTTAACAACTCCTTGTCTTATTGTAACGAAAAGGCTGTATCCGAAAATCTTTCGATACAGCCTTTATCATTTATTCTACCTTATTATTATCCGAAGTTCTGTAGCCTCTCAAAAAATCAGCCACATTCATACGTTTCTTTCCTGCCAGCTGCAAAGTAAGCACATTAATAAAACCATCTTTTACAGCCACCTGAAAATAGGTCTTCATATCCGTACGGATATCGCCTATATTCATCTCATGGGAAGCAAAAACTTTCTCCGTTTCATATATTTTTAAAACCTGACGTGTTCCATCAGCCACACACAGTTCGGTCCATGCAGCCGGATAAGGAGACAGCCCGCGAATAAAGTCATAAATCTGCTTCACACCTTTATTCCAGTCTATACGGCAAGTCTCTTTAAATATTTTCGGTGCCGGACGCAACTCCGTTTCCTGCCGGATCAAACTTTCCTGAGGAACAGGTTTCACACTTCCATTCAAAATAGCATCCACGGTTTCCAAAACCAAATCTCCCCCCAAATACATCAGCTTATCATGTACTATTTCCACATTATCCGTATCAGCAATAGGAACGCGCACCTGTTGGATAATCTCACCGGTATCTATCTCATGTTTCAAGAAAAAAGTCGTAATACCAGTTTCCGTATCTCCGTTTATCACCGCCCAATTTATAGGAGCAGCTCCTCTATATTGAGGTAATAAAGATGCATGCAAGTTAAATGTGCCCAAACGCGGCATATTCCATACTATTTCGGGAAGCATACGGAAAGCAACTACAATTTGTAAATCGGCTTGTAAAGACCGGAGTTCCTCTATAAAAGCCTCATCCTTCAATTTCTCCGGCTGAAGTATCCTCAGACCTTGAGAAACAGCATATTCTTTCACCGGACTAGGTTGCAGCACACTGCCATGTCGTCCCATCGGTTTGTCGGGCATAGTTATCACACCTACTACATTATAGCCTCCTTCAACCAATCTTTTCAGGCTCTCCACCGCAAAATCGGGAGTACCCATATATACGATCCGCAAATCTTTCTTTTCCATATACTTACATTATTTAATCTTCAGAGAAATCAACCAACACCTGCCGGTACGAATTAAATATTTTGGACTTGGAAACAAACCCTTTGTATTTTCCCTCTTCATTAATCACAGGCAGGTTCCAGGCCTTTGTATCATCAAACTTCTTCATCACTTCTTCCATTGAATCAGTAACATTGATCCGTGCCGGAGGAGAAATCATAAATTTTTCCACCTTGAAACGATGGTATAATTCCTGACGGAACATAATATTACGGATATCATCCAATACCACAATGCCCAAAAGTTCTCCATTGACATCCACTACCGGAAACAAATTGCGTTTAGCCTGCGAAATGACTTTAACCATTTCACCTAAATCCATATCAGGACGCACTTTCTCAAAATCAGTTTCAACCACACTGTCAATATTCATCAGAGTCAATACGGCCTTGTCTTTATGATGCGTTATCAATTCACCTTTCTTAGCCAAACGCATAGAATAAATACTATGCGGCTCGAATATCATAATGGTAAGATAAGAGCTGACAGATACCATCATCAGCGGAAGGAACAAATCATACCCGCCAGTCAGTTCTGCAATCAGAAAAATACCAGTCAGCGGAGCATGCATTACTCCCGACATCAATCCCGCCATTCCCAACAAGGCAAAATTTTTCTCCGGGATATAAGGACCTACATGCAGTTCATTACAGAAATGAGCGAAGATAAACCCGGTGATACACCCCAAGAACAAACTGGGAGCAAAAATTCCCCCGCAACCACCACCGCCATTCGTTGCACTGGAAGCAAAGACTTTGAAAAGTACAATCATGGCCAAATAAACGAGTAACAAATTATCGAACCCATAAAAGATAGAGTTATTCATTACTGTATTCCAGTCATGATTGGTTACGCCATTCAGCAATAAATTAATAGTATCATATCCTTCACCATACAATGGAGGAAACAAGAAAATCAATATGCTCAGCATTGCACCGCCTATAGCCAGCTTGATATACGGATTACTATATCGACGAAATATATTCTCCACAGAATTCATAGCCCGCGTAAAATACAAAGAAACCAACCCGCACGCAATGCCTAACAGAATTGCCGAAGGAATGCGCTCCATCAGAAACGGTTCATCCATATGGAACTTGAACATGGCATCGGGACCGGTAAGAATATAAGAAACAGTAGCTGCCGTGACACAGGAAACAAGAAGAGGCAACAATGATGCCATCGTCAGATCAATCATCAAGACTTCCAAAGTAAAAACCAAGCCTGCAATAGGAGCCTTAAAAATACCGGCCACAGCACCTGCCGCACCACACCCCACCAACAGCATCAGGGTCTTATGCTCCATCTTGAATACACTTCCCAAATTAGAACCGATAGCCGATCCGGTCAGCACAATCGGAGCCTCTGCACCTACGGAACCACCAAAACCGATAGTAATGGCACTGGCTATCACAGACGACCATGTATTATGCCGCTTGATGCGGCTTTGGCGACGGGATATGGCATATAATATTTTCGTCACCCCATGACTGATGTCATCTTTCACAATATAACGAATGAACAATCCGGTAAGAAAAATACCAAAAACCGGATACACCAAATACAACCAGTTGACTCCTGTAGAATCAAAATTTTCAGTCAGAAATTCCTTGATCCATTCTACTAGAAACTTCAGAAACCATGCGGCCAATGCCGTAAAAATACCAGCAAGAAAACTTAATATAAGAATAAAGTGTTTCTCTTTTATCTTCTTTTCGCGCCATAAGATAAAGCGCTGTAACCAACTTTTCTTATTTTCGTCTATAATTGCGTCCATTCCTTTTTTTACTCTCTAATAATCTTCACTTCTCCCCCTTTACCCAGTTTGATAATGCTGGATGGTTTGGGATGCCCCACTTCATCTTGTCTATACTCCACAATATAGTCTACAGCTTGTTTTACTTCTTCACTGATTTCACTGAAGTTGGCAGGTGAAGGCTGACCGCTGATATTGGCAGAAGTCGACACAATAGCTTTACGGAACCGGAAACAAAGTTGTTTGGAGAATTCCTCAGCCGTAACACGAATACCTACACTACCGTCCTCAGCCAGCAAATTCTCAGCCAGATTACGTGCCCCATCATAAATAATAGTCAATGGTTTTGTGGTAAACTCAATCAAATCCCAAGCTACCACAGGTACATCACTAACATAAAAATTTACTTTTACCGTACTGTCCACCAATACAAGCATCGCCTTACTGTCAGCACGCTTCTTTATATCATAAACTCGTTTCACCGCCTCCGGATTAGTTGCATCACAACCTATTCCCCAAATAGTATCAGTAGGATAAAGAATCACTCCTCCCTTCTGCATCACTTCACAGGCTCTCTTCAAATCCTCTCTAAAATCTCCGTTCATATCGTTTTTTATTATTTGGTTCTCATTTTAACAAGTTGCAAATGTAGCAAATCCTCTTGATAATGACGAGTTAAACCCGAAAAAAAGATACCTTGATTGTTTTCCGAAACAGTCAAGGCATCTTGTCCACACAATAAGGATACTAATTCTCCCTTTATCTTCTATTTTAAAACAAAGTATTCGTATCCTCCACCAGCCTGCCCATAGCCCAAGCCGCCCGGATATTCAGTTCTCTATCCAAAATCAACACATCGGCATCCATATCTTTCTGCAATGCCCCCTTCCGGTCATCCACTCCCATAATCCGTGCCGGAGTTTCAGAAGCCATCCGCACGGCATCGGCCAGCGGAATACCAGCTTTTACCATTGTCCGTACCAATACATCCATGGTTGCTATGCTACCTGCCAATGAAGAATGATCAGCCATTTTGCATACACCATCTTCTATAATCACATTAGGATCTGTTATTTCCATTCCATCAGCGGCGGCATATGCCAAAGCATCCGTAACCAAACAAGTTTTTTCCACTCCCTTCAACTTATAAGCCAACCGAAGAATAGTAGCAGGTAAATGGATACCGTCGGCAATCAATTCAATGGTCATTCCGTCTGTCAGATAAACACTTTCCACTGTCCCTTCGTATTTATATTCACGACATTTATGGAATCCCGGCATACCGTTATAGAAATGGGCAGTATGAGTAAACCCAGCTTCAAACGCAGCTTTTATCCCCTCGTATTCCGATTCTGTATGTGACACAGCCACTAATATACCTTTTGATTTCAAATAGCGGGCAAATTCCAACGCGCCCGGAAGTTCAGGTGAAGCGTCCCAACGCTTGATGCAGTCAGTACTTTCCAATAACGCCTCTTCCGTACATTCATTAAAATCGTGACCACCACCGCCATGAGCATGCATACACACATATCCGGGTACAATATACATCCCTTTAGCATCAATCAATTTTGCACCGATCAGTGCCAGGTCACAGTTAGTCACTTCCAATATTTTATTATCCCGTATCAGTACAGAGCCTTCGTCCAGCCAACCTTGCGGAGTAAAAATCTTGCCGTTAATAATTTGAGTCAACATGATTAGCGAGTATTAGATAATATTTATTCAACGTTTTTTTGTAACAACAAAAGTAAACACTTCTATTGAAAAAGAAAAGTAAAACCTTTATTATCTTTTTTGTTTCTTCAATGAGAATATAGGCAAAAACAAAAATATTCCAAGTATAGACATAACTAACCCGCCTATAGTACCTGCTGCCAAAGGGAACCAGAAAGCCTCTTTTCCATCTCCCACCATAAAAGGAATAAATCCCAGAATAGTAGAAACGACCGTCAGAAAGATAGGCAGAATTTTCGAATTCCATGCCTTGGTGAAGGCACGTACCGGTAATAACAGAGGATACCTTTTTCTTATCGCATTATATTCATTTAGAATATAAATACTGGCATTTACTGTAATACCGCAAAGTAATACAAAAGAAGCAAATCCCCCCTGATCAAAATTCAGTCCGAAAAGATAAAACGTAAGGAATACGCCGATATAGGATATCGGAATAACAAAAATGATAGCCAAAGGCTGTTTCAAGGAATTAAACAAAATAGCCGTCGTAAAGAAAATAATGGCGATTACAATCAACAGCAATGCGTATTGCTTGTTATCTTTCTTATTCCATGACCAGTAATCCTGCTCATTTTCGGCTGTATATCCCATAGGCAATATCTTATTAAATTCTTCCAAGTCTTTCTTCAACAGTTTTTTTCCTTGTTCGGAAGAACCGATATATTCATATTGCAGACAAAGCCGGTATTGCTGGTTTTCTTTAGCGACTTTCTGAGGTGACTGTCCCTTCCGGACAGTAGCGAAATCAGCCAGTTTATAAGAACGGCCATCAATAAAAAAGGGTATATTGACCAATCCCCATACATCATATCGTTGTCCCTGAACCGATGAAAGTTTCAATTGCTCCGTCTGACTGTCAAACAACACGTTACCACAATAAATATCCCTTCCGAAAACAGGGCGCAAAGCGGCGAACAGCTGCGTGGCTGTAATATGCTCTTTCGCCATCCTCAACCTGTCCAAATCCAGATAGAACTCGCTATAATCATCTTTCCACCAAGAGAACTCCGAATTTACCGTAACCTCTTTAATACGACGGTGTAATAACAACTTCTCTTTCAGCTGTTCTGTCCAATAAGAAAGTTCGTCATAATTATATCCATACAGTTTCACACGGAAACTTCCCGCACTCTCACGCACATCGTTACTGAAGCCCTGATCCTGCAAACCATATACACTCCAGCTACCACCTCCCAAAGTCAGTGCCTTACTGATTATATTAGCTTTCAAAGTATACGGGAATCCGCTCCGCTGATTTTCTTTTGTAAAATAAATCTGGATATTAGCCTGACGCGCATTATAGATATACGTCTGAAACTGCCTGATTTCCTTGAAATCGCTCAGATAAGTTTCCATCCTCTTAATCAGCACATTCATCTGCTCCAATGTACTGCCATTAGGCAACGTAGCATAAACGGAAAGCACCACTTCACCTTCATCACGATTGAAATAACTTCCCTCGTATACTTTTTCCGCAAAAAGACGGAGGCTGCCACCTAAAGCCTTGTTGATTACCGGCTTTACCTTATCCTTGAAGGTAGGATTATCAAATACCTTATTATAATATTCCACCCATTTACCTTCTCCTTCCATCTTCTCGGGCAGCATAAATACAGGCAGACCGAACCCCAGCAGCAATAATAGGCAAGCTATCACCCTGAAACGGCATAAATAATAAATCACCCCTTGATAGAAACGGGTAAAATAGACAGTCAACCGTTTCATAAAAGTGGGTCTGAGCAGAAAACGTCTTCTTTTTCTTCTCTTTTTCTTCTCCAAACCTATTTTATCAATCATGGACGGAACAAAGAATAATGCAACAAACAAAGATACTGCCAGATTGATAATGACCACCGCTGCAAAATCCTGCAAGTTCAGACGTATCTTCTCATCCAGAAAGAAAATAATAACCAATGCCCCGATAGTAGTCAGCGTGGCCGCCAGTACAGAAACAAACGCCTTCAGATTGCGGCGATGCAGAATATGGTCTGTCATCACTATCGTATTATCTATCACCAAATTCAATGAGATGGTAATACCCGCCAATGAATAAAGCTGCATTTCCAGACCAAATGCATAATAAAGAATGACGGCAACAGATATATTAACCGCCAGACTGGTCACAATCAGGAACAGATAACGCAGATTTCGTGTTATCAACGCTACAAACAGCAATAAAATCAATACGGTCAGTCCGGTACGGAAATAAATCTTATCCAATTCTTTCTGAATATATTCCGTAGCGTCATAACTGATATGTACCTCATAGCCCGGAGGCATCTTCTGTTGCAACTCACCCATAAGGTGCTTCACTTCCCCACTTAAATTTAATTGATTGGCAGTTTCCTCGGCCGTGATATACAGGTAGACAGAATTCAGCCCGTTTATCCGGTAATAACTTTGCGGTCGTTCTTCCACATGCCTTACCTTTATCAGTTTATCCAGCGTAACCATCGTTCCATCTTCGGCTTGCAGTTGAATGGCTCCCGGTTCAAATTCCATTTCTTTTTCAGTTGATGTACGTACCAGTCTGATCCACTCTCTGCCCTCCGCACCTTTTTCAATAGAACAGATCCCCAGAAACTCTTTTTCATAATGGCGGTTAATGGCCCGTTGCACAGCCTGCAGTGTGATTCCCAAACGCGAAAGCTGGTCACTGTCATACTCCAACTGCCACTCCATAGGTGTAGCTCCATTCAGTTCCACTTTATAAATCCCCTTCAACTGTCCCAATACCGGCTTGATATTCTCTTCCGCATACTGCTGAATCAAAATAGGATTGGCAGGCGCATTCAGTGTATAAGTAATAAAAGGTCTGGATGCCTTATCATCCGAACGTCGCGTACTGATTTGAGGATAACTCACCCCCTCGGGCAGCTGAGGCCAGGTCTGTCTGATGATGGTAGACACTTCAAAGCGGGTAACGTCAATATCCGCATGCTTGTCCAGTTCCAAAGAAATTGAGCCGCTGCCGTTATCCGAAGTAGAGTTCACCTTCCTGATTCCCTTTACTCTGGCCATCATCGCCTCCAGTTTACTGGTAACCTCCGCCTCAATAACCCGTGACGAATTGCCGGGCATACTGAAAGAAACAGTCAGACCGGGCAAGGTACGCGACGGCGCCAGCTTAACCGGCAACAGCGGTACTAATACCACCCCTATCAGTGACAGGCAGACAAATGTCACTATCAAGGTAAACGAGGAGAGGTTACGCGGATTACTCATCGATAAATTCCTGTATTAAAATCAAACTTGTCCGCAAGGGAAAAACCGGACTCAAAATCGTGCAGCGTCAGTTTACGTATCTTATAATAATTCAACCAATAATTCTGCAAAGCCGAAATATAATTTTTCTGCGCCTCCTGCTGGCGGTTCAACGAAAGAGTAAGACTATTCACATCCGCCTTTCCGATGATAAAACGTTGACGTGTCTGCTCGTATGCCATTACGGCAAGATCCAAAGCCTCCTCCGCACTCGCAATCAAACTCTGCTGAATATTAAAATCATTCACCGTCATAATCACCTCTTCCTCCACACTCAGTTCTTCCTGACGGGCGGCAATCCTCACCACATTCAGATTATTTCTCGCCATATTATATTTACCCTTTCTCACCCCCCAGTCAATCAAAGGAATAGAAACACTGACAGAAACCAAGTCCTGTTGCAAAGGATGCCTGTAAGCATCTCCCAGTTTATCCGCCACCTGGTTAAAGCCCACACTGGCATTAAAGCTGGCATTGAAACGGGATTCTTTCTTTGTCTTGTCCACATTCTGTTCCGCTTCCAGCACATTCTGCCGTTGTTCCAGGAAAGTAGGATTATTCTCTTTGGCCCGCATCAACGCATCATCTACGGGAATCATCTTTCCTGTGGGACGTCCCGGTATATCCAATTCAATCACAGTATTCTTATCCAGGTTCAGAAAGGAAGCCAATGAAAACATAGCGCGTTTCAAAGCAATCTGCGCATTCTGCAACGTATTATGCGCATTCACTTTGTCCAGCTGCAATGTCAGCAAATCGGCACGTGATATGGCTGCTATCTTATGACGCTGGAGTCCGATGCTATAAAGGGTATCACTGGACGCCACATTCTCCTCCGCCAAGCGGTAATCCGCCTGTGCCATAGCCAACGCAAAGAAATAAGTCACCGCTTCTTCTGAAACCATTTCCGTGTTATAAATGAATTGCTTCTTCACCTTTTCATACTTCAACGGCTCTATTTTCCGGTCCCAACGAAAAGCATTATATCCCAACAGGCTCTGTTGATATCCCACACGCACAGGGATACTGGAATACTGTGTAGACTTTGAGTCACCGAAATTACGCATAAAGTCCAGTTCCGAATCAATATAGAAAGTACCGCCCGTCCAATCCAGATTCTGTTTGATACTCAATCCACCCGATGCGCTGAACATCTGTTGTTCACGATACACATCCATATCCTCATTCGAATCATAACGCTGGGTGATATAGCGATAATATTTAGCCGGAGTCAGATCCAGCGTAAGACTCGGCAAACGGTTCGCCTTGTAAGTACGATATTCCCAATATCCCGACAAATAAAGATTCTGATATCTGAAAGCGGACAAGGAACTATCATTCGCAATCTCTATCGTGCGTTGCAAATCCAGCTTCACCACCTGCTGCGCCTTTGCTCCGAAAGACAACAGCATACACCCCACCATCCATATGCTAATGTACTTCATTTTTGTCATGTTTTCTATAAATAAACCAATATATTAAAGGAATGATAAACAAGCTGACCAAAGTTCCCACCACCATAGAGCCAATCATGGCAATAGACAAAGGCTTCTGCATCTCCGACCCCATATCCGAGGTAAACAGCAACGGAACCATTGCAAAGACAGTTGTCAGCGAAGTCATGATAATCGCTCTCAACCTGCGCCTGCCCGCTGTATGAATGGCTTCCACCAAAGGCATCCCCGCTTTCCGTAATTCATTGATGGCATCCATTTTTAAAATAGAGTCATTCACCACAATACCACAAGTCACGATAATGCCTATGGCAGACATCAAATTCAACGTGTGACCGAAAACCCATAATGCCAGCAAAGCAAAAGCCGTATCAATAGGAATTTCCATCAAGACAATCAGCGGTTGCAGGAAACTCTCGAATTGCGCGCAAAGGATAAAATACATCAGCAACAAAGAAACAAAAAGAATCACAGTCAATTCCCCCATCATTTTTTCATTCGAAAAGAAACTACCCGAGAAATCCACTTCCCATTCCTTTTCCTCACTAACCACCTCTTTTACATTCCGCATCAGTTCCGGTGCATCCTTCACATCATAAAAACTTAAAGGAATATATTCTCCGTTCTTTCCCGCCGTAATACTCTTCAAATCTTCGGCGGGCACTACCGCCGCCACCCGCGTAATTTCCTTTTCCAACCGCTGCAAATGCTCCGCATCCGGTGCCTGCGACTTATTCGCCGTATGGAGTTCCGCTACCACATCCGCTTCTCCTGTCACAAACAATTTTTCAAAGATTGTTTCGGGAGGTGAGAAAGTAACCACAGCCAACGGATATTTCTCTCTTATCTCCTTCTCTAATAATTCCTGCAATGAATAGATTCCGGATGGCTTTTCCGTCTTGAAATAAAGTTCCGCTTCGGTAGACGAAAGTTCACTGCCCCCGTTCAATATATAATCCTGCATACCCACATAAGCAGCATGCTCCGTTACCCGGTCGTCCACCTGTTTCATTAAATCATCCACCCGGCGGTTGTTCTCGTCCACATGGATATTCTCATTCCACTCTATCCTTGCCACCAGTTCATTCTGGTCAATCTGCGGCATACGCTCTTTTTCCATTACATAAAAAAGAAACACACACAGTGGAAGGGTTGCCAGCGTGCCGGTCACACAAAGCTTTTTATGTGAGAACACCCAGTCAATCCCTTTATCATAAAAGCTTTCCAGCCACTCATTTTTCAGCAGATTGTCAAAACGTCTGGAAAGAAATCCCTTACTGCGGATACCGACCTTATAAAACAACAGATACAATACGGGCAGCAACATAATACCCGTAATATAAGATATCATCAATCCCACCGTGATAGAAAAAGCCTGATCCATAAAAATAGCTCCGGCTATGCCACTCATAAATATCAAAGGCACAAATACCGCAATGGTTGTAAGGGACGAACTGAGCATCGGTGTGATCATTTCCGTCGTGCCCACGGCACACGAACGTTTCAGAGAATACCCCCGTTCACGATACTGCGAAATATTTTCCGTTACAATAATGGCGCTGTCTATCATCATACCTAC